>Ga0153880_1299500_pt1 | contig 10564 bp, 9 predicted proteins | sample AM7aRNAsmRNA_FD_105227 | JGI IMG/M metagenome (GOLD analysis project Ga0153880, IMG submission 105227) | Metatranscriptome of freshwater microbial communities from Lake Alinen Mustajärvi, Finland - AM7a metatranscriptome (Metagenome... | ecosystem: Environmental > Aquatic > Freshwater > Lake ... | reverse complement strand
GAACAGTTCACAGGAGCTGTCATGAAATATCGCGTGATCGGTTCGAACAAGGACACCGGAGCCCGCATGATTCTGGAGATGGAAGCCGACAGCAAGGCGGCGGCCGAGCGCAAAGCGCTGCAGGCGGGCATGTATGTCACACGCGTGGAAGATGCCGCGTTAGTCCGCGAGGATGTGGCGTCCACTCGCCCGGTAAGCCGACGGCGCTCCGGAGGCGGAATGGGTTGGCTTGTGCAGATCATCATCATCGCCGCGGTCGCCGGTGTGGTGTACCACTTCTGGCCACAGATCATGGAGATCCTTGGGAAGAAGTAGCGATGTCTGCGACCAGCTTGAACTGCGCTCGCCACCTCATACCATTGCGACATGCTCGATAACATCCTTCGTCAGGTCGATGCCTCTCGTGATCGTGCTGTAGACCGCCTGTTTGATTTCCTTCGCATTCCAAGCGTTTCGACCCATCCGCATAACAAGCCGGATGTCGACCGCTGCGCTGAATGGCTGGCCCATCAGCTCCGCGGTCTGGATCTGCAGGCGCAGGTCCATCCCACGGCATTGCACCCGGTCGTGCTGGCTCGCAATGCCCATCGGCCGGGCCGACCGACGGTGCTTGTCTATGGGCACTACGATGTCCAACCGCCCGAGCCGTTGGAACTGTGGACTACGCCTCCCTTTGGCCCTGCCATCCGCAACGGCGCGATCCATGCCCGCGGTTCGGCGGACGACAAAGGCCAGGTCTGGGCCCATGTTGAGGCGATCCGCGCATGGCAGCAGGGCGGAGGAGAGAGAACAGATGGGGGCGGACTGCCTGTCAACCTTGTCTTTGTTATCGAAGGTGAAGAGGAGATCGGCTCGCCCAGCTTCGCCGCCTTCATGCAGGAACACAGCGAAGAACTCAAGGCGGATGTCGCGGTCATCTCCGACACGAACCAGTTTGCCCGTGGACTGCCGGCCATTACCTATGGTCTGCGCGGGCTGGTCTATGAGGAGATACTCCTTACCGGGCCAAGCCACGATCTGCATTCAGGATTGTTCGGTGGTGTGGTGGCCAACCCGGCCAATGTTCTGTGTGAACTCATCGCCTCGCTGCACGATGCCGACGGCCGGGTGAATATCCCCGGCTTCTATGATGATGTGGTTCCGCTGGAACTGCGTGAGCGGGAACTCTGGGCCAAACTGCCGTTCTCCGAGTCCGATCTGATGCGGGAGTTGGACCTTTCATCATTGGCGGGCGAAAAGGGCTACAGCGCTCTGGAACGCGAGTGGGTCCGGCCAACCTGCGATGTGAACGGCATTACGACGGGTTTCCAGGGCGAGGGGGCCAAGACGGTTATTCCATCTAAAGCGTCGGCCAAGGTCTCCATGCGCCTGGTTCCCAACCAGAATCCACAGAAGATTCGCGAACTGTTCGAGAAGGCCATCCGTGATCGCTGCCCGGCCGGTGTCAGTGTCGAATTCCGCAACCACAGCATGGCCGAGGCGATGCTGGTGCCGCTCGGCTCCAAGGCGATGGAACTGGCGGCCGACGCATTGCGTATCGGCTTCGGGCAGGAACCCACGTTTATGCGCGGTGGCGGCAGCATTCCGGTTGCCACCCTTATCAGCAGGATGCTGGGCGTGGAGACGCTGCTGGTGGGCTTCGGTCTGCCTGATGACCGCGCCCACTCACCGAACGAGAAGTTTGACCTTGCCGCGTTTCATGGCGGCACGCGCACGTGTGCTGCCTTGTACGCCAAGCTGGCCGGGCTGTAGCAGACGTTGTCGTGGCAGCGTGGGTATTGCGAAGAGTCTACTTTGCCCGGATGACCTGGTCGTGGTCGTAGACACCTTCGATGGTGCGGCCGGGGGGAACGATGAGGTATTCCCGGTCGTTCCATTGGCCGTTGATCAGGTCGCGGATCAGGCGGATGTCACCATCGAGGTGAACGTATTCCTTGCCGGCTTCGGCGACCTTTTCCTGGAAACGGGCCGCGTGGTTCAGGTGGGCGGTCTGAGGGAGGTCGATGAAGACGGCCTTCAGGTTCTGGTCGTGCTTGGGGTGCATCTCGTCCCAAATGAATTTGGCATCTTCTTCGCCATACTGCTCGACGAGCTGCTTGTAACCATCGCCCATACTGACCGTTGCAGCGCCATCTTCATTGGTGCGAAGGAAGTATTCGCCGCGTTCGAGATAGCCCGAGGATGAGAAGGGCGTGGAGGGGGCGGCACCGAAATGCTCAACAAAACGCTGCCGCGAGCCCAGGAGGATGGTGCAGCAGTCGTGGGCGCGGGGGATGATGAGCTGAGTTGAGCGGGCCTGGACGCCGACGGCGGAGTTCCCGCAGAGGCCAAAGAGCAGCAGGATGGCATCGTAACGCTTGCCGGAGGCTTCAGTTGCGTCGATGCGGGACTGGATGGTCTGGCGGAGCATCTCCGGCCGGGAATGCTCACCAAGTTCGGTGAACTCGACATCGATCACGTGAGACGACTGGGCGATGCACCAGCAGGCTTCGCGAAGAAAGACGTTACAGGCGATGAGTTTGAGCATGATGGACCCCATTAGCTTCTAGGAGTTGGAGATTATCCGTGAAGCAGGAATGGATGGCAATTGGGCAAAATCGCATGCATCCGATGCGAAAGCAGGTGCGCAGGTTCTCGACGGGGGCACCTCGTGTGCGCCAAGTACTGTTAGGACAGGTGGTTAGATGCAGTTTGAGCAAGGAGATGCGCAGGTTCTGGGTAGCTGTGTATAAGGCCACATGGAATGACTTCCGGCACGGCCGAGATCTCGCTCCGCTCAACAATGACCAACACTCCGATGACCAAGGCATCTGGCGCGCGACAGTGGGCTGATGCGGGCAAGTTGGTCACGCCGGAGTGTGCCGTAAGTGGCGGTGGGAAAAGGGGTTGGGGGAAGGCGAAGAACATGTGGCACCTAACGTGCACCTATGTCGCGCGCTGCGTCTTTCCTGGATGCCCACGGACGGTAAGTCCGTGGGCTTTGCGGCGGTGCGGGTATTCACTTGCCAAAGAGCACCCTCATCCCGGGGTTCTGCCAGCGGGCGAAGGGGAAGAACGCGCGGTCCCTCTATAATATAGGGTCGATTTGGAGGGGGTGGATTTTGGAAGATGAGCAATGACAGGGACTTAACGAAATCCGAAAAACTTTCTCGGATTTTGGCCCCCCCCAACCTCGCCCGCAGGCAGGCGACCCTAAGGGGTCGCCGGAGGCGACTTAGGACAGAATGCGACGACCGCGCCCTACCATGTCCGCAGAATCTGCCGGGCCTGCCTGCGAACATGAGGCGCGAGAGTCGTACCGATCCCACGACTGGCCGCTACCCTACCGCTGGCGGCCTTTTCCTGTACGCCCCGGGCGGCGAACGAGGAACAGTGAGACGCCCGCCACTGCCGCAATGATACCTGGCTCGGGAACGCTCGAGGGAGCAACCGCCAGGAACTGTGGCGAGCTGTCCAAGGGCAATGAAAATGACGAGAGCAATGTACCCGCGGTGGAGTATTGGCTGACGTGCTTCCCAGGGACCGCAGATCCATTCAAATCGCCCACATAAATGCTCCCATCAAGGGCGAAGTCAATCGAGACCACTGTCGATGCGGTATCAATGGGGAACGACCCCATCAAAGCCGACGTGTTCTGGTTATAGTGCCTGACGTATCCACTTGTTCCATTAGCCTCCGCAATCCAGATCGAGCCATCGGTGGGGCTAACCGCTATACCGCCGGGTGTGTTGAGCGTCGCGTAAACCCCCAACAGGACGCCGTTGGATCCGAACTTCGAGAAATGCTTGCTCCCGTGGTCGGTCACCCACCATCCGCCGGTTGGGGCAGCATCTACCCCCATCGTCTCGTCACCGGAGGCAGGGCTGAACGCTGCGATGTAACTTGTCCAGGTATTCAGGGATGCGTTATGCCTCCAGATGGTGCTGTTGCCTGCAGCGGCGATAAGCGTGCCATCGGATGCCTGGGACAGGCCGAAGATCACGGCGTGGTCGCTCGGAGAGGTGCTTGTATTCAGCAACGATCCCGTTGAGCTGTAGGTGCTGATGCGACTCGTAACAGAACTACCCGAGCCGGTGAAGCTGGTGACAAGGATGTTGCCCTGCGGCGTCACGGAAACGCCGACGGGTGCCTCGGCCACGGCAATCGTGTCCTTGAGCACACCGTTTGGCCCGTACTGCAGCACACACGTGTTCGCCACGTCGGCAATGACGATATCGCCGGGGCTTAGCGGCGATGCCGTGACATAGGCACTGGCCAGAAACTCGGAGACCACGAACACAACGATAGATGCGAGACGCCGCTTCAACATTGGATCGCTCCTCGCCATGGCAATGAATCAGGTGTCCGCGACCGACAACGAGCCGGCCAATGTAGATCACCGATAGCCACAGCCCTTGGCATCCGCATCGACGGCGGATACGTGTGGGTAGTCTCCCACTTCAGCAGGGCCCACGCAAGCAATTTCCACAAGACTCAGTTGATGGATAGAGCCGGCGCAGCTTGATGCGTGCGTCGGCCGTCGTAAACTGCCAGCTCACTTTTGTTCGGGCAGAGTTTCTCTTCGCTTCCCACGCCTTAGCCTCCCGCCGCAGATCCTCGACATTGTCGATACGCCGTGCCAAACACTGTCTGCCCAGGATGCCCAGTTCGATCTCCGCCATGTCCAACCAACTGCCGTGCTTGGGTGTGTAATGGAACTCGAATCGGTCCGTCAGCCGCTTGGCTTCGGTCGGCGGGAACGCCTCACACAGCGAGGCGGGCGAATGCGTATTGAGGTTGTCCTGCACCGGCACGACTCTCTCCGCCTCCTCATACACCTCGTCGGATGTCTTCCGAAGGCATTCGGCGTAGTCTTTCTTCGTCCGGCGGTCAGTCACTTCCACTTCACGCTGTCCAGCCAGCGGCTCACAGATCATGAAGATGTTCGCCACGCCATTGCGCACATACTCATAATCGTAATGCGCTACTTGACCTGGTGCAGCCGGCCCTGACGTCTGCACTTCACCGATAAGCTGCCTGCTGGTCTCGTCCAAACATACCACCGGCCGCCTGGGGTCGTAGGGCCGTTTGTACACTTCCAGCACATCTTCCATCTTCCGGACGAACTCGGCATTGGCCTTGGGCGGAATGCACCACTGCTTGCTCAGCCAAGGCTTAAGTTCGTTTTCTTGAGGACGCGCCAAACCATGTCTTTGGACACTTGGTCCACGTACTGCAACTGGATCATCCGCTCCGCCAGCAGCCGCAAGGTCCAGCGGCTGCGCCCTTCAGGCGCACGGCTACATGCCATGGCCACCAGATGCGCTTCACCGTCTCCGTCAAACGCATGCTGGTACTGTCGGCGAGACTTGCGACGTTCCAACGCGGCTTGCAGCCCTTCTTCCACGAACTCTCTGCGTATCCGTTCCACGGTTGCACGCCCGACCTCAAGCTCCTGGGCGATGGCATCGTCGCTCCATGCTGGCCCGCCCGCGCTGGCACCGGCTTTCAGAAGAATCCTCGCGTGTGCCAGTTTGCGCGCTGCCGCCTTGCCACGCGAAAGCATCTCCTGCAGCATGTGGCATTCCACTTCCGTCAACGTCACGACATACTTCTTCTTCACCGGAGGCCTCCTTGCCTGGGTTTCCACCCTTCGACACAAGGCCTCAGTATATCCCATCATATTACATGCGACAGCCCACTAGCGATGGTCAACGCGCCTTGTCGTTGTTTTCGGCGGTGCGGATGTATCCCATATCGGGAAGGGCTTTGGGGTTGCGGGCGGGAGTGCTCAGATCCACCCATTGACGCTGGGCCGGCGGATGGAGTTTGTCCAGTTCCATTCCCAACTGCTGGCGCAGTTGCCATACGAGGTCGGACGTGACAGCGGGGTAGTTGACGGTGCCGGCATCATCTTCACTGGTCTTCTTGAGTTGACCGGCCATGGAGAGATGCTTGAGCAGCATCTGGCTGAGTTGCCAGTGGGTATAGCGCTTGGACTGTTCGAGCATGACCAGATACTCGACGAGCTGCTGGCCACGGCGATAGGCCTTGAGGCGGATGCTGGGCACGGGGCCGTCCACGCCGGCGGGCTGGCCGGGATAGAAAAGAGAGAGTGCATCGCCCTTCTTCCAGGATTCGTCGGTGCCGATGGTCTGCCAGGGCAGGATGCCATCTGCGCCGAGGCGCCAGGAATCCAGGCACCAGGCGACGGCATGCCAGTTGGAATCCTCGATGCGGTTGGCGGAGCCGTAGTTGATGAGGATCTGCCGATCACGCTTCTTGCGGTCGGAGATCATCGTCTGATAGGTGCGGAAGCCGCCGCCGATTACGTTGACATCCAGGATTCCGTCGAGGATATCGCGCTGCCATTCGGGGCGGGAGATGTCACAGCGGAAGGCGAGTTTCACCTGGCCGCGATAGTCGGCGATGCCGTTGTGAAACAGCTCGCCGTAGTAGCGCAGGGCCCAGAAATCCTGAGTATTGACCGGCTCATCGAAGATCCATGGCGCGGAACACCGGCTCCAGCCCCCCTGCTCCTTGTAATAGACTTTGTTGTTCAGATAGAACTCGAAGAAGGTATCGTTCCACTTTTTGTCGGCCAGGTGTGCGGCGAACTTGCCGCAGGCGGCAGCAAAATCCCGGCCGTATTCCTGGGTCAGGGCCTGTTCGGGCCAGTAGCCACCTTTGAAGGCAGGGTTGATGGCGATCGGCCAGTTTTCGCAGATGGGAAGGTAGAAGGTGTCTAGCGGAACACCCTTGCGCGGCAGATCGGCAAATGCTGAGCCATCCAGCAGCGGGCCAAAGGTCTTGTCGTACTGGGCCCAGGAGAAATCCTTGCCATTCCACTGCGGAGCACAAGCGCTGTTCACGGACCCGTTCCAACCGTAGCCCAGGCGGTTCAGGCAGGTGCGGTTGGCATGCGCCAGGCGATACCACTGGACCATGGTTGGTCCATCAGGCAGACCATAGCTGTTCATCTCGGGGATGAAGCTGAGGCGGTCGGAAAGAGTGAAATTCCAGACATCAAGCTGGATGGGAATGACCAACTCTTCACTGCCCTGCTTGAGCGTCAGCTTGCCTTTGTGCGGGCCGGGGGAGGCGGTATGCGGCACGTAGATATCGCTGAGCAGCGAGACCGGCCTGGCGCTCGCGCCGCCGCGATCATCGGGGACAGCAAAGGGGCCGGTAAGCGGAATCAACGGATCAGGGAGCGGGCCCACGGTCGTCTCAACGTAGGCATAGCGATTGAGGCTGGAGGTGATCTTCTGGGCCGCGGCATCTGCATCGGCATCGAAGCTTACAGTGGCGGTGACTCCGGCGGCTTTGCCGCTGAGCAGTACCTGGAAGTCGACAAACTCATTGCGGGCGGCGGAGAGAGCGATGATTTGCCGGGTGCTGTCGAAGACCTGATTGTGCTGCCGATAGGTGTCGGCCATGGCCGGTATGAACTTGGCGGTGCCGGGTTGAAGCTTGTCCAGTGACTCAATGACGGCGACGTCAAGACTGCCGAGGCGCAGCGGCGCGGAGGCGAGTTGTGCGGGGGCCGATGGGCGGGGTACGGTGAGGGTCACGTCGGCCGGCCTGGCACTCAGTTGTGCCGGGCAGGTGGTGATCGGTCCGATGTTGCCGGCCGCATCAACGGCCGCCACACCAATGGTCATGCTGGTTCCCGCTTCAATGGGAAGACCACGCAACTGCATGGCGACGGATTTGCCAGTGGTGCTGGGGCGGGGAACCAGGTATTGGGGAATCGGCGTAGCCTTGGCCCAGTCGAATTTATTGTCGGTGGAATAGCGGGCAAAGAAGCCGATCACGCCGGCGGGGCCGCGGTCGGCGGGAGTGGTCCACGTGACGGAAGCCTGGGCGGGCAGAGCTGAATCGGGCGTGGCGGCGAGTGTGGTCACGGCCTGAGGAGGTTCTCGGTCTTCGGCGCCGAGCGAGAGCGTGAAATAGGGGGCAACGTTCTTGCCGCCTTCGCGGCTGGAATCGAAACGGTTGAGGAACAGGCGGTAGGTGAATTTCTCGCCGTCGCGGGTGTACTCCGAGCCGATGTCGTCCATGACCAGAAAGCCATGGCTGATTCCGGCGACGCGGGCGGCCACCACGGCCGGGTCGACTGCGACGGTTTGCCAGCCGTTGCTGTCGGGGGCGGTAGCTTCGGCGAAACGCCAGATGGTATTGCCGACGCCGTTGCAGACAGCGGTCAGGTCACTGCCGGGCCCGGCCCAGGGGAACTTGTCCTGCTGGGCGAAATTGAAACTGGCGCTGCCGGGTTGGACGGTATAGCCGGTAGCGGTGCCTTCCACCCACGGCGTGGCCAGCGTGGATACGGTGACCCGGCGCTGGATATCTGCGGAGGTGGAATGCAGATGAAGGGTGGCGGCGGTGATGACTCGGCCGGCAAGAGTGGCGGGGTCGATATCCAGAAGGGCCATCTCCTGGACGCCCTTGGTCTTGAGCTGGGGAGCGCCGCCGTTGTTGCCGTTGGCCTCTTTGCCGACATTGGAGACCCAGGTGTCGGCGGTGACATCGATGCGCAGCGGCTGGCCTGGCGCCTGGGCCAGAGCGATAGCCGCGGTGAATGTCAGTGCCAGGGAGGCAAAGAGGCAAGACCGTTGAGTCTCAAGCATGGAGCACCTCGTTAGTGGGCGAGCATTGGCGATAGCTGTGCCATGGCTCATTGAGCGGACAAGCATACAGGGTTATGTCGCGTTCATTAGGCCAGTATTTTGCGTGCAAAGTCGCAACTGATTTTCAGGCTCTCGCGCAAGGGGCGCGTGAGGGTGAAATTCCGCTCGTGCGCCAGTTCGATAACGGCATCGCCGTGAAAGTGAATCTCGCGCAGGGCGGCCGCTATGGCACCATAGTCCATGTCACCTTCGCCAAGGGCCTCGGACCAGCGCCCATCTTTCTTCTGGTCGCGCAGGTGCAGGAAGACGATCTTCGGCCCGAATTGCCGCAGGAACGCCGCGGGATCAACTCCGCCACGCAGGAGCCAGTTGAGATCGGGGCCGAGTTTGACGTCGGGCAGCCGGTCGAGCGTGCCTTTGAGGTCGTGCAGATTGTTCTCGACCTCGAAGGTGTGGTTGTGAAGATTGGGCACAATGCCGTGGACAGCGCTGCGGGCAAGGATCTTTCCAAGCAGCTCCGCCTGGGCATCGAGTTGCTCCGGCGTCTTGAGGATCTTCCCGCTACGCTCGACGGCGCCTACGGTTAATCCCAGCGTGCGGCCGCCGAGCCTGGCGAGGCGGGAGATGACCATCTCGGCATCGGCCATCACGCCCACGTGCTGCTGGCGATCCCACATCGCCGCGCCGAAGGATGCGCCGATGATGGGAAGCTTGTATTCCTGCGACAAGGCGGCGATCTGCTCGACAGCGGAATCAGGTCGCAACGCGGAGGCCATGAGTTCGATGCCATCGAAACCGGCATAGCTCATGTCGGCAAAGATCTGCGGCAGGACTGGAGTGATGTCGTGGCCTGGCTGCGTCGCGGCATACACCCACGGGTGAGCGCCGACGACGATGGTGCCTTTGGCAGGTGCGGGATACGCTGCGGAAGAAGATGTTGTTTTCATAGGGGAGGCTCCGTGATCTCACGCGGTCACTGCGCAATATACTCGTTAATCAGGCGAACGTTCTCAAGGGGAGTTTCAAATGGCATGGCGCCGGTGCCCATGACGCAGTTTGTCCTGCCACCGGCGATCGCCAGAACGCGGTCAATGTCTTTGTGGATTCGCTGGACGTCCGAGCACGACACGACCAGCGGATCGAGGTTAATGCGAATCCTGACATGCGGATGCGTCTGGCTTGTCTGGGCCACGAAAGCGGCCTGATCGGTCTCGATATTACAGATCAGATAGTTGGTGCCCGTGGCAAGAAGATCCGAGAGGACGGGAAATGTGTTGCCTCCCATGATGCAGGGAATGGGATGGCCGGTACATTCCGCGGCAACGGCCATCGCCCGCTTGAGCGCTGGCAGTTCAACGGTTCGGAACTGCTGCGGGGATAGGATCGGCGGAGCGGCGGCCGACTCAAAGAAGGCCACATCCAGGCCCGCCTGGGCAATCGCACGACAGAATACCGCCTGATTCTCCGCCAGGCGCAGGAGCATCTTCACAGTATCTTCCGGGCGATCAATGGCATCTTCACACAGGCTGGAGATGCCTCGGAGATTGAAGGCGATGGAAAACGGTCCGGCCACCGGAATGCGCACATCGGCGGCGGGGAACTCGCGCTTGAGCCGCTGGCCGACGCGAACCGCCATGGCAATGCGCCCGTCATGCACTGGGTCGAATGGTTCCACACGCATGCCCTGATCCAGGGTTTTCCAGAGCGGTTCATGAATGGCGGGGATGCCATCGCCGACGCTTTTTTCGATGGTAGCGCCGTAGGCCTCCGCCTCAAGGTTATAGATGTCTATGCCGACAACGATCACCTGGTGGTGATATGCCAGATAGGCCCGACGATGTCCTTCGAACATGAGTTGCTCGTCGCGGGACACTTCCCACGGTGTGCGTTGGACAAAGCGTGCCGCATGTTCGTAGACGACTGGGGTAAATGCGATTTTCATGGGATCCGAG
>Ga0153880_1139870_pt1 | contig 10579 bp, 13 predicted proteins | sample AM7aRNAsmRNA_FD_105227 | JGI IMG/M metagenome (GOLD analysis project Ga0153880, IMG submission 105227) | Metatranscriptome of freshwater microbial communities from Lake Alinen Mustajärvi, Finland - AM7a metatranscriptome (Metagenome... | ecosystem: Environmental > Aquatic > Freshwater > Lake ... | reverse complement strand
GGAGCACCACGCTTCGAGCGGGCTGAAGGAACGGATATGACCGAACAAGAGGCCCGCCTAGCGATCTTCCTCGCCATGCTCACCCGCAAGGAAGGGCTTGGCGCACCGTTCAGGGAAGTCGCGACCTTCATCGCCGCGTCGGCCAAGTTCGTCATGGGCGGCATCGACGCCGATCGCGAATTGCCCATGCGGCTTCGCATCATCGTGGAGGCCGCCAAGTGAGTACCGCGATCGTGATCGCCGAGGCCCTGTCCCTGCCGTTCGTGTTCGGATGGTGCTGGGACGGAATCCGCCAGCACGTCATCGCCAAGGAATACGACCGGGCGAAGTGCTGGCGTTGGGACGCGCTCGACAATGAGTGGGTTCCCGACAACTCGCATGTGGTTACGGGCCGATGATCGCTATCGGCGTCGCGATCGTCATCGTTGTCTATTTCGCGAGCGCCGCCACCGCGACGTTTTTCGCTCTCCGCTACATCGATCGGCTTCTCCCATGATCATCTTGGTTTGCGCTATCCTCGCCGCGATCCTGATCGTCGCCTGCGACCTCAAGGGGAAGCGTTGACATGGTCATTCTCGCCATCATCTTTCTGTTTCTCGCCGATCATCCGGGCCTCGCGCTGTTGTATGCGCTGATTTGGTTCATGACGGCCTGAAGCAAAAAAACCGATTCAACCAAGAGGTCCGCGTGAGCGCTCATTCGTTCGACTCGGTGACATCGGCGCTAGAGGCGGTGCTTCTTGGGATGGCTGAATACACGCCATTCGCTTCGCCTCGCGAACGGACGGAAGCGCTTTTCGCGGACGTTCAGACCGCGATGTGGACGTTTGAGGCGGCCCGCAAGATTGACGGCTACTACGTCAAGATCGTTCGAGCGCCGCCCGGCGTTGAGGTCGTCGTCTTCATCGAAGGCAAAGGCCAAACCTATTCGCTTAACGCGACCCCCTCATTCGACAAGGCCCCTTCATGAACATTCGTATGCTTCCTCCGGTCGCCGTGCCCGCTAGCTCGATCGTCGTCTATGGCCGGTCCTATGTCGCCGCGCCCGGCGCGTTCCTCGACGTGGTTTCCGGTGACGCCGCCGTTCTGGGCGCGAACGGATGGACCGCCGTTGGACCCGTTGGCCCGACCGCTTCCCGCCCGACCTTGAATGCGGCCGGCGGCCCCTATCTCGTCGCCGCTCGCGGCATGATCTTCGTCGACACGACACTCGCGAAGGTGATCCAGTTCGACGGCGCCGTGTGGCGCGACCCGACCACTGGCGGCGCTGTCTAACCGCACAACAACCGAGGGGACGCCATGTCTTTCACGTATGTCGTTCCCGATATTCACGGCCGACTCGATTTACTCAACGACGCTCTCGCCAAGATCGAGCGCAACCCGCCGGGCGCCGTGGTATTCCTGGGAGACTACGTTGATCGCGGCCCCGATAGCGCGGGCGTGATCAGTCGTCTCATGGCTGGCCCTACCGTCTCGGGTTGGAAGTGGATTTGCCTGAAGGGCAATCACGAAGATATGATGCTTCAGGCGCTCGCCGACGAAAGCAAAATGCCGTGGTGGGGCGGGAACGGCGGCGTTCAGACCGCGCAATCTTACGGCTGGCGCGAGGGCGAAGCACTCGACGTCCGCGGCTTAATCCCCGTCGATCATCTTAGGTGGATCGAGGCGCTTCCCGTCTGCCACGCCGACCCCGACAGAATTTACGTCCATGCCGGCCTAGACCACGGAACTCCGCTTTCCTGGCAGACTCAAGACACTCTTCTCTGGAAGCGGTACGCTTACGGCGAGGAAGGCCTATTTTTCGGGCGCCATGTCGTACACGGGCATACGCCCCACGAAAGGGGGCCGAAGTTGCATGTCGGCCGAACCAACCTCGATACCGGAGCCGTTTACTTCGGCCGATTGGTTGTTGGAATCTTCCGCGACGACACTCCCGGCAGCTTCGTCGACTCCATAACTTGCGTGATCAAACCGCGCTGAATCGAAAGCTGACAATATGGCCGCGGCTCCAATGACAAGGCCGCAGCTAACGCCGCAACCGGGTCCGCAAACCGCGTTCTTGTTGACCAAGGCCGACATCGCCATCTTCGGCGGCGCGGCCGGCGGTGGCAAGAGCTACGCGGTCCTGATCGAGGCCGTCCGCAACATCAACGTCAAGGGGTTTGGCGCCGTCGTCTTCCGCCGCACGCTCGCGGACGTGAAGAAAGAGGGCTCGCTTTGGGATACGGCGCTTCCGATCTATGGCGCGCTCGGCGGCAAGCCGAGACTCGACAATCTGTCGTGGAATTTTCCCGCCAAGACGAAGGTGACGTTCGCGCATCTTGAACACGCGAAGAACGTTCTCGATTGGCAGGGCGCTCAGATACCGCTCATCATCTTCGACGAATTGACGCATTTCACCAAGGCGCAATTCTTCTACATGCTGTCTCGAAACCGCTCGGCTTGCGGCGTCACCCCCTATATCCGGGCGACGACCAACCCTGACGCGGACTCGTGGGTGGCCGAACTCATCGCTTGGTGGATCGACCAAAAGACCGGCTTCGCCATTCCCGAGCGCTCCGGCGTTCTCCGCTGGTTTGAGCGCATCGGCGACGCCCTGGTTTGGGCCGACTCGCGCGAGGAATTGCTGGTCGACTATCCCGACAGCGACCCGAAATCGTTGACGTTCATTGGCTCGAAACTCGAAGACAACAAAGTCTTGATGGAAGCCGACCCCGGCTACCGCGCCAACCTCATGAAGCTCGATCGCGTCGAACGCGAACGCCTCTTGAACGGCAACTGGAAAATCCGCCCGGCCGCTGGCCTCTATTTCCAGCGCCATTGGTGCGAAATGATCGACGAAAACCAAATCCCCAAGGGAACGGTTTTCGCCCGCGGCTACGATACCGCCGCGACGCCCAAGACGGAAATGAACGATCCCGATTGGACCGTCGGCGTCAAGATGGGCCGTTGCCCGGATGGGCGCTACGTCGTCGCGCATAGCTCGCGGCTTCAGGGCGCTCCGCGCCGCGTCGAACAGTTCATGCTCGAAACGGCGATCAGCGACGGTCGCGAGGTTCGCATCCATATCCCGCAAGACCCCGCAGCCGCCGGCAAGGCGCTGATCGAGGTCTATCGGCGATTGCTGGCCGGATACAACGTTCGCTTCGCGGTCGCGAGCGGCGACAAGGTCACGCGGTTCGCCGGCTTCTCGGCGCAAGCTGATCCGGCTCATGGCCAGTTCGGCAACGTCATGGTTGTTCGCGGGCCTTGGAACGAGACGTGGTTTTCTCAACTCGAAGGGTTCCCCGACGCGGCGCATGACGATGACGTGGACGCGACGTCCGAGGCTTTCAATGGCTTGGTCGGCAAATACATGCCGGGCGAAGCCCTGTTGGCCTCGATCTCCGAACGCGCCGCCCGCGCCGCCCGCGACGAAGCCTCCAAGCCGCCCGAGAAAATCCTGATCACCTATGCGCCCGGCTCGGTTGAGTACGCGGCCATCATGGAAGCCGAAAGCTAGCGGCTTCCCCCAACTTTCGAGGAAAGCTCAATATGCCCGAAGGTGGGGAAAAGAAGGCCATCGACGTTCGCCGCTCATCCGACTCCTGGCGTCAGGCCGAAGCGATCTTTTCGCCCGGCCCGCCGCCGATCCCCGCGATGGATCGGCCCACGCGAGCGCTCGACTTCCCGCAGGGCTACAATCGCCAGTGGACGCCGCGCTCTTACGAACCGTTCGGCTTTTCTTCGCTTCGCTCGTTCTCCAATGTCGAGCTTGTTCGCCTCGCGATCGAAACCCGCAAGGATCAGATCGAGCGCCTTGACTGGCAAGTTCGAACCAAGATCAACCGCAAGGGACGGACGGATAGCTCGGAGCGTATCTCCCAGGCGACCAAGCTATTGCGCCGACCCGACGGCCGGACGCACTTCGACTCGTGGATTCGCCAACTGATCGAAGACATGCTTTCGATCGACGCCGCGTGTGTCGAGCGTCGGCGCAACCGCGGTGGCAAGCTCATCGCCCTCGACATTGTCGACGGCGCGACGATCACGCTGAAGATCGACGAGACAGGCCGCACGCCGCTCGCTCCTGATCCCGCCTATCAGCAAATCATCAAAGGAACGGTCTGGAACGATCTCTCGACCGACGACCTGATCTATATGCCGCGTAACTTGCGGCCCGGCCATCTATACGGCTTTGGACCCGTCGAGCAAACAATCGTCACGCTGAATACCTTGATCCGGCGTCAGGCGCAGCAACTCGCGTATTTCACCGACGGCACGATCCCGCAAGGCCTGATTTCGGTTCCCGACGGCTGGACGCCCGATCAGGTGCGTGAGTGGCAGGATTGGATGGACTCCAAGCTGTCCGGCAATCTGGCCGAGCGCGCCAAGCTGCTTTCGGTTCCTAACGGCACCGTCTATCAGGGCTTCAAGGAAAGCCCGATCAAAGACGAATTCGACGAATGGCTAGCCCGTATCGTCTGCTACGCCTTCTCGATCCCGCCGACGCCCTTCATCAAGTCGATGAACCGCGGCACGGCGCAAGAGGATCAAGATCGCGCCATGGAGGAAGGGCTTTCGCCTCTCCTGAAGTGGGCCAAGCGGCTATTCGACGGCGTCATTCAAGACGATCTCGGGTTCAACGATCTCGAATTCGCGTGGGTGTCTATCCGTGACATCGACATCGAGAAACAGGCTCGCGTTCACGACATCAACTTGCGGAACGGCACGCTGTCGATCAACGACGTCCTCGACGACCTTGGCCGGAAAGGCATCGGGCCGGACGGCGACGCTCACCTGATCTACACCGGAGTCGGCGCTATCCCGCTCGATAAGGTCGAGGAACAAGCGCAATCGGCGATCGACGCCGCAAACGCCCCGCCCGCCGGCCGCCCGACACCCGCCAAGACGGTTTCGCGCCCCAAGGCGACGTCTTCCTCACCCTCACCCCAACGCGCGAAAGCACAAACTCAATGACCGCAACCGTTAATCTTCTCGCCCCCGGCCCCTACCTGTCCTTCCAGACCCGCAACGGCAATTTCACTTCCGACGTGAATAGCTTGATCTCGGGCGTCACGGCCGGCCCCCAGGTTCTCGACCTCATCGAAGACGGCTGTATCGCGCTCTCATTCAACCCCTACGCGAGCCCGCGCGATTTCATCGACTGCGGCGATTTCGGGGTCAATCCCTTCCAGCGCAACATTCCGGGCCTCGCCTCGGGCGGCGTGATCTCGGCCGCCATCGCCGCGACCCCGACCTATTTCGCCGATCGCTTTTCGATGGTCGGCGGCGCTTCCTCGGCCATTCTCGCGTCGCTGGTCGCCGATTCCTCGCTGGTCGGCTACAACCAATGCCTGAAAATGTCGCGGCAGTCCGGCAACACGAACACGGCGCCGATCAATACGCAGCACGTCATCGAGACGATGGACTCGTATCGCGCACAGGGTCAGACGATGACCCTCTCGCTGTTCGCCAAGCTCGGAGCGAACTACTCGGGTGGCCCTGTATCGGTCCAGGTGGCCTACGGAACCGGCGTCAATCAGAGCGCGGCGCTGCTCGCGTCCGGCTCTTGGGCCGCGCAGGCGAACGCGCTTCTCACGACTCAGGTCATGACGAACGGGTGGGTCCGCTATCAGTGGTCCTTCCTGATGCCCGCGAACGCCTCTCAGATCGGTATTCAGGTCGGCTACACCCCCTCGGGTACGGCTGGCGCCGACGACTCGATCTCGTTCCAAGACTGGCAGCTTGAAATTGGCGCGACGGCTTCGCAGCCGGAACGTCTCGACGCTCAGATCACCCTCGAAATCGCGCAGCGGTTCGCGTGGGTGACTCCCGAGCCCGCGGCCGGCGTTGTCGTCGGCGCCGGCATGAACCCGACCGCGTCGACTCAGTTGGTCTACATGGCCACGCCCGTCCAGTTCATCAAGGCCCCGACCGTCACCGTGTCGGCCGGATCGTTCAAGACCAATCAGGCGAACACCGCGACCGCGACGACCGTCACCCCCGGAGCAACCCACACGGCGAACGCCATTTCCGTCAACGGCAACTCGGCCGGCACGGCGGGCTCGGCGACCATGCTTCAGGGCGGCGGTGGCGCGGGCTGGATTCTCGCTTCCGCCGACTTCTAAGGCCCCGCAACCATGCGTCTATACGGATCATTCCAGAAGGTCGACGCCGAACAACGCATGGTCTCCGGCTATGCGTCAACCGAGGCGGTCGACGCATCGGGCGAGGTCATCCTGAAGTCCGCGATCGAAGCGGCCCTGGCTGACTATCTCGAATTCGCGAACATTCGCGAAATGCACCAACTCTCGGCGGTCGGAACAGCCGAGGAAGCGACGGTCGACGACAAGGGCCTCTATCTGACGGCCAAGGTTGTCGACGATACGGCGTGGGGCAAGGTCACGTCCGGCGTCTACAAAGGGTTCTCGATCGGCGGCAAGGTTTTGGCGCGCGACGCGAAGAACAAGAAAATCATCACCAAGATCGCGCTCCACGAGATTTCCCTTGTGGACCGCCCGCAAAACCCGGAAGCGCGCTTCGACGTTTGGAAGGCCGCTGGAACAGAGGAATCCCAAATGGCGAAAGCCAAGGTCAAAGACGAGCCCGCCACGGCGGTTGAGCCCGAAGCTGAAATCGCGAAGACCATCGAGGCCGAGGCCGTGATCGCCTCCGCGCCCGAGACGGAAGATGTCGCTGAAAAGGCCGCCAAGCCCGAGGCCGCCGCCGAAGCGGAAGCCGAGGTTGACCCGATCGCCAAAGCGAGCGCCGCTGTCGACGCGCTGACTGCCGCCGTCGCCGCGGTGGCGCCGGCCCCTGTCACCGAACTCGCCAAGAGCATGTACGACGTCCGCGCGTTCGCCGACGTGATCACGTCCGTCGCCTACTTGGTTCGCGCTTCGGAAGACGAGGCCAATTGGGAGGGCGACAACTCGAAGGTTCCCGCGAAGCTCCGTAGCTGGCTTACGGCCGGCGCCGCGATCTTCAAGGAAATGGCGGTCGAGGAAATCGACGAATTGATCGCGCCCGTCAAAGTGAAGAAGGCGGCTGAAGCCGAAGACCTCGCCAAGGCGGCTACGGAGGCCGCCAGCGCCCTTGTCGACGCCACGGCGGCGGATGCGCTCGCTAAGGCGACAGGCGAGCGTGACGACCTCGCGAAGGCCCTTGGCGTGATCACGGAACGTATCGACCCGCTGATCAAGACCGTCGAAGCGCTCGGCAAGCGATTGCTCGACGTCGAGGCGACGCCCATGCCGCCGAAGACGGCCGGTCCAGGCGCGACGGTTATCGCGAAGGGTGTCGACGCGGCCGGCGGCGCGAGCGAGCCCGTCAAGACCATTGCCGCCGAAGACGATCTTGTGAAGGCGCTCGCCGCCATGAGCAACGAAGACAAAGCGCTCTTGCTGATCAAAGCCTCGCGTCAACTGCCGATGGCGGTGAACTACCGCGGAGCCTAACGACCCGTCACCGCATACGGCCTAGCGAACGCGACGCCGACATTTCAGCCCGCACCGGAGAACGGTAGCGGGTTTTTCTTTGTCCCAAGGACCAATCATGAACCTCGAAACCAACGCCGAAGCTCTCGCCAAGGCCACCGTCGACTCCCTCCGCAACCCCAGCGAAGACATCGCGCGCAGCATCATGACCGCCGCCGGCATGGACCCGAACTCCCTGCAAAAGACCATTTCGACCGGCACCGGCCTGATCGCCTATGACCTTCAGGCTCCCGCGAAGAACCTCTATCCGGTCTACACGCCCATCCGCAACCGCCTTCCCCGCACTCCGGGCGGCGTCGGCACGGCGACCAACTGGCGCCAGATCAATGCGATCATCGGCTCCGGCTGGGACGGCATGGGTTGGGTTCCTGAAGGTCAGCGCTCGGGCCAGATGTCCTACAATACGAGCAACAAGGCCGCGTCCTTCGTCACGCTCGGCGAAGAAGACGCCGCGACCTTCGAAGCCATCGCCGCCGGCAAAAGCTTCGAAGACATCCAGGCCAAGATGACCATGCGGATGCTTCAGAAGATGATGCTCAAGGAGGAAATGGGCCTTCTGTTCGGCAACACGTCCGTCCAACTCGGCACCCCGACCGCCGCGACCTTGTCGGCCGCCGGCTCGACCGGCACTCTCCCCGCACTGACCTACTCCGTCATCGCCGTCGCCTTGACCGGCGAGGGGTATGCGAATTCGAGCCTGACCAACGGCATCGCCACTTCGAAGACCATCACGGGCGCCGACGGCAAGGCCTATTCGCTCAACGGCGGTTCGTCCATGAAGTCGGCTTCGGCGACTCAGGCCGTCACCCTCGGCCAGATTCTCTCCGCGTCCGTCCCCGTCGTCACCGGCGCCGTCGCGTATGCGTGGTTCGTCGGCGCCGTTGGCGCCGAGTCGCTTCAGGCCATCACCACGATCAACAGCATCGCGATCTCCGCGCCGCTGACGGTTCGTCAGTTGGCGACCGCGATCACCATCGACTCCTCGACCAACGCGACAGCCTTCGACGGTCTGTTCACCGCGGCCGCCAAGTCCGGCAGCGGCGCCGCCGTCACCTATCTCGCGACCGGAACGCCCGGCGTGGGAACCGCGCTCACCGCCTCCGGCCGCGGCTCGGTGAACGAAATCGACGCGATGATGCTCGCTATGTGGCAGAATTATCAGGTGTCGATCTCCATCCTGTTCGTCAACGCCCAGGAAATGAAGAACATCACCACGAAGGTTCTCACTGGCGCGTCGGGCGGCTCGCTGATCAACTACTTCCAAGACCCGAAGGCCGGCGAATATATCCTGACAGCGGGCGGCGTTGTCGAGTTCTATTACAACCCGTTCATGGCCCCTGGCGCCGGCCGCCGCATCCCGATCATGATTCACCCGAACGTTCCTCCGGGCACGATCGTTGGTTGGGCCGCCGAGTTGCCGATCCAGTATCAAAGCAACGAAGTGCCGAACATCGCGGAAGTCAAGACCCGCAATGACTACTATCAGATCGATTGGCCCATCGTGACCCGTCAGCGTCAGGTCGGCGTTTACGTCGAGGAAGTGCTGGCGATCTATGCGCCGTTCGCCTTCGGCGTGATCAGCAACATCACCAACGGCTAACGTTCCGTTGAAATACGGGCGCCGGAATCGTCTCGGCGCCCGCCTTTAGACGGCGTAACTAGGATCGATCAATGGCTAAACCCGTCAAGATGCGCGCACCGAAGGGAACCGACCAAGTCAATCACGGCGATACCGCCTATGTGACCGACAAGTCGGGAAATGTCGAGGTTCCCGCCGAGGCGGTCGCTCCGCTTCTCGCCGTCGGCGGCTTCGTCGCTGAAGACGAGAGTGACGAAGACCCGACGGGGTTCGTGCGCGTCAAGCACTCTGGCGACGCCACGGCGCTTTCGTGGCGCGGCGATTCCTACGCCATCCGAGCCGACGGCTCGTTCTTGGTTCCGGCCGTCTCCGCTTTCGATCTTCTCGACCATGGGTTTTCAGCGGATCACCGCCCCGAGGCCGCGCAGCCTTCAGCTTCGGCACGGTCGCTGAAGATTCCCACGAAATAAGAGGCGTTCAACATGCCGACATACCTTTTAGAGCCGAGCGCGAGCAACCTGTCTCAGACCGTTGGCGGGCGCGTTTATAGTTCCGTCGTCGGCTCGCCGATTTCGGTTCCCGATTTCGACGCCTTCGTCCTCATGGCGAATGGATGGATTCTGGCGCAATCTCCGAATTCCGGCCTGATACCGTCAACCAACGTAATCGTTATGACGACCAGCGGGCTTTATATTTCAACGCCCGGCATGAAGACGGCCGACGTGTTCGCGATCGGCGGCGGCGGCGGCGGCGGCGGCGGGGCGCGGCAAGTCGCGGCGACGGCTTGCTCAGGAGGTGGCGGAGGCGGCGGCGCTACCACGTTCAAGCGCTCCTTCACGGTGGCGGCCATCGGTGCCTCGCAGATTGTGACCATAGGTGCTGGTGGCGCGGCTGGTCTAGCGGCGGCGGCTGACAACACGGCGGGCGGTACGGGTGGCGTTGGGGGTACGACATCCCTTGGCACCCTAGTGGCCGCCGCTGGTGCGGGTGGAGGGGCCGGTGGGCAGCTTAATGCCGTCTCCGGTGGTGGTGCTGGCCCCAGCGTGTTTGGCGTAGGAGCTTCGGCATCTGGCTCCACAGGTGGCGTCGGCACCTGGGCCGCTAGTGGTGGCTCTGGTGTGGGTGGTGGCTTCTCCCAGGCTGGTATCCTAGGTGGGACTGGAGGCTCCGGTGGACCTAACGGGGCCGCTGGTAATGGAGGCACCCAAGGCAGCCCCGGCAATGGGGCTGGTGGCGCGTCCGGTGGAGGCATCTCGGCGGCCAACGTCGCCTTCACAGGTGGTGTCGCCACGGCCTCCCTCTCCTCCGCCCTCATTGGCGTTGGCGGCGGTGCGGCTGGGGCCATCAACGGCAATGGTGGTGCCGGTAGCAACCCCACCATAAGCGCCAACCTGGACAACTACATTGGGGGTGCCGGTGGCGGTGGTGGATCAGGCCTCCTCGTGGGTGGCAACGGTGGTGCTGGTGGCATCGGCGCTGGTGGCGGTGGCGGCGGTTCGGCACAGAACGGCGGTGCGGCGGGC
>Ga0153880_1248211_pt1 | contig 10632 bp, 13 predicted proteins | sample AM7aRNAsmRNA_FD_105227 | JGI IMG/M metagenome (GOLD analysis project Ga0153880, IMG submission 105227) | Metatranscriptome of freshwater microbial communities from Lake Alinen Mustajärvi, Finland - AM7a metatranscriptome (Metagenome... | ecosystem: Environmental > Aquatic > Freshwater > Lake ... | reverse complement strand
ATGGTATTGAAATACTTCAGTCTACGATTTTATCCCCTCATTCCACTAAATTGCGCGAAGAGCCTTGCATTTTATGGCGCTCTGAACTGTCTGGATTATTACGAATCGCTCAACTTAGGTATAAATAATAATCGTTTCATGGCTAAATAGGTCATTAAATTAGTCAAACGTTCCTTTCCAATTATACATTTCTTTTAAATGTACTGAAATAATCAAACCATGACCAAATTATTGATCGATTAGGTGTTTTATGTAAAACAGAAATTACTTATAAGTCATTTTATCGGTAAAGTTTAATCGATTATTGCGAGATGTCGATTTAGCTGATTGTTTTCGTGAAATAAGCGGAGCTTTAATAATATTCAAAGAGCCATTTTTGTGAATATCAGGTAACAATTGTGAATAATTCTGCTTGATCGAAAGCCTTATTATTAGCAATTGTTAATAAGGATTTCTTGTGGATAAGTGCTGCCTGGAATTTAAATGCATTGTATATCAATGGGTGATGTTGTATTATTGATTTGATAAGCGTCTGTTTATTATCACTCAATATCACTCACCATTTAAATAAATCAGGCTCATGCAAAAAAATGTAGGGCAATTAGATAAAATTATCCGGATTGTTATCGGGATTGCAGTTATTGTCTTGGGTATTATCAATCAATCGTGGTGGGGTGCTGTTGGACTTGTTCCGCTTTTAACCTCGATTATAGGGTTTTGTCCGCTTTATACAGTACTGAAAATTTCGACAGGCGGGAGTTGTTCCTGCAATGAAAAGCCGGGCAAGAACAGCTCCTGCAAGTTATAAGAGGAGGTTAAGCTTTGGAATAAATCAGGTTGGTTCCCTCAAACAAATATGTTAGGAGTAGAAGTACTCCTAATAATTCATCAATCTTTGAATTTCCAGCAGATTGAGGTCAATGCTGTGATTTAGCTTCACTGCTTTATTAAAGGGCACCTGTACAATTTTTTCATTGCAGAGCCCTATCATGATGCTTTTCTGATCATCAAGCAATGCTTCAACAGCTGCAACACCTATTCTCGTTGCATTTACGCGATCTTTTGCGGCAGGACTTCCGCCTCGTTGAATATGACCAAGAATGGAGACACGTACATCCAGATCGGGGTGTTCTGTTCTCACTTTTTCGGCAATTTTCATGGCACCTCCAGTTTCATCTCCTTCAGCAACAATAATAATACCGCTGGTTTCCTTGTTTTTGTATCCTTTACTCAGAAACTTTGCCAGTTCTTCATGCTGCTCTTTAGACTCAGGAATTAAAATGACCTCCGCGCCACAGGCGATGCCGCTATTCAATGCAAGCAATCCCGCTTCATGGCCCATTACTTCCACAAAGAATATTCGTCCGTGTGATCTTGCAGTGTCTCTGATTTTATCAACAGCTTCCACGACAGAGTTCAATGCTGTTTCATATCCAATAGTGTAATCGGTTCCATACATATCATTGTCAATGGTGGCAGGAATGCCGACAAACGGAATATTGAATTCCTGTGACATCACCAGAGCTCCGGTAAAAGAGCCATCCCCTCCAATAACAACAACTGCATCAATCTCATTGTTTTTCAATTGCTGATACGCCAGTTCGCGACCATCCGGAGTTCTGAATGCACTGCTCCGGGCAGTTTTAAGCATTGTTCCGCCCAGTTGAAGAATGCCGCTGACATCAGAAGCTTTCAGGGGAATAAAATCCCCTTCAATCATTCCCTGATATCCACGACGAATCCCGACAACTTTTAGCTTATTGGCAATGGCGGCACGTGTTACAGCACGAATAGCAGCATTCATTCCGGGGGCATCACCGCCGGACGTAAACACTGCTATTTTCTGTAATTTTCTTTTCTTCTCGCTCACATCGGGGAACATATCTTTAGTAGTCATCGGTACCATTATTTACTCATTCAACACAATCCAGCATAATTTCACCTTGACAACATGCATTAATAAGAGCTAAGGATCAATGCTTACAGCTCATTAAGAGTGTCCGCCCACCACAATTCTCATAATCTTAACATTTAATACAACAAAGCGAACAAGCTGCCATAGCAGGTTTTTCCTCCAGTAGAGGGTGCCTTTCGACGGTACCGGCGGATAGGCTTCGTCGTAATATGCTTTGACTTTATTCGTGCCCATAGGGTTTAAAATTTAAGGATTTTATCAAAAAAAAAGGTTATTCCGGAATTAACCACCAGAAAGGATAGCCCTTTGCTTTGTGGAAAAAGAGGTAGTGCAGTATTACTTTCAGCCAATGTCCAGCAAGACCAGCTTCTCCAAGTGAATAGTTCATATCACGGCCCCATTCCGGATACTTATTCCAGTCAGGTACAACCGGGAAAAGGGTCATGGAAGCTCCAAGTCCATCAAAAGAACCAAAACCGGCAGACACAACACATGCCGCGCCCATTCTGCTCATCGAGGCTTTATGGCGATGCTCGGTTGCTCCCTGAATCTGTTCTGAAATATTAAGTGCAACAATTTTTCCCATAACACCTGCAGGCATACCGGTACGAGGTGCCGTAGGGAAAATCTGCCGCCCGCTCGGGCTTGTCATCGGTTTTGAAATCGGATGCGGAGGGGCAAATGCAATTCCCGGTGCATATATATTTTTAAAAAGAGGATTCTGATAAACTGAAGGCCAGTCAGCAGCCTCCCACTCCTCAAATGGTTTTGGCGTATAATCTGCGTCAACCTTCATGAACTTGTTTGGCATAAACATCTTCTCGGTGATCTCCGCTCCACCCTTATCGAAAGCGGTCATTCCTGAACCTGAAAAAGAGGGAATAAGCATGGCAAAATCAAACTCCTTCGTCAGCTCTTCACCATCCAGAGTTTCGTAATATACCTTGCCCGGATCAACCTTATGGACTCCTGCCCGTCTGATCCAGTTGATGCCGTACTCAGCCATAATGGATTCAGTAAAGACCTTTGTCGGGGTGTAATAGCCGCCTCTGTTAATAAATGCGCCAGCCATACCAAAATCACCCAACTCATACTCATTGGAGAGCCAGGTAATCTGCGCCATGTTACTGAGGCCCCGTTTTGATATCTCCCAAGCTACATTCAAAATGTATTCAAAAGCCGCTCCCTGGCATGTTGCCATTGCATGTCCGGTGCCGATCAGGATACGTTGCTTATGACCGGCCTGCATCTTTTTGATATTGTCCTGCAGGTGTTCCCATGCATGTGCTGCATGGCCATACGTGCAAACCGAAAAGCTGTTTTTATCAGGACCAAGACCCTCTGTTGCTTCGAAATTAAGCTTTGGGCCGGTTGCATTGACCAGGTAATCATAGTCAACTTTTTCGGTCTGTCCGTTTCTTACTCCATCGGTATATTCAATCGTCACATACCCCTTGTGAATTTCAGCGTCTCCTTCGGGATGGATTTCAACAGCTTTTGCCTGTTTAAGCACAATACCCCAGCGGTCATATACTTTTTTCAATTCAAAGCGAACATCGTCAATAGTCATCTGGCCGACGCCGACCCAGATATTTGATGGTATCCATTGGTAGTAGCTGTTGGGGGTAACAACAACGACCTCGTGATGTTTGCCAAGTTTCTTTTTGAGAAACGAGGCGGCGGTATGGCCAGCCACACCGGCTCCTAAAACTACAACCTTTGCCATAGACAATCCAGGTTTTCAATGGTTCAAAATGATGCTCTGATCTATTTTGATTGAGCAGAAAAATTACAAAGCTGTGAATCAGTCAATTGAATGCAGAGCCGGTTTTTAAACCAGCAGCTTTCATGATTTTAGCAATCGGGCAGAAGCCTGTAAATGCTGCCTGAAAAAGGTTTGCACCGACAAAGCCTGTGAACCAGAGCCAGTTCTGGTTATGATAGATTGAGAGTAAGACGCTGGAAAGAATAAAAACACCAGCAATTGCAAAGACAAGACGATCGATATTCATAGTGAGAGATATTAAAAAGTTAGGGTGATATTGCTTTTTTTGTATTCTTATTTCAAAATTTGAGCCCCTGAATGCTGCTCATTCCTTGACGCATCGGACCGAAAAGCCGATGTTTTTATTAGCCATACCTCTTCGCAATGCGCCATCGAAGTAGCCAAGTGACCGGCACCATGCACTCTTTGCTGTAGATTCTGTTGAAGACCATAACCTGCTGTATTCACCCGGTGGCATAAATTTGCCATCAGTGTCCCGGCGAGCTCCAGCCGGAAGAGCTTCAAAACCGCTTTTATGGGTTACCTCACTGCTCTGGTTTTTCCAGAGTTTTGAGGCTTTCAGTGCACTACCGGCAGTTTCTATCCCACCAGGCAGGTCACTGAGTGCACTCCATTCAGTATCGGTTGCCACATGCCACCCCTTCGGAGCGAGACCACGTGGATCATTTACCGCATACCAGTTATAGAGCTTTCCATAAGTCGTTCCATTTTCCTGCTTGTTATCGTTGTAACACCAGGCTCCCGTTGTCAGGATCGCCCACTCTTTGGGATCCTTTACTTCCGGAATTACATCGCCGTTCCGGTAGTGTGTCACGTCAAGATTTTTTCCTGTCCAAATCATGGAGCCGATCTGAACGGTATTGTAGCTGTTGCCGTCTCGATCAATGATCTTTTCGGGTTCTCTGCCGCACCCTGCAGAAAAGAGTATGACTGCAAGTACTCCTGCTACAACAGGAAGTCTCAGCTTATACATTATGTTGAAGTTGTGTATTATCAATTTTAGTCGCAGTTACCAGAAATACCGGATAGGCTGCAGTTGCGCCTGAACGGTTTGTTTTATTAAAGGTGTAAATAGTCTCAAACGATAGTTGTTCAAGTCCTGCTGCCTTAAGCAGATCAGCAAGTGCCCCGCGGTCAAACCCGTGATGCACCTTTTCCAGGGGGTCGTCATGAAACAGTCCATCTTCCTTGTCAAGATCAGCCAGAGCGAGAGTTCCTCCGGGTGAAAGAAGCTTCGATATCCTGTTTATAAACCCTTCGGTATCATCGATATGATGAAGCGTCATGCTGCTGTATATCAGCTCAAAGGTTTTATCAGCTGCAATGGTGTCCGATGGTGAAGAAAGATCGGTGCATATCGTCTCAATGCTTGTAAATCCGGATGTTTTGATTTTCTCCCGAAGCACAGAGAGCATCTCTCGGGAGGTATCTACAGCCAGAAGACTCTTTACAAGTGGCGCAATTTCCATTGTAACAAGCCCTGTGCCGCATCCGAATTCAAGGGCATGCGTTGTGCTCTTTGGGTTTGTAGCAGCAATGATTGCTTTTGCAACATCGCGAGCAACTGCTCTGCGTTGAGGATTTTCATCCCATAGGGCAGCTTCTCTGTTAAATTTATCCGGACTGTTCCATGTGTCAGCCATAGTAAAAGCACGTAAAAGTTATAAAACGAAAAATAAGACGTTAGGGTTGTTCCTCGGTCATGCATCCTCCCTTACGTTTCAGAGAAGCACCGCACTGAGGACACGAACTTTCCCTGCATGGTTCACCCTTGCTGTGCGGGAGCTCAAAGCTGCATTCAGGACAGACACAAATGTCAGGACGGTCAGTCGGGATGCTGTCACAGAGAGAGCGGACAACCCCACCCTGGATGCAGAGTTGTTTTCCATCAACAATAGCTTCCGCCACTTTTTTATGGGCAGCCTCCAGAATCCTGCCAAAGGTAGGGCGCGATACATTCATCTGCAGGGCGGCATCTGCCTGGTATAACCCCTCTTTGTCTGCAAGCCTTATAGCCTCCAGCTCATCCACCGTCAGGATAATGCTTTTCATTCCTTTGTGCGGTACCCCTGCAGGCTTGAAACAAGTCACCTTCGGTAGATCAACGACAGAGCGGCATAGTGTAGGCCTGCCTACCCGATTGGTTTTCATAGCCACAGTTTTGAAAGTTTATAGTAGTGACCCCAGCTTTTTTTAAGCCAGTGACCGACAACCGGCATTGGGATGAACACCTCTCTGAGACTGTTTTTATAAACAAATCCGGCACCATCACCCATATCCATCACACAGAGTACATTCAGATGATCCTGATAGCCTTTCATGACTCCCTGCCCCCCAAAATGCTCTATGGCAGCATTGCTGGCCGAATTGTTTGCCATCAGCTCTGCAATATGCCCCTGCTTGGCTTTCCATTCCGGGCCTTCCAGAGCTGCCGCATCTCCGACAGCATACCATCCTGACACTCTTTCTATCCGGCAGAAATTATCGATACGAATAAAGCCGGCCTCGTTTTGAGGGAGGTTAGATTTCCTGATTAACTCATGCCCTTCTCCAGCAGGAATAAACATGCAGAGGTCACTCTGAAGCTTGCCCTCATCTTCAAAAACAATTCCATCCGCTTCAAATCGCTTTATTTTTTTGCCGTAACGCGTCGTAAGGTTTTTTGCTTTAAACATGGCAGCCATCGCCGCAAGCGCTTTTTTACCCATCCGGGCACCAGGTTCGGCCATGGGTGCAAAAAATGTCATCTCATAGTTATCCCGAATACCAAGTTTCTTGAGATGATGATGCAGGTTGAAAAAGAGCTCAAAAGCCGGTCCGCCCCTTACGCCGCTGGTGTCTTTAGGATTACCTCCAAATCCGAAAGCTATCTTGCCGCTTCCTCGTTTAACAAGCTCTTCAATCTTTTCCTTAAGAACAAGCGACTCTTCAGGTTTGCCGCAAATGGAAGAGGTATGCTCAATACCTTCATGCTTCACCTTTGAAGCTCCAAGCGCGACAACAACAAGAGCGGGGGAGTTACGAACGCCACCGCGCTCAAAAGTGATGGTTTTATGCATACCATCAAGAGCAATAACCTTGTCTATTGTGAGTGCAAAACCATGCTTCTCGGCCACTTTCGAAAGGGGAATTGAAACATCCTTGAACTGAGCTTTTCCAACGGGTATCCAGATTGCCAGGGGATAGATAAAAAGATAGTCCCGTTCAGAGACAAGCTCAACCTCAAACCCTTTTTTACGAAAAGCAATAGCCGAAGCTGCACCGCCAATACCTCCACCAAGAATCAATACTTTTTTCATTGATAAAGATGCTCTTTACCGGGTTACGGTTGTTACCACAAATTCCGGTGGCGTCTGGATATGCTTCTTTACCGCACAGAGATTAGCGGCGCTGATAACGGCATCCTTGTATTTCTCAGGGAAATCTTTTGGCAGCTCAATGGCTATCTCAATTTTCGCGATGCCTCGACCGGACTCATTGGCCGTATGAGACTGCACAATACGGATCTCATCCGTCGGTATGCCTCTCTGCTGGCAGAAGGATAAAACGAATATTCCCGCACAAGTGCCGATTGAGGCAAGAAAGAGGGAAAAAGGCTCAGGGGCAGAACCCTCTCCGCCGGCATATTTCGCCTGGTCAGTATGAAAAGTAAAGCCATTATACTCGGCATTAACTTTTTTCCCACCGCCAAACGTGACGATCATTTCGCTTTTCATAATTGAAACTATTGATAATTGTTGGATTTGTTGCTGTGAAACTTTAAAAAAATTATAAGCATAAGCTCATAACAATGCAAGTCGCAAGTCTGTTTTATTTTTTTAGATCGCAAAGAGAAACAAAGTGTTCTCATCTAACCTTTTTCCCTTAAACGGAATGGTGGATTGAGAAAAATTTGATCAAGTCAAGAATTATCGGAATAAAAACAGGTTGTTTTTTCGCTGTTATTTTTCCATTTTATACCCATACAGGGTATTGGTATAAAATCATTATATCAATCGCCGACTTAATATCCAAGCCATAGATTTTTGTTTATGAAACCGTTCCTGTTTTTTTTGATTGTTGGACTTACTATTCTCGGCGCATGTAACCCTGACAAGCCATCAGTCAAGAAAGAAATCTCTACATCAAAGGATGTGGCTGAAGAGCAGGTGATGCTTGCCGGCGGCAAAAAAATTTACGAAGCAAACTGCGCAGGGTGCCATGATTCCGGGGTGGCAGGAGCACCTAAACCTGGAGATAAAGCTGCATGGAGTAAAAGACTTGCTGAAGGGGGAATGAATATGATCGTCCAGAAATCTATAGAGGGATATGATGGGAAAGCTGGAATGATGCCTGCAAAAGGTGGCAACGCAACCCTTGAAGATGAAGAAGTCAGGAGTGCGGTCACCTTTATGACCCGGACTGACTGATCAAGAAGTCATGATGCTTGCAAGAGTATTATGGGTGCCGATTTAATTTTTAATCTACCAGCAGAAGGTGAAAATATGATAGACACGAAAGTTCTTCCCATTACAAATGACGTCAGCTGGATCGGGGTGCTTGATCCAGGTCTTATCACGTTTGACATTGTCATGGAGACAAAATATGGGACAACCTATAATTCGTATTTCATCAATGCAGAGAAAAAAGCCATTATTGAAACAACAAAAGAAAAATTCTGGCCAGAATATCTCGCTAAAATAAAACAGGTTACTGATCCGGCTGACATTGCATATATTATTGTCGACCATACGGAGCCGGATCATTCCGGCAATGTAAGAAACCTTCTTGCAGTGGCACCGAACGCAACCGTTGTCGGTAGCGGTAACGCCATCAAATTCCTTCGCGATCAGACTGGCCATGACTTCAAGTCTCTTGTCGTGAAGACCGGCGATAGCTTGAGTCTCGGTAATAAAACCCTTCATTTCATCAACGCGCCTAACCTCCACTGGCCTGACACCATCTATACATGGCTTGAGGAAGATCGTGTTCTTTTCACTTGCGATTCATTTGGCTCCCATTTCTGCCATGAAGAAATGTACGATGATGCTGTCGGCAACTTTGTAGATGCTTTCACCTACTACTTTGATGCCATACTGAGGCCGTTCAGCAAGTACATGCTGCAGGCTATAGAAAAAATCAAACCCCTTGATATCAAGGTCATCTGTCCCGGTCACGGTCCAATACTGAGGTCTCACTGGCAGGAATATGTCGATCTTTCATGGAGCTATGCGACAAAAGCTGTTGCTATGCCCAGTGATAAAAATATTCTCATCGCCTATGTTTCAGCCTATGAAAATACCACACTTATGGCTGAAAAAATTGCGGAGGGTATTAGCCAGTCGTGTGACTTTGTCATCGATATCTGTGATATTGAAACGGTGAACTTTTCGACCCTTGAAGATAAAATTGCTCACTGCTCAGGGCTTATTGTTGGATCACCAACCTTAAACCAGAATATTCTGCCCCAGATATACCAGTTGTTTGCGGCTATCAATCCTATCCGCGACAAAGGAAAGCTTGCTGCAGCGTTCGGTTCCTATGGTTGGAGCGGTGAAGCTGTCAAGATGATAGAAACCAATTGTACCATGCTGAAGCTGAAGGTTTTCGATCAAAGCGTCAGGGTCAAGTTCAAACCTCATGATGAGGAATTTGCGGTGTGCAATGCTTTTGGTAAAGCCTATGCTGAAAAAATGATTGAAATGTACCAGCTCAGCTGTGATATCTGAACGAATCGATTTTTATTGAGGGTTGTAGTTTCGACGGATGACTCTCAATAAATATGGAAATCTTTTTTTCCCTCCTTAACATAATCACCTCACTGTCGCCACGCGCTGAACTGGACTGTGTTTCAGTTTAATTATTAGCATATGTCAATATTTAGGATTACAATTACATGCTGGTGATTGTCTGCGCAGGACTATCATGCTCAATAAAATGCAGATAATGGTTGATTTTCCAGGCATACGTGAAATGTCAAATTCAGCGTCAAAAAGGCTTTTTATGGCCATCATGGAGGAGTGAGGAGATTCATCGTCGGGCCTTGAATGTAAGAGATTGGAGTTCGGCTGGTATTTGCTAGATGAAACTGGAATTTTCCTGTCTGATTACAGCGTGAATGGTCAAGAGTGCCTGAAAAATACTTTTGTAACAAGTAATGGAGTTAACCAATGAAAGTTATTGTCCCCTTGAATGATCAAATGGGTAATACCTCAACAATATGTGATCATTTCGGAAGCGCACCTTATTATGCTGTTGCAGACATGGAGGTTGGCTCATTTGAGATAATTGTGAACACATCCATGCATCATGATCATGGTCAGTGTACTCCTGCCGATTTCTTTTCAGAACTGGGGGTCAGCGCATTGATCTGTATTGGAATCGGTGCAGGGGCTATAGCAAAACTGCGGATGCTGGGAATTGATGTCTTTATGGCATCAAAAGCTACGACTCTTGGAGAGGCATTAACGCAATTCAGTCTTGGAGCCTTGAAAAAAGTCACTCCTCAACATGCCTGTCAGGGCCACGGTTGCCATTAAAATAATGAGGTTCAAATTTTATCGTTAATCTCTTGTAGATGGATGGTATAGAAAGCAAGATGGCCTTTTCAAAAGCCATCTTGTTTCGGCTTGCTTTGACGATTTTAATGTCTTCTTGCACTGATTACTATACAAACGACAGAACCCTAACAAACTGATTTCAGTGTGTTACCGAACCAATCCACATGCTATCCTGAATGTTTTGTATCCGCAGCTGTTGTATAACCGCAAATCAACAGAAGCGAGTCGGCAAAGCCAAGGCAAGGGTCAAACACTTCTTTTTCATACATCTGTAGTCGGAAATTAGAAATGAGCCAATTTCGGAAATTAGCAATCACCCAAGCAGCGGGTTTAAACTACGTCATTTTAAAGTGATTTCCTACCACGTTTTGAAGCGGTAGTTGCTTTTTTCT
>Ga0153880_1212528_pt1 | contig 10681 bp, 1 predicted proteins | sample AM7aRNAsmRNA_FD_105227 | JGI IMG/M metagenome (GOLD analysis project Ga0153880, IMG submission 105227) | Metatranscriptome of freshwater microbial communities from Lake Alinen Mustajärvi, Finland - AM7a metatranscriptome (Metagenome... | ecosystem: Environmental > Aquatic > Freshwater > Lake ... | reverse complement strand
TGCTATTATTATTTTACAATAACAAAGCGCTGAATCATTGATTCACCATGGGAGTTCGATACACTCAAGAGGTATGTTCCTGATGACAAATCAAATGTTGATAGATGTATATTATACAAACCGGCATTATATGAAGTATTCATATTAGGTAACTTAATTGAGTGACCTGTTAAATCGAATAATTCAATTTTGACGTCTTGTGCAACTGTTAATTTCAGATCGAAATTAATATCATTGACTGCAGGTGATGGATTAATATCTGATACATCCATTGTAACTGAACCATCATTATTAGTCATGTTCAATACCTTTACTGGTTGCTCTGCGAGGAAGTTAGATTCGCCATCTATTCCTACATATTGCAACTGATAGAGATAAGTGTGTCCAATGACCAAATTAGGATCGCTGTCAACATAAGAATATTTTGATTTATCAGTTGTATTAATCTTACCACCGAGTTTTGGATTATCTACATAGCTGGCAACCGTTGTAAAGTCAGGATCGCCTGTTATATTAGTAATGTCAGCTCTTAATAAGTTATAACCGAAGATATTTCTTTCGTAAACAGATTCCCAGTTTACAAATACATTCTTTTGTGATTCGAATGCATTGTATTTATCCAGTTCAACTCCGATTTCTTCACCGCTAATTCTTGAAGCAGAACATCCAGTGAAGTTATTTGAACGATATACCTGAGTTGTATTGAATACTGGTGACAAATGATCGCCGTTATATTCAAATAGTCTCAAGAATATTCTGGATCTTGGTGAAGTCGGTGTATAGTAATTTGAAATATATAATTTATTAGAACTACCACCGGCATAATCGCCATTAAATACAATATAGTTTCCAGGTAACGATGGTGATACTAATGGAAGATTATCACTCCAAGGAAGTGTAGTTAATGTTTGTAAATCATAAGAGTTACAAGTTGTGGGCTCACTCGGTACTGAAGCTTTATTTGCAACAACCATAACATGAGCTCCATCACCACCTCTTGAGAAGTAATACCAGAAGGTTGTTAATTGATTATTACAATTATTAGGATCAACACCAAATACTATAGTGTTAGCCTGAAGCGTAGGAGCAGTAACTACGGTAACATTATAAGCTGACGATAATGTCTGACAGCCATAAATGTTATAATAACTTACTGTTAACGTTCCACTAACTGCCCATGTAACTGTTATAGAATTTGTACCTGTTCCGGTAGTAATTAAATTGCCGGTTCCGGTAATATTCCAATTCCATCCATAGATTCCATCGCCTGTTTCAGTCGTGTAAACAACACCTGTTGCTCCCGGGCAAACAGCGTTTGCACCAGTAATTGTTGGTGTTGGATTGGGATGCACAAGCATTGTAATAGCGTTGGATGTTGCAGGATTACCCAAAATGCATTGTGTCAAACTTGAAGTAAGAACACAAGTAACAACCTGACCGTTTGTTGGAGCAAATGTATAAGTAGCACTGTTTGTGCCAGCATTTACATTATTTACTTTCCATTGGTATGCAGGTGTTGCGCCGCCGTTTGTAGGTGTTGCTGTAAAGGTTACAGTTGTACCTGCGCATACGGTAGTAGCACTTGATGAAATTGATACACTTACTGTAAGATTTGGATTTACTGTCATTGTTAATGCATTAGATGTTGCAGGACCAGAAGGACATGTAGCATTTGATGTAAGAACACAAGTAACAATATCTCCGTTAGCAAGTGTAGTAGTTGTATAAGTAGCACTGTTTCCGCCTACATTTGTTGCTCCGACTTTCCACTGATAGAATGGAGAAGCACCGCCACCGATAGGTGTAGCTGTAAAGGTTACTGTTGTGCCTGCGCATATTGTAGTAGCTGAGGCTGAAATTGAGACACTAACCTGAACAATAGGATTAACATTAATTGTTATTGAGTTTGATGTAGCAGGTCCGCCTGATTGGCATGTCTCGCTTGATGTCAAAACACAAGTAACAATTTGACCATTGGTAAGTGTTGAAGTTGAATAAGTACTATTTGTACCTACTGTTGCTCCTCCATTTACATGCCATGCATAAGCTGGAGTTAAACCGCCATTTGTTGGTGTTGCTGTAAAGGTTACAGTTGTGCCAGCGCAAATAGTAGTAGTTGATGCTGTTATTGATACACTTACTGGAAGTATAGGATTAACTGTAATTGTTATTGGGTTTGATGTAGCAGGACCGCCTGATTGGCATGTCTCACTTGAGGTCATAACAACAGTAACAATTTGACCATTGGTAAGTGTTGAAGTTGAATAAGTAGCACTGTTAGTACCAACATTAGTTGCTCCAACTTTCCATTGATATGAAGGTGTTCCGCCATTTGTTGGTGTTGCTGTAAATGTTACAGTTGTGCCTGCGCAAATAGTAGTATTTGATGCTGTTATTGATACACTTACTGGAAGTATAGGATTAACAGTCATTGTAACTGTATTCGATGTTGCTGGTCCGGAAGGACAAGTAGCATTCGATGTAAGAACACATGTAACGGCATCGTTATTAAGTGGAATATAAGCAAAGGTAGCACTGTTTGTACCTTGATTTACTCCGCCAACTTTCCATTGATATGCTGGTGTTGAACCTCCATTTGTAGGTGTTGCTGTAAAGGTTACAGTTGTGCCTGCGCATACTATCCTTGCTGATGCTTCTATTGAAACGCCAACTTGAAGTATTGGATTAACATTCATAGTTATTGTGTTTGAAGTAGCAGGATTACCGCTTGTGCAGTTGGCATTTGATGTCAGAGTACAAGTAACCAAATCACCATTATTTGTAGGTGCATAGCTAAATGTATTGCTGTTAGTGCCAACAGGGCTTCCGTTTATCTTCCACTGATAAGCTGGTGTTGTGCCACCATGAGTAGGAGTTGCTGTAAATGATACCGTGGTACCTGAACATACTGTAGTAGCTGTAGCAGATATCGTAACACTTACTGGAAGTATAGGATTAACTAATATAGTAATAATATTTGATGTTGCAGGTCCTGAAGGACATGTAGCATTTGATGTTACCACGCATTTAATAGCATCTTCATCGTCAGGTATAACTGAATATGTAGCGCCAGTAACGGATGGAACTAATTCATTATTTCTATACCATGCATAGACTGGTGAACCTCCACCATTGACTGGGGTTGCTGTAAAGGTTACAGTTGTGCCTGCACATACAGTTGTAGCTGATGCTGTTATAGAAACAGTAACTGTAAGTATAGGATTAACAGTCATTGTTAATGTATTTGATGTTGCAGGTCCTGAAGGACAAGTTGCATTTGATGTAAGAACGCATGTTACTGCATCATTATTAAGTGGAATATATGCAAATGTAGCACTGTTTGTGCCTTGATTTACTCCGCCAACTTTCCATTGATATGCTGGTGCTCCACCGCCATTTGTTGGTGTTGCTGTAAAGGATACTGTTGTTCCTGCGCATACTGTAGTAGCTGATGCTGCTATAGAGACACCAACCTGAAGTATAGGATTAACAGTCATTGTCAATGTATTAGATGTAGCAGGATTGCCTGTTGCGCATCCACTATTTGATGTAAGAACACAGGTAACAGCATCGTTAGTTACTGGAACATATGCAAATGTAGCACTGTTTGTGCCTTGATTTGTTCCATTTACTTTCCATTGATATCCAGGAGCTCCTCCACCGTTTGTTGGTGTTGCTGTAAAGGTTACAGTTGTACCGGCGCAAACTGGATTAGCTGATGCTGCAATTAAGACACTTACAGGTAGATTTGATGTAGTAGTTATTGTAACTGCATTTGATGTGGCTGGATTACCAGTCGCGCATCCAATACTTGATGTCAAAACAGATGTTACAACATCACCGTTAGCTGGGACATAAGCAAATGAAGTACTGTTTGTACCGGCATTTGTTCCGTTTACTTTCCATTGATATGCAGGTGCTCCGCCACCGTTTGTAGGTGTTGCTGTAAATGTTACAGTTGTACCTGCGCATACTGTAGTAGCTGAAGCTGCTATAGATACACTTACTGAAAGATTATTAGTAGTACCTATTGTTATTGTGTTTGATGTAGCAGGATTACCTGACGTACAAGCTGCATTTGATGTAAGAATAACTGTAACTTGATCACCGTTTGTTGGCGCATAAGTATAAGTATTACTGTTTGTACCGGCATTCGTTCCGTTTACCTTCCATTGATATGCAGGCGCTGCGCCGCCATTTGTAGGTGTAGCTGTAAAGGTTACAGTTGAGCCTGCGCAAATGCTGGTTGCAGTAGCTGAAATTGATACACTAACTGGAAGATTAGGATAAATAAGCATTGTTACTGCATTTGATGTAGCAGGATTACCTGTTGCACAAGTTGCATTTGATGTAACAACGCAAGTAACAACTTCACCATCAACGGGTGGATATGGGAATGTTTGGCTGTTTGTTCCAGCATTAAATCCGTTAACCTTCCATTGATATGTGGGTGATCCACCACCATTAATAACTGTGGCGGTAAATGTAATAACTGGCACCCAGCAGGTATTATTTGCTGAAGGCGTTATAGTTACGCTTACTGGAAGATTGTTATTCACAGTTATCGTTATTGCGTTCGATGTAGCAGGACCGCCTGATTGACATGTTTCACTTGATGTCAAAACACAAGTAACAATTTGACCGTTTGTGAGTGTTGATGTTGAATATGTAGCACTATTTGTACCGACATTAGTGGCTCCAACTTTCCATTGGTATGTTGGGGTTCCACCATTTGTTGGGGTTGCTGTAAATGTTACAGTTGTACCTTGACAAATAGTTGTAGCTGATGCTATTATAGAAACACTTACTGGAAGAACTGGATTAACATTCATTGTTATTGTATTCGATGTTTGTGGACCGTCAGTTTGACAGGTTTCACTTGATGTAAGAACACAAGTAACAGTTTGACCATTGGTAGGTACATAAGAGAATACATTGCTGTTTGTACCTTGATTTCCTCCATTTACCTTCCATTGATAAGCTGGAGTTAAACCTCCATTTGTCGGTGTTGCTGTAAAGCTTACAGTTGTACCTGCGCATACTGTAGTAGCACTTGAGGTTATTGACACACTTACTGCGAGAAGTGGATTAACAACGACATGAACTGTATTTGAGTGCGCTCTTGGATTTTGGTTATCTCTGCAAGGAATGTTTGTTGTATAATAACAATCAATAACATCACCGTTTACAAGTGTTGAACTTGAATAAGTGTTAGTATTTACACCAACATTTATTCCGTTCTTCTGCCATTGATATGTTTCGGTACCGCCACCATTTGTAACTGACGCTGTAAATGTAATGGTTGTGCCTGCGCAAATCGTTGGCGCTTGAGGAGAAACAACAACATCTGTATAAAGAATCGGATTTACAGTTATCGTTGTAGTTAAAGATGTGGCTGGATTGCCAGTTGCGCATCCTGAATTAGATGCTAACATTACTTTTACATAATCTCCGGTTACAGGAACATAGGAATAAGTAGGACCTGTAATTGATGGCACTTGAACATTGTTTTTGTACCATGTATAAACAGGTGATGTTCCACCATTTGTAGGTGTTGCTGTAAATGTTACTGTTGTTCCTGCGCAAACTGTAGTAGCTGAAGCTGCTATAGTAACACTTACAGGAAGATTATCAGTCACATTAATTGTAATTGCGTTTGATGTTTGAGGTCCGTCAGCTTGACAAGTCGCATTCGATGTAAGAACGCAAGTTACTACCTGACCATTTGTTAAAGTTGAAGTTGAAAATGTTGGACTATTAGTTCCCACATTTCCTCCTGCTACTTTCCATTGATATGCTGGTGTCGAACCACCATTTGTCGGTGTTGCTGTAAATGTTACAGTTGTGCCTGAGCAAATTGTAGTTGCAGATGCTGTAATGGATACACTAACAGTAAGGATAGGATTAACTGTCATTGTTATTGTATTGGATGTTACAGGATTTGCAACAGGACAAGGCACACTTGAAGTAAGCTGACATGTTACAAGATCATTATTTGTCGGAATATATGAATAGACATTGCTATTTGTACCAACATTTGTTGCTCCAACTTTCCATTGATAAGTTGGTGTACCGCCGTTTGTAGGTGTAGCTGTAAATGTTACAGTTGTGCCTGCGCAAACAGTTGTAGCAGATGAAATGATTGAAACACTTACTGGAAGAACTGAATTAACTGTCATCGTAATTGCATTCGTTGTTACAGGATTTGCAACAGTGCAAGTAAGACTCGATGTCAGAGTGCATGAAACAAGATCATTGTTGACTGGGACGAACGAATAACTGCTATTTGTACCAACTGTGCCGCCGCCATTAACATGCCATGCATAAGTTGGCGTTCCACCGCCATTTGTAGGTGTGGCTGTAAATGTTACAGTTGTGCCTGCGCATACTGTTGTAGCAGACTGTGCTATTGATACGCTTACAGTAAGAGGTGAATTTATTGTTATCACCGCTGATCCGCCGGTAAATCCGGTGGTACGTGAGCAGTTAGCATCTGTAACCTTTGTAAGAGTAAAAGTAGTTGTCGAGCTAATTGTGCCAACGCCAATGAAATAAGGAGTTGTTAGCGAAGGAGCAGTTTGCTCTGGTCCACCGTTTACTGTGTAATATACTGTATAAGGACCTGTGCCTGAAGTTGGATTCCAATTCAGATGACCACTAACAGGACCGCAGTTAGAACTCGGTGCTGCTGTTAAATAGCCTTGTGGCACAACAAGTACCTGGACAGGTGTAAATGAACAAGTTGTCGTATTAATAAGACATCCCGGGCTTTCTGCTCTTACATAGTAAGTAGTAGTAACGTCTGGGGTATTAATTGATAATATACGACCTGTGCCTGTATTAACACCTGTGCCTTGAGCGCAGCCACCTTGATACCAAACCCAGCTTGCTCCGTATCCAAGGGTACCATTCTGTATTTCGAGTTGTTTAGGAGTTCCCGGGCAAGTTGCATTATTTGGTGTTACTAAGACTCCTGTGGGAGCTACTGATAAAGTAGTAACATTAACTGTTAGAGAACAACAAGCTGTTGTATTGCATACAGGATAAAGACCAGGGAAAAGTTGGGGAACGCCAGCTCTGACATAATAAGTCGTTGTTACTGTAGGATAAACATCAATGCTGGCTCCTTGCCCAATAAAGGTTCCGCCACAAGCATCTGTGTACCATTGCCAAACAGCATTGGTGCCAAGTGTTCCGCCTTCTTGAGTTAAGGTTCTTTTGGATCCAGGGCAATCATTGCTATAGGTATTAACGTTGATTCCAGTCGCAGATGTTGATAATGTATTAACATTAACCTGTATTGTTTTGCATCCTGTTGGATAACAACCGTCAACGCTTATACCATCATACTCTGCTCTAACCCAATAGTATATTGTACCTGAGCCTGTGGGAGTTACAACAAAAGTGTTCGTCAAGCTGGTTCCTGTAGGTGTAAGTGTTCCACAGGTTGCTGATTCAGCTAATGTTCCTTCATACCATGCCCAATGAGCGCCTGAACCTAAGGTTGCACCCACAAGTGTAAGTGTTCTTGAGTCGTTGGGGCAGGGATTAAACTGAGGAGTGCTTATAGTTATACTTGATGGAATTGTAGTTCCAGGCGTAACAGTAATTACTGCCTGATCGTTCATCCACAATGTGCATCCATTATCTGCATTATAAGCCAATACCGTATATGTGTATGTGCCGGGAGTAGTTATTGTTACAGTCCATGCAAGTGGACCGCCGGTACCATGTGTTATAGAAGAGGGAAATACCTCGGTAGTACCGTCAAGATACACATGATATTCAAAATTATCACCATATTGGGAACCTGATAGATCAATATCTACACTAGTTCCGTTGCAGATTGTTTTTGTAAGCGGTGTAACATCGAAAGCCACAAGCTGCTTGATTGTATCAGGATACCCATTCCAGCAATTTTCGGTGTTGAATATCCAGGGATTGTATAAAACATCACCAATGATATTACTGCCGTTGCCTAATGAACCGCATGCAGTATTGCTTGCAAGCTTGGGTCCCTTGTTATCGCCCCACCAGTTGAGTTCGGCGTTAAGTTGACCTGTTGTTGCTCCGTTATAAACACCGGCATTTGTATTTGTGGCATCGAAGCTATTATATTGGATTAGATAATCTATACCGGTAATATTTTGACCAGCTTTGACTACTAAACCATTAAATGAATTTGTTACAGTATTGCCAGTAATTGTTACTGAAGGAGTGCCTGAGAAATAAAGTGGATTACCATAAAGTCTGATACCACCTTTATCAGAAGCACTTGTCAAAACAGTACCAGCCATATTTGCATAATCAATGCAATTATTTAAGATAAATATTGCAGTGTTTGCACCATAAAGACCTTGACCGGATGCATCTGTACCAATCTGGATACCTTGCTCACGGACATAATTTACTGTATTGTGTGAAACAGTTACATCGTTTGAACTCTGAGATAACTGAATACCAGCGTAAATATTAGTTGTTGAATAAGTTGACGTTCCGACAATTAAATTGTAAGTTATCAAACTTTGGCTGAATACATCAGTATATATACCTGAGAAATTGTATCCGTTTGAACTGTGTACATTATGTATATAATTATATTCAATGGTTTGATGTGATAAATTATGAAGTGGTGCAGCATCATTTTGTCTGATAGCATGTCCCGAAATATCTTCAAACCAGTTATTTTTTATTGTTACATAACTGCTATTTGTACGGATAGCCGCACCGTTTGCAACGTCGTTATTACCGATAAATTTGAAACCGGCTACTGTAACTAAACCTGTTCCAGTATTATTTCCAGATCCGTACAAAATATCTATTGTGCAAGGTCCGGTTCCGGGAGCTGCTATAATTGCTTCATCGGCACGATTACCTTCACCTACAAAAGGTTCCAGACAGCAACCGTTAACAAGAACTGGTGCAATCTGATAGAGGTTAGGATCTCCGTTAGGTCCAAGCAAGCTTACGGGTTGACCAATAGTTAGTGTTTCTGTGTAAGTTCCGTCAAAGACGTGAACAATTCCACCAGGACAAACACGGTCTAAAGCAGCTTGAATATTATCGAATGCTGTGCATCCCCATCCGGGTATATCGCCATAAGGAATTCCATATTCCTGGAATAATTCCCCTTCTACTTTCCAGTCGGCATCAACCCAAACTTCACATGGTGGCACAACGGCATCGGAAACAACACTAATGGCGGCGCTATTATCGCTCCAAAAGCCACTACCATCAGGAAGAGGACTATAAGCTCTAATATAAGCATAAATAGCGGGATATGGATCGCCATCGGGATCGTCACCAGTTACAGGAACAAAGAAATCAAGATCACCAAAACCAGCCCATTGACTAGCTTGTGATTCTGAGAGATTTTCTAATGACCAATAATAAGATGTGAATTCGTCAGCATTAGTAACTCCGCCATCATTATACCAAACATGAATTTGTCCTTCATCGCATTGTGGTGCATTGGAGGATAATCCGGCATCGTCTGGATCTAATGGTTTTGTCCAACCACAGCCTGCGCCGGATTGATCTCCACAAAAAGTACCAACAAAATCAGTCCAATCACTCATCTTTGCATAGCCAATTGCCCAATCCTGATAGTCAACAACTGACCTTACGCCCCACCAAAATTGAGTGTTGGGAAGCAAATCTTCAATTATTATTGAATTAATTGGAGGCAATTCATCACTAGGAAGATAGTTCAGTGTATAAGTAGAAACCACAGGAGTAAGAAGACCAGGACCATCGAACCCTCCCTGTTGTGGTTGAGTCCAGACATCAATTTCATAAGAGGAAGCTCCTGTGTTTAAATTTGACCAAGCTAAATCTAAAGTGGAAGATGTCTGCCCGGTAACCACTAAGTTAGTGGGCGCGTTAGGCAACATAGTTACGTTACGGCAATTAATCCAAGGCTTTCCAAGTACAACAGGAGGACCTGCACTGGGATTAATTTTAACAAATGATGCATAAGTATCAAAACATTCAGTATAAGAATTATCAAATTCAAATTCTTGCTCATTATACTCAAAAACTGCTAATGAGTAATTAGCGCCGGGCTCAAACCCAGTAACGGTTCCGGTTAATCTTCCGGTTCCTTTATAAATAATTTTTACACCGGAATTTGGACCAAATGACTTTGCTCCAAAGTCTTGTTTCGCATAAGGAGCTAACGCAAAGTCAGCATTCCAACCGCCAGCTAATGCATAAGCAGCCCAGTCAAAAGTAGCGTCGAATCCTTCAGCTATTTTAACAGCCAGAACAATTCTGCCGGTACCGTTTCCTCTGTTCCAGGAGATTCCCAGAGAAGAGGAAGTAACATTGCTGAAGGCTATATTACTTGCTTGAATCGAAGGGGAAACACAATCCGGCCGAGTCGGAGGAGGTGTTACCGCCCAAGCGTTATAGCTTGCCAAACAGCAAAATATTGCCGCAATTAGTAGAACAAAATTACGTTTCATAATTTAAAACCTCACAAAAAATGATACATAAAAAAATTAAAAATGATATTTATATAATTCATATATTTAGATAAATAATTAAAGTGTCAAACCAATTTATAATTACAATTATCATACCAGATTGAAATATTCATATATCCAATCAAATAAATCAACTATTCCAAATCAATAAGTCTGGAACGGCTTTTTAAGGTATGATTAATTGCAAAATCCAT
>Ga0153880_1197399_pt1 | contig 10693 bp, 9 predicted proteins | sample AM7aRNAsmRNA_FD_105227 | JGI IMG/M metagenome (GOLD analysis project Ga0153880, IMG submission 105227) | Metatranscriptome of freshwater microbial communities from Lake Alinen Mustajärvi, Finland - AM7a metatranscriptome (Metagenome... | ecosystem: Environmental > Aquatic > Freshwater > Lake ... | reverse complement strand
CTTATGGGGACCTTAAAAATCGGAGACAGAGCTCCTGATTTCCAGGTGAAGGACCAGGATGGAGTAACGGTAAGCCTGGATGATTTCAGGGGGAGCAAGCTGATATTGTATTTTTATCCTAAAGACGATACGCCAGGCTGTACGGCCGAAGCCTGTAACCTGAAGGATAACTATCAGGTACTGAAGAAAAAAGGATTTAAAGTGTTAGGGGTGAGCTCAGATTCTGAAGCTTCCCATAAAAAATTTATAGCAAAATACGTATTACCTTTTGCCCTTATCCCGGATAAAGACAAAACCATTCTTAAGGCATACGGGGCATGGGGATTGAAAAAATTATACGGTAAGGAGTACGAAGGCATCATCCGCACTACTTATGTTATTGATGAAAAAGGGGTGATTGCAAAAGTCTTTACAAAAGTTGATACAAAAAACCATTCGCAGCAGATCCTTAAGGAGATGGGCTTATAAAATAAAGGAGGAAAAATGGCACAGGAAGTGAACAAAGAAAAAGTTAAAGCTCTCCAGCTTACGCTCGACAAGCTGGAAAAGGCTTATGGAAAAGGAACAATCATGCGCCTCGGCGAAAATGCCATAGAGGCTCTCGACGTGATCTCAACAGGATCTATCGGTCTGGATCTTGCCCTTGGCGTGGGTGGCTTGCCTAAAGGCAGGGTCATCGAGATCTATGGGCCGGAATCATCGGGAAAAACGACCCTGGCGCTTCATGCCATCGCTGAATCCCAGAAGGCAGGAGGTATTGCTGCTTTTATCGATGCGGAGCATGCTTTTGACCGTTATTATGCCCAGAAACTGGGCGTGGATGTGGAGAACCTGCTGGTATCCCAGCCCGATAACGGGGAACAGGCCCTGGAAATAACCGAAAATCTTATCCGTTCGGGGGCCATCGACATCATCGTGATCGACTCTGTTGCAGCGCTCACACCCAAGAGCGAAATAGAAGGGGAAATGGGCGATTCAAAAATGGGTCTGCAGGCAAGACTGATGTCCCAGGCACTGAGGAAACTCACCTCGACCATCAGCAAAACCCAGACCTGCTGTATCTTTATCAACCAGCTTCGTGAAAAGATCGGTGTCATGTTTGGAAATCCAGAGACGACAACCGGTGGAAACGCGCTTAAATTTTATGCTTCCGTGCGGCTCGACATCCGCAAGCAAAACCAGTTAAAGGATGGAGAAGAAGCGATCGGGAACCGGGTTCGTGTGAAAGTTGTGAAGAACAAGGTTGCACCGCCGTTCAGGAAGGCCGAATTCGACATCATCTACGGTGAAGGGATTTCGAAAGCATACGAAATACTGGACCTTGCGTCGGATAATAACATAATCAAGAAGAGCGGCTCCTGGTTCAGTTATGGGGAGACTAAACTCGGGCAGGGAAGGGATGCCGTGAAAAAACTCATACAGGATAATCCTGAACTTATGGAAGAGATCGAAGGTAAGATCAAGGAATTACTTAAAACCCAGAAATAGAATGAGAATTACCGCCTTTTGGGCTGTTTGTTTCCTGATGATCCTCGGCCTGGCCTGCCACAGGGGAAATGGAAAAACCGGAAAACTCAGCAGGGAGGATTCTCTCAGGGTCGCACTGGAGGATATCTCCGGAAAAATATCCTCCAACAGCAAGGATGCCAAGCTGTTCCATGAGAGGGCCAAACTCTATATCGGCCTCAGGGAGATCAACCAGGCTTTGAACGATATTAACAAAGCTTTGCTGATCGACCCCAAGAAAGCCGATTATTATATTACACTTTCTGATATTTACCTGCTTATGGGCCAGCCCCAGAACTGTGAGGAATCACTTTTAAAGGCGGTTTCGGTAGATCCCAAAAATCTCAGCGCCAACCTTAAACTGGCCGACCTTTACCTAATTGTAAAGGATTACAGGAAAGTTGACCAGTATGTAAGGGAGGTACTTGCACTGGATATGACCAATACTCCGGCCCGTTTTACCAGGGCGATGGCTTTACTTGAAACCGGGGATACAGCCCATGCCGTTGGTGATCTTATGGATGCGGTTAAATTGAACCAGTCATACTTCGACGCTTATATGCTGCTTGGCGAGCTGTTTGCCACGAGAAAAGACCCCCTGGCTGCAGGCTATTTCAATAATGCCCTTAGAATCAGGCCGTTGAGCCGTGAGGCTCTTTATAACCTGGGAATGTTTTACCAGGAAAGCGGGCAGTACCCCAAGGCAATAGGCACCTATGAAGTGCTGTCGAGGGTGGATACTACGTTCAGGGATGCCCCTTACAATATCGCTTATATAAACCTGGTTTACCGCCAGGACTTCCAAACGGCAGTTGAGTATTTCACGAAGGCAATAACCCGGGATCCGAAGTATGCCGAATCGTGGTATAACAGGGGGCTGAGCTATGAACAGCTTAAGGAGTACCCAAAGGCATATGATGACTACCAGAAGTCGCTTAAACTGAAAGTAAATTACGATAAAGCTATTGAAGGACTGAACAGGCTGGATAAATTAATGAAGAAGTAAAAGGGGCATGAATCCAGGTCCCGGAATCTTGTTTATCAGATCATTTGCCGCTCACTTCGGCTTTCAAGGCTGTGAGTTCATCCATTAGTTTTGTGCAGGCCCTGTCCAGGTCTTCGAACACAGTGATCAACCCTGAAGACTGCTGGTTTTTAGCCATTTCATCAAGCTTTCGGGCAAGTTCGAAACATATGGGGTCCTGGAAGTTGGCAACAACCCCTTTCAGGCTGTGGGCATTGAATTTTAGCTGGGCGAAATCTCCGTCCTGGATGTTCTTCTTCAGCTTTTCAGCACGATCAGGATATTCCTCGAAAAAAATATCGATGATTTCGACAATCGTTTCTTTATCAAAATACTGAAAATTCTGGTTTAATTTCTGCCTGTCAATCATAATCCCGTGTTTACTGCAAATATAAATAATAATGTTTTTCAGGAAAAAATTATTGTGATAATGAAACGTTAGAGGGAGACGAAGGGTTGTAATCTTTCACATGCAGGTCGGGTGTCTCCGAAAAATTTGTCTGAAGCCATGGAACCCCAACCTCAGGAGTGGGATAAACCGACAGGCTTATCAGTATGGTAGGGAAGATAAGGTTTTCGTTCCTGATCAGGAGCCCCACTCCCAGTTCAGTGTAAAACCTGGTCTGGAAAAGATCTGAATATCCGTCGCTTTTAAAACCTCCTGCAAATATCCCGGTGAGAGCAAACCTGAATCCATAGAAATACCAGGGGGTGAACATCACTGTTGTAAAGTAGGTCGAAATCGAGTTTACTCCCCTGAAAACCGTATCGGAACTGTAATGGTTGATCCGAAGGTCCTGGTTAATGTAAGCATAATCCTGGTTGTTGGTACGCCTGAGGAATCCCTGCCTGAAGGTTGAGAAGATATAGGTCCTGAACTTATACCGTTTATCAGGAGTAAAGTAAAGGTAACTCATATAATTCAGCCTTACAACCAGTGCACCGTCTTCAATGTTGCGGTGGTCGTAATATCCCCCGAGGTCCAGGCGGCCCTGGAGGTACCCGAACTTTTTAATAAAATCCCCCTGTGAATAACTGAATCCCGTATAAAGCCTTGTGTAAAAGTTCGTGAATTGCGGACCGAACGTAAGCTGAATAAGCCTTCCGTAGGGTATGTTCTCAGTTTTACCAAAATTCAGGAAGTAATCTATAAGGTAATAATTGTTTCTTGAGAATGCCACGCTCCCCAGAATCTGGCTACCGTCATAATAACCTTTGTTGGAATTCACAGTGATCTCAGGCCTCTGCATGAAGGTCGTTCCCTGGTAAGATGCTGAAACAATAAACCGGGTTGGAATTTTATACTCTGCGATAAGGTAGGACCTCCCCAGCCAGAGATAGCCGGAGCTGGATTTAGTGTATGATGCTCCGTTATCGGTGATGTTGTATGCCATTTTGTTATACTGGTATGAGATGCCGCCTGCATATTTGGACCGGTTTGTGATAAAAGGGCGGTCAATCCAAACGCCCGTATTCAGCTGGTGCAAGTCATCCTGATAATAACTGATAGTAATGTCGGTGAAGGTCCCTAAAATATTTGTATAAGTGTAGGAGAAGCCATCGAAACGGGCAAAGGGGGCACGAAAACGTGCAAAAGAAAAATCCAGGGAAAGCCGGTCGCCAAGACCTGCAAAATTTGCATCGAATATCCTGAGCCCCAATTTCTTAGTCGTTAGTACCGGAACAATCGCTCCAATTGACCATACATCTTTTGTTACCACGATGACATCCACCGAATCCTCCGATTCGGACGGGAGTATTATAACCCTCGCATCATCGATATAACCCAGGTCCTTGAGGATGCGTTCCTGGTCGGCCATCACATAGGGGTCAACAGCCTGGCCCACCCTGATCAGGGCCATCTTTTTAATGACAAAGGGGGCCGACTGCAGATGCACCACGTTCAGGAACTTACCAAAGCCGGTTGTAGGCTCACGTGCCGTATCTATTACTGTAGGGCCAAAAGGATCCAGCGAAACCACATGAATTTTGCGGATGATCTTGCCTTCGAATTTCTTGTATGGGTTTTCACTTGCAACTGCCTGAACGGTATCGGGAAGTGTATTGATCTGGGGAGCTACAAAGGCCAGGCTATAAAGCATCTTGGTGAATTTGTGACGCTTAAAGCGCTGGAAAACGGAATCGTAAAAGTTCTTTGTTTTTTTGAACGGATTTCTTCCCGTTCATAATGCTGTCGTCCTTGGGCGCAAATATGGTTTTCGGCTTTTCGGGGATCTGGGAGTGAACCTCAACCGGATAACTGAAGCAAAACAGGAAAAAGGACAGAATAAACCAGTCTATCGCTCGTCTGTCCCCGCTTTTCATGGTGGTTTCCGGAGCTTACTTTAAATTAAGAGAACTGATAATGCCCTGAAGCTTTTCGTTTAGCTTTTTCTCAGTTTCCTCAAAAGCTGATCTCCCGGGCAGGGTTTCGCGCACTCCAAAATAAAATTTGATCTTCGGCTCGGTTCCCGAAGGCCTTACGCTGATCACACTTCCGTCGGAGGTGAAAAATTGCAGTACATCTGATTTTGGAAGGTGGATGGCGTTTTGATTTCCGCTGAGCAGGTCAGTTTCAACAAGGCTGTTATAATCCTTGATTTTTACAACTTTGCTGCCGTTGATCTCTTTTGGAGGATTGCCGCGGTAGTCAATCATCATTTGTTTGATTTCAAGGGCTCCTGACTGTCCTTTTCGGGTAACCGACAATAGGGATTCCTTATAGAAGCCGTATTTGACATAGATGTCGATCAGCAGCTCATACAATGACTTCCCCTGTGATACAGTCCAGGCAAGGGTTTCAGCAATAAGGGCACAGGCTCCCACAGCATCCTTGTCGCGGACAAAATTGCCGGCGAGATAGCCGTAGCTTTCTTCCCCGCCGATGATGAATTCTTCACTGCCTTCGGTCTTTCTTATGATATCTGCAATATATTTGAATCCTGTAAGCACATCGTAATACTTAAGATTGAACGAAACGGCAATATCCCTAAGCAGTTCGGAGGTAACAATGGTTTTAACGATAAACTGCTTCCCGTTGAGTTTTCCAAGTTCCTTCCATCTTGTAAGCACATAGTAAAAAAGCAATGCCGCAGTCTGGTTCCCGTTCAGAAGGATAATATTATTTTTAAGATCACGCACTGCAATTCCCACCCGGTCGGCATCCGGATCGGTAGCCATAAGAAGGTCGGCATTGAGCTTTTCGGCCAGCCTGATACCCATATCCAGGGCTGAATGTTCTTCGGGGTTAGGGCTTCTCACCGTCGGGAAATTCCCGTCGGCAACCATCTGCTCAGGAACGGGATGGATGTTCTCAAACCCGAAACGTTTCAGTATCTCGGGTACCAGGGTCCTGCCTGTCCCGTGAAGCGGGGTATAAACTATTTTCAGATCTTTATGCTGGCGGATGACATCAGGGGAGAGCGAAAGGGTTTTGAGCCTGGCAAGGTAAGCCTCGTCGATTTCCCTTCCAATGCTGATGATGTTTTCAATATTTCCTTCCCACATGACCTGGTCGATAGAGGAAATCTTCTCCACTTCTTTGATTACATTTTCATCATGGGGAGAGATGAACTGGGCTCCGTCGTCCCAGTATGCCTTATACCCGTTGTATTCTTTCGGATTATGTGAAGCGGTGATCATGACCCCGCTCTGGCAGCCCAGTTGCCTTACGGCAAAAGAAAGTTCAGGGGTGGGGCGGAGGTCATCGAAAAGGTATACCTTAAAGCCGTTTGCCGAGAGGACTTCAGCCGTGATCTGTGCAAAATACCTGCTGTTATTACGGCTGTCGTGCGCAATAGCCATTTTATGCTGAACGCCCGGGAACATCCTCATCACGTAGTTTGCAAGCCCCTGCGTAGCCATGCCAACAGTATATTTGTTCATGCGGTTGGTGCCGTCGCCCATGACCCCTCTGAGTCCCCCGGTTCCGAATTCAAGTATACGGTAAAACGAATCGGTAAGTTCGGCAGGGTTCTTTTCAATCATTTCCCCGACCCTCGACTTTGTTTCTTCATCAAAATTGCCCCGGGTCCAGGATTTTGCTTTTACTAATATGTTTTCGTCCATAATTTAAAGTAGATTCAATGTTTTAATGCACTCCTCCAGGCTATCCCTCCAGAATGGTATTTCGATGCCGAATCTCTCCTTGAACCTGGTCTTGTTAAGGACCGAGTAAAAGGGACGCGGGGCAGGAAGGGGATAGTCTTTAGTTTCAACCGGAGTAATAACGCATGGTATCCCCGAAAATGATATAATGGCCCTGGCAAAATCGTACCAGCTGGCCACGCCTTCATTTGCATAATGGAATATTTCGACCCCTTCATGTCCTTCCAGGCGGGGGATGATCTGCAGTATGGCCAAAGCCAGGTCCCTGGCATAGGTGGGGCATCCAACCTGGTCGAACACCACGTTCAGCTTCCCTCTTTCCCTGCCGTATTTAAGTATGGTCTTGACGAAGTTATTTCCGAATGCAGAATACAGCCATGAAGTACGCATGATGATCCCGTTTCTGCAACTGCTCAGCATCTGCGTTTCACCGGCATACTTCGACCTTGCGTAACTGGAGACCGGCGCGGGAGTATCGGTTTCAACATACGGACGGTAACCTTTCCCGCTGAAAATATAGTCGGTTGAAATATGGATCAGCAGGGCATTGAATTCACCGCATGCATTGGAGAGGTTCCTTACAGCAAGGGCATTTACCCTGAGTGCCAGGTCCGGTTCGTTCTCGGCCTTGTCTACGGCAGTATAGGCGGCGCAATTCAATACGACATCAGGATGCAGTATATTAAAGAAAGCAGAAACCGCCTGCATGTCGGTTATGTCCAATTCCTCTACATCGGTGAATGTAAGCTGATACTCAGGGAATTTCATCTCCAGCAGCTTCAGCTCATTGCCGAGTTGGCCTTTGGAGCCGGTAATCAGAATGATCATATTATTGTTTTAAAATACTCTATCGTCTTTACCAGACCTTCTTCCAGGGCAATTGCGGGTTCCCAGCCAAGTTCCTTACGGGCCAGGCTGATATCGGGTTTCCGTTGCAGGGGATCGTCGGCAGGAAGTGCAAGGTGAATCAGTTTTGATTTTGAGCCTGTTAGTTTAAGCACCTTTTCGGCCAGTTCTATCATGGTGAATTCCCCGGGGTTGCCGATATTCACAGGTCCGGTAAACTCTTCCCTTGAGTTCATCAGTCGTACCATCCCTTCGAGCAGATCGTCCACATAACAGAAAGAACGCGTTTGTGTGCCGTCTCCGTATATCGTGATATCCTCTCCCTTCAAGGCCTGTACGATGAAGTTTGAAACTACGCGCCCGTCGTTGGGATGCATCCTTGGCCCGTAGGTATTGAAGATCCTGATAATTTTTATCCTGACTTTATTCTGCTTGTGATAGTTTACAAACAAGGTTTCGGCCACCCTTTTGCCTTCGTCATAGCAGGACCTCGGCCCAATGGGGTTTACATGGCCCCAGTAACTCTCGGTCTGGGGATGGATCTCGGGGTCCCCGTAAACCTCACTGGTGCTCGCCTGCAGAACCTTCGCCCTTATCCTTTTGGCCAGGCCAAGCATATTGATGGCTCCCATAACGGAGGTTTTCACTGTTTTTATGGGATTATACTGGTAATGTACAGGAGACGCGGGACATGCCAGGTTATAGATCTCATCCACTTCGATGAAGAACGGCATGGTAACGTCATGCCTGATGAGCTCAAAAAAGGGATTTTTGAGAAGGTGGACCACGTTTTGCTTTTGCCCCGTGAAATAATTGTCCATGCAAACCACTTCATGCCCCTGGTTCAGGAGCTTCTCACAAAGGTGGGATCCCAAGAATCCTGCGCCTCCGGTAACCAGAATTTTCTTTTTTATCATACCTTGAGGATTTAAATGAAAAGACCTAACAGCCGTGACTTAACTGTTAGGCCTTTTGATTTCATACTAATATTACTTGGTAGTATTTACTCCAATGCAGAAATAATCAAAATTTTTCTTCCTGATCTCGCTTACATCGTAAATGTTACGCCCGTCAAAAATGACGGCTGTTTTCAGCAGTTTTCTCATGACATTGAAGTTCGGGAATTTGAATTCCGGCCATTCGGTGATCATAAGCAAAGCATCGGCATCGATCAGAGCATCGTACTGGTCAGCTGCATATTCAATCTTGTCTCCGAGTATCCTCTTTGTTTCAGGCATGGCAACCGGGTCGTAGGCTTTTATTTTAACGCCGGCATCCAGCAATTTTTTAATGATCACAAGGGATGGAGCTTCACGCATGTCATCCGTTTGAGGCTTAAAGGAAAGGCCCCAGAACGCTACTGTTTTTCCTTTGAGGTCGCCTTTGAAATACGTGTTGATTTTGTTGAACATGACCATTTTCTGGTCTTCATTTACAGCTTCAACCGCTTTGAGCACCCTCAGGGAATATTTATGATCGTCGGCAGTATGGATCAGGGCTTTCACATCCTTGGGGAAACAGCTTCCTCCATAACCAGCGCCCGGATAAATGAATTTAGTGCCGATGCGGGAATCGGAACCAATGCCTTTACGTACCATGTTAATGTCGGCGCCTACGATCTCGCAAAGGTTTGCCACATCGTTCATGAAGCTGATCTTGGTAGCCAGCATGGAGTTGGCGGCATACTTGGTCATTTCGGCCGAAACAATGTCCATGAAAATTACAGGGTGTCCGTTCAGCGTAAATGGCTTGTATAATGCTTTCATAAGCTCTTCGGCCCTGGGGGAATCGCATCCGACCACGATTCGGTCGGGTTTCAGGAAGTCGTCCACCGCTGCACCTTCTTTAAGGAATTCAGGGTTGGAGGCTACGTCAAACTCGATCTTGACACCGCGTTTGTCCAGTTCTTCCTTGACCGCTTTCCTTACTTTTTCGGCTGTACCCACAGGTACCGTGCTTTTAGTGACCACGAGTATATAATCGTTCATGTATTTACCACAGTCACGGGCAACAGAAATTACATACTGAAGGTCGGCACTGCCGTCTTCGTCGGGAGGGGTGCCAACCGCACTGAAGATGACTTCGCAGTCAACCAGCGCTTCTTTAAGATCAGTAGTAAATTTAAGCCTTCCTTTTTTCATGTTCCTGTGAACCATTTCCTCGAGCCCAGGTTCATAAATCGGGATGATGCCTTCCTTTAGGTTTTCTATCTTCTTTTTATCGATGTCAACACAGGTGACTTCAATACCGACTTCGGCAAAACATGTACCGGTAACGAGACCGACGTAACCGGATCCTACTATAGCGACTTTCATAGATTAATGGTTATAAGTTTGGATTTGGAATTTAAGTGTAACAAATGTAAAGATAAAACAATAATCTTCAGGAGTTAAACTAAAAAAATTATATCTGAAGCCGTGTCTGGATCTCCTGAACGTCTTTTCTCAGGTTTTTCACGGTTTCGAATAGTACTTTGTTCTCGTTTTCCTGGTTCCTGGGAATTTCGGGACTGATATAATGCACAAACTGCCACATCTCCCTGATGCTGTTCACTGGCAGATCATACGGTTCGTAGGCAGGGTTTAATGAATGGAGCCTCAGGGTGCCGTCTTCCTTCAGCCTGTTCTCAACCACTTTGAACACTATCCCCTCATCCGCAGTCAAAATAATATAAGCATCCTTGTCCCTGATAGAGTTCCAGTCCTGGAGGAACATGCCTGTAACAAAGGCCCCCGGGGGGATGGGCAGCATGGAGTCCCCGCTGACCTGGAAACTCCGGTATTTTTTCTGTTTTGAAAGGAAGGGCAGCCTGAAGGTAGGCAGAATACTGATGTATTCGGGATCGGCAAAACCCGTGGCATAGCCTGCTTTGGCTTTTTCGGAGACCATCTCGATGTTTTCCTCATTGTCGGCCCCCACGGTGGTGGTGAGTATCCTGAGGTTTGAACCTTTGATGAAGACGTCGTACCCCCTTTCGAGCTGGCGTACCTGGCTTTCGGGCAGGCTGCAGAGGTCGACCTTGATCAGGGTGTCGATGGCCACGTTGAAATACTTCGACATGGAAATAAGGGCTTCGAAACCCGGCTGGGCTACTGCATTCTCGTAACCGCTTAAGGTTGAGCGCTTCATCTCCAGTGTGTCTGCTACGTCGTCCTGGGTTAAACCCTTGCGCCGGCGTAAAAATTTAATGTTTGAACTGAAAAACATGGT
>Ga0153880_1114539_pt1 | contig 10785 bp, 13 predicted proteins | sample AM7aRNAsmRNA_FD_105227 | JGI IMG/M metagenome (GOLD analysis project Ga0153880, IMG submission 105227) | Metatranscriptome of freshwater microbial communities from Lake Alinen Mustajärvi, Finland - AM7a metatranscriptome (Metagenome... | ecosystem: Environmental > Aquatic > Freshwater > Lake ... | reverse complement strand
GAGTATTTCCAGTGTTTGTGACGAAACGATGGCGCTCGGTATTTTCTGAAGTTGCCCGGATGTTTTCGGTTGATGAGAACTCTTCTTCATTTTTTTCTTTCCTGCATTGCTGCCACTCCCGCCTCATACGAGGCTTTTTTTCTCAATGATCTGGAATAAAATATACAAATGAAAGAACAGCAATTATTGCCGCAGGATTTCCGCAGCCTTCAGCTCGCAGAACCGATAATGAGAGCCCTTGAAGAAGTCGGGTACGAAAATCCCACCCCGATTCAGGCTCAGACAATTCCCCTTATTTTAGAAGGACGTGACGTCCTCGGACAGGCACAGACCGGCACAGGAAAAACCGCCGCTTTTGCCCTGCCGATACTCTCCAACATCAATATTGAACAAGCCGAACCTCAGGCTCTTATTCTGGCTCCTACACGGGAACTTGCCATACAGGTTGCCGAAGCTTTTCAGCGTTATGCCGAATATCTTAAGGGTTTCCATGTTATACCAATTTATGGTGGACAGGATTACGGCATTCAGCTTCGCATGCTGAAACGTGGTGTGCATGTTGTTGTCGGAACACCTGGCCGTGTTATGGATCATATGCGGCGTGGATCACTTAATCTCTCCTCTCTAAAGTGTCTTGTGCTTGATGAGGCCGATGAAATGCTTCGCATGGGATTTATCGACGATGTCGAATGGATCCTTGATCAGACACCAAAAGGTCGTCAGGTTGCCCTTTTCTCTGCAACCATGCCTTCGGTTATCCGCCGTATTGCACAAAAGTACCTCAATAAGCCCGCAGAAGTTACCATCCAGTCAAAAACCACCACTGTCGATACCATTCGCCAGCGTTACTGGATTGTCGGCGGAAGTCACAAGATTGATATCCTGACAAGAATCCTCGAAGTCGAGCCATTCGATGGCATGCTTATTTTTGTTCGTACAAAAACAATGACGCTCGAGCTTGCTGAAAAACTTCAGGCCCGTGGTTATGGTGCGGCAGCACTGAACGGAGATATGGCCCAGAATCAGCGTGAACGCACTGTTGAACAATTAAAGAATGGAGCGCTGAGCATTGTTATTGCCACCGATGTGGCGGCACGTGGACTCGATGTCGAACGCATCAGTCATGTTATCAATTACGATATTCCTTCCGATACCGAATCATACGTTCACCGCATAGGACGAACAGGACGTGCTGGCCGTGCTGGCGATGCCATTTTGTTTGTATCTCCACGTGAAAAAAATATGCTGAGTTCTATTGAAAGAGCTACCCACAGTCGCATTGAATTGATGGAGCTTCCTTCAACAGAAGTCATCAACAACAAGAGGGTTGCAAAGTTCAATCAGAAAATTACCGATACGATTGCCGCTGAAGATCTTGGATTCTTTACCAGTCTTATCGAGCAGTACTGCCACGAGCATGATGTTCCCGCAATTGAAGCGGCAGCCGCACTTGCATCGATGGTTCAAGGAGAGACACCTCTGCTGTTATCCAACAAGCCTGAAAAGCCAAGACCCCGTGAAGATAGCAGGGAAAGTTTTGACAGAGATCGTGGGTTTTCTGACAGAGACCGCGGCCCGGTTAAACGAAGAAAAAAAGACGAGACCTATGGTGAAGAAGGCAAAGAGAGGTATCGAATTGAGGTCGGCAGCAAGGATGGTGTGAAAGCAGGTAATATTCTTGGCGCTATTCTCAACGAGGTCGGTCTCGATCCGGAGTCAGTCGGTCAGATTTCAATCAACGATGCATACAGCACAGTTGAACTTCCTCAGGGAATGCCGGATAACGTCTTTCATGAACTCAGAAAGGTAAGGGTCTGTGGCCGTCAGCTAAGGCTTACCAAAATGGAGGATCAGGAGCGCCAGTCATCACCTTACGGCATAAAAAAGAGCTTCAAGAAGCCTTTTAAACCGGCAGGAAAAGAAACAGCATTCTTTACAGGCAACAAAAAGAAACGCAACGGTTAAGCCTTGCTATCTATAGTTAAGTTAAAGCGGGGAATTTTTTCCCCGCTTTTTTTTTACTCCATTCCTCACTACTCCTTTTTCCAGAGGCTTACGCTTTACTCTCTGATTACTTTTTTCTTGTGAAGCACAACACTCCCCTGACACCTTTCGATTTCTGAACCGGTATAACCCCGCACCGATTCCAGAGTATAAAATGATGCTGAGAACTGAACCAGGTCCAGGAGAAACAAGCACTTCCGCACCTGGTGCTATCTTGATCAAGCCACCAAGTAAAAGGGGACTGCCGACAGCATTGCTGACGGTATGGAGCAGCAGCAGGGGCCATACCGATTGAGTCAGAAGCCTGATCTCTCCGTACACTAATGACATTGCGATAACACCGGCAAACATCATTGGAAAAAAGGCTGTGAAACTCAGAGAAGTATATGATACAAAAGAAGGGCGATCTAGAAAAAAGAGGTAATACGGAACATGCCATGCGGCCCATACTACTCCAACCAGAGCGTGTCCGGCAAGATCATTCATACCCAGCGAGGTAATTCTCGGTGCGAGATATCCACGCCAGGCAAACTCCTCAAAAATATTTTTCAAGAGCGAGGGGGGAAGTCCTGCTATCACTGCTTTCAAGAGCGCTCCTACCATCGCTGTTGAAAAATAAGGCACTAGGGTTAACCCTGAAAGGAGGCCGATCACAACAACGATTGATGCACTTACGGGGAATACAAAAAACGCGAAAGCATACCATAACGCATTTGCTTTCAGCCCTGTGCGCAAGCCGGCATCCTTCCATCCATCACCCCCAAAAGTTCGTAAAAGCACTGCCGTCACAAATGGCATGACAAGCCAGAAAAGCTGACCTGGACCAAGTATATGTGATGATCCCGCGAGGTGATCCAATTCCCATCCGATCCAGCCGGCAGAGACAGCAACGGCCGAAAAAATCAAGAGATCGCGGATCGTGGCACTATTGGTGTGTCTTTGCATGTTGTTCAACCCCAAGCGGGTGGTTGGGTAGATCAGCCGCAGGATAATTGTCCGCATTCCACCCTTTTACTGCACTTCCATATTCCTTGAGTATTTCTTTCGTCTTCCACTATTGCTCGTACTCAATTGTGTTGATAAGACAGACTGATCAAGGAAGTCGAGATAGTATACTCCAGAAATTAATACGCTGTTGAAAAATCTGAAAGATATGTCTTTATAGATTCATGCTTTCCTAAACCAAGTTTTTTGTGCATCCGGTAGCGTATGCTTTCCATTCCTCTTGTTGAGATACCCACAGACCTGGCAATTTCTACGGTGTCATAATTCAGCTTGACAAGTAAGCTTATTCTCAGCTCACGCTGGTTCAGGTTGGTATGCTTTTTCTGCAGTTTTGAAAGAAAGATAGAATCGGTTTCAGTTAGTTCGATGTTCAGGCGCTTTTCTATTGTTTCTGTTTCTAAGAGTTTCAGGCACTCATCAGTCATCTTCCTTTTTACATCAGTATCAATATCAAGAGAGTGTATCTGGTCAAGGAGATTTCTCAGTGCATTGGTTTTTTCTGAAATTGCCGTAGCCACTCTTGTTAGCTCCATATCCTGAGCTGCTACCCTTGCCCTGAGAGTGGCCAACTGTGCTTCAAACTCATGGATGGACTTTTTGCCAACTTCTGCTTGTGCATTCATTTTTATGATTGTTTGAGTTATTCGGGTTTCATAATCCTGATGGATCTGTTTTATTTCATTCTCTTTTTCTGTCTCTTTTGCTTTGAAGTCGGAGCGTAATGCATCTATAGCCTGAAAAAAATGGTAATACTGACTGTCAGGAGCAGGGACGGGGATTGGATAGTCTAGAATGTTGAGCCACGACATCCTTGCGACAGCACCTAGAAACCGTCGTTTGAATTCCGAATGTTCACTTGCAGCTTCATTTTCACCGTTTTCTGATAAAGCATCATTTGCTTTGAATGCCAGTGCTTTTTTCACTGCATCCTGATATGTTTCTGTCTGAAGGACACAAAAATTATCAGGCGCAACTGCAGCAAAAGAGTCTACGATGACGGACATGGATGGGCAGACATTGAAAAAACATACCAACCCCAGGAATGGCTGCCAATGAAACAGCAATTCGGTAATGGCCTTCTTGTAGGAATAGGAAATATCAGTAACGTGATTGAGATCAAAAATGACATGAAACTTCTTGTTTACAAGGCCGGTTTCGCTGAGTACAAGCTTAAGGAGATCAGCATCCATGAAGTCAAGTTCTATATCATGATCGGCTTGAGCCCACGTATGAACGATGTCTCCGTCCAGTATTCTGGCCTCCTTGGTATAACCAGCCTCAGGATGATGGCTTTTCCAGGAAGACTTTTCAGTTACTGATAAGTCCTGCAGTTTTTGAATTGCCATTTCCGACGGAAGAGAGTTGTTTACTAACTAGACGTTGATTTTAATGCTTTATGATGTAATAATGCTATTTATTTTTAAAAAAACATTGTTTTTTTGTTTAAAAGATGGCTATTACGCCAAAAGGTGGTATTGCATTACTTCATATCAGGAAGAAATTTGCAGTAATAGAAAAAGCCCCGGCTTGCGAAAGGGCGTCCTATAGGGTACTAAGCAGCATATTGCCGTTTCTTTCAACAAATAGTTCTTTCTGAAAAAAACATTAAAAAGGGCTCTATCGCTGAAGTTAGGTCTTTCAATCCGCCGGAAATTGCGACTCATCCCAGTCATCGATCATATCCCAATTACGGCCAATGATCTCGCCAGGCTCTGTCCCCTTTAAATAAACACTATGGCTGTCTGGGACTTCGACTAACCAGTCACATGGCATCCCTGTACCACCTTCCATTCGTTCATAAACACATACATCCTTCCAGCACATTATTCCACCTTGTTCAGCATAACATTCAAACCCTAATTTCCACCACTCATCGAGCAATCTCTTCATCGCGTCATGGTTCATAGCCCCATCCCGAAAAAGAGAGGTATCAAACCAGACCCGGGCGTTCAAGGCTGCGCTATGGTCTTTAAGACAGCGCTCCCAGCCTTCAGGATATTTCTCCTCAATAACTTTTATTGGAACAATCAAATCTAGAAATTCCGTCATGATAGCCATTAAAGCTCCTTCTTGAAGAGGTGAATGGGGGTTGTCAAAATGATAACAAAGAGAAAGTATTTCTTTAATCCAAACAGCCTTAGCAGAGGGTAGTCATTACGAAAGGAGATATAGTGTGGTGCCAGTCTTCTAAAAATCATCATAACCGTTTATAAATAAATCGAATAACCGAAGGGGGCTTTATCTTCATCTCTCTGACTCCAACATCTTCCTCGCATTCTGTCAATAAAGAGATGTATCATCTTGAGCAAAGTTTCATTATAATCAAGCACATTTGCCTGTGCATCCATTTTGATACCGTAATAGTCATGAAATCTTCAGTTACCATCCGTAGAGAGATAACCGTCCTGAAAATCGAAGAAGGCATCTTTGACTTTCGTCATGGGGAAGGATTTAACTCAACAGTTGCGGACCTGCTTGTCAAGGAAGAGAGCAAAAAACCTTATCATCGATTTTTCCGATGTCAAAGCCATCGACCCCACGGTCGTATCCTCAATCCGATATGCTCAAGAGTTTGCCAACAAGAGTGGAGGGGTGGTTATTTTTGTCTCCCTCTGCAAGCTCATCAAGGATATGCTGAAACTCCAGGAACTGGACAAACAGCTCTATATTTATTCATCAATTCATGAGGTGCTGACGCTGATCGCTCCTGACGTGAAAGGCAAAAGGCAAGTTCGCAGAAAAAAAATCGTGCACCCTGATGATATTATTGATGAACTGCTCAAGAGTGAAGTTGTTGCCATACCGAATATTCCTGATGATGATCTTCACGAAGAGCTTAATCTTCAAGACGACGCAGAAGAAGAACTTGAAAAGGATCTTGATACTTCCGGGCAGGAATCCGACGAGCAGGATCCTTCCGATGTTACAGATGCGAAAGAATCACGCCCAAAAAAAAGAGGGAAATCAAAATCAGCTGACACTGCGTCCAAGCCGGCAAAATAATAACATGGCCACCGCTATAATCCCCGGGTGAAAGAAGATTTGTCAGCAGATACTGAACTTGCCTAGGGCCACCGTGGATGATTACAAAACCAGACAGTCCAACATCCCCTTTTCATCCCGAAACGCAGTGAGGGATCTATTTTCTCTCCTCACCCAACTGCCAACGGTTCCCCCCTAAACCTCTTGTTTGTTTTGAGTGGTTTTTTTCTCCGGAGGTTCGATAGCATTTTTGATTTCACCTTCAAACTCACTTTGGGCTTTTTTAAACTCCCTCACCCCTTTTCCCATTCCCCTCATAAGTTCAGGTAATTTAGATGGGCCGAAAAGTAAAAGAACGGCTCCACCAATCAGCACTAAATCCATTTGTCCAAACATTGCAAAACTCCTTCAGGTTTTATGTCGGCAATTAATTGAATGTTAAAAATGTTTTTTTCAGGTTCCCTCCATAGCTTGATGCACACCTGCTAAATGATTTTACAGGGAATAAGCGCATCTTCATCGAACGAATATACTGCGCATAACCGATGATATCCATCGGCAATGATGAGCTTGCCATTAAAGGTATCCCGCACTAAAAGAAGGGGAGCAATAGCAGCACCGGATTCTATTTTCTTTTGATCCTTTATAACATGAGAATTGCTGACGCCAAGAAGCGATAGCGAGGATGCCCTGAAAATGTCTTTCGCCTTGAACTTGGAAATTGGTGTTTTTTTCAATTCTTTCACAATCTTCTTTGCAAATGTTTCTTCGAACAGTATGCTCAAATATGATTTTGCCGCCGGATAATCATGATCTTCCGGCGCACTCAGCCATTTGATTTCAAACATTTTCTTTGCCATTGGTCCATCTCCTTTATTATTATTTGCTTCAGGTTGGCCGCAGAAGGGTTATTGATTTGCCTGCACTGGACGCTTTCGTTCCCTTCGATATTTTGTCACTGCAAAAACAATGACCACAACAAAAACTACCGTTACCGGAACACTGTACAGAACAACAAATTCACCTATATTCTGCCAATGTTTACCGAGCAGATACCCGCCGTAAACCAGTAGGATATTCCAGATTGATGCACTTATTCCTGCAGCAATGAGCACCAGAAAAGCATTCAGGTGCATTAAGCCGGTAACCGGAGAAATTAATGACCGGGAGCCTAAAAGAAAGCGGTTGAGAAGCACAGCCAGATAACCATGAGCAGCAAACCGTTTGCGTATAAATTCCATCTCAGTGGGCGGAAAAATCCTATGAATTCTTTCACCCCATCGAGGAGGGGTTGCAGAAATATCTCTTGCATAGAGTTTCATTCCAAACTTCCTGCTGATGAGGTAGATAACCATAAACCCCAATGTTGAGCCAAGTGAAGGCCATAAAATAACCAATACGATACTAAGTTTTTTGTATACAAGAAGATACCCTGTTAACGCAATAGGAGCATCAAAAGGGACTATAGGGAAAAAATTTTTCAGAAACGCAATGATAAAGAGAAGCAAATATATTGCCATTGGGTCCGCGGACTGCACGAAGGCAATTACTGATTCAAACATGAGTATTGAGGGGTATTCTGTTCAAGAAGTAAAGGTTTTATCATGGTCTTCCTGCTCTTTTGTTCTTCTAAAGATACCATAAAAGGAGAAATTGACATACGCTTACGCTTTATCCTTGAAGAGCATCTGCATTTGAAAGCAGCCATGCCAGCAACTGGTCATGTTATAACTTTAAGGTCATAAATTGTCCTTTTGACCTCCGTGATTCATCGGATTGTCAATCTTTGGCAAAACTTCCGATTTTGGGTTGCGTGTGTTGGATGAATTACTATTTTGACAGTGCGTTACAGATGATGATGATCGTTTTTATATGTTATTAACAAGGATACTATGTCAGTTACTTCATTCAGGGAGCTTGTCCCTATTCTTCAGACCGCAATCGGACCGATGATTCTTATTTCCGGTCTTGGTCTTCTTCTTCTGACCATGACCAACCGCCTTGGTCGTGTTATTGACCGGTCAAGATCACTCCTTGATGATCTGGAGTCAAATTCTGAGTCGTATGTTCTGCGCATAAACAGGGAGGTGGCTATTCTCTGGAAAAGGGCACGGTATATTCGTGTTGCTATTCTGCTGGCCTGTATGACATGTTTTGGTGCTTCAATGCTCATTATCATGCTGTTTCTCAGTGCTCTGGTAAATATAGACCTGCCAATGGTGTTATCGGCTGTATTTATTGGCAGTATGCTCTGTTTAAGTACGTCACTGCTCTTTTTTTTCCTTGATGTGAATATGAATCTTGCCGCATTCAGAATAGAGATGGAGAGCCACGACAAGAAAAGGCTTATTCTTGAGAAAAAAGGATACTGAAAAACATCGCATCGCCGTCACCATCTCTGTCATCCCCTCGGATGAAAGGTTTTATGGACCTCCTTGATGAAGGAACGGTCGATATGAGTGTAAATCTGTGTAGTGACAATCGAACTGTGGCCGAGCATTTCCTGTACGGCGCGCAGGTCGGCCCCGCCTTCAAGAAGATGGGTTGCAAACGTATGGCGGAATGTATGCGGGCTGATTTTTTTTTCAATTCCTGCGAGCTGTGCATAGTGTTCCACCATTGAGTATATGGCCATCCTTGACAGCTTTTTCCCCCTCGAATTAAGAAAGAGATAGTCGTCCGAGTCCCCCTTCACCAGCGACAGGCGAAGCCCCGTCCTGTATTGATTTACCCATTGTACAGCCGAGTCACCGACCGGCACAAGCCTCTCTTTCGATCCCTTTCCGAAAATCCTTACAAACCCTGCCTCCAGATAAAGACTCTGTTGCTGTATGTTTACAAGTTCGCTCACCCTGACTCCGGTTGCATAAAGCAGTTCGAGCAATGCCTTATCTCTTGAGCCATATTTGCTTTGAGCGGTATTGCCCAGAGGCGCTTCAAGCAGGCGCATGGTTTCCTCAACACTCAAAACGGCAGGGAGGTATCTGGCCAGCTTTGGCAGATGGAGATTTTCCGCCGGGTTGGTATCAAGGGCGCGTTCAATAACCAGAAATTTGTGAAATGATCGAATGGCCGATATGTTTCTGGCCATCGAACTTGCCTCCAATCCGGTCTCATAAAGTTCGCTGATGAACCGTTCGATATGACTCGCTGTTATGCCCCTCATCTCTCTGGCGCTCTCCTGCATGAACATGAGGTAGCGCTTAAGGTCGTTGTTGTATGACTCCCTTGTGTTTTGCGAAAAGTTGCGCTCAATCAGCATATAATTCAGGAAATTCTCAAGAGCGCTCCTGAACTGGCTATGCAGCGTGTCCATCTGACGACGGTCTTGTTTTGCGCAATCGTTGACAGAATCCGCCATCAAAACCCGGATTCATGCCTGGCAGGGTTAGTATGGCGCCCTTATTTTCCTGCTCCTGTCTGAATGCTTCAGGGACGCTGTCATTTTCTGTATCCGCAACAAAATCGTGATGACGAAGGAGAAAAGCCTCAATCTGCAGCGCATTCTCTTCAGGCTCGATGGAGCATGTGGCATACACCAGAATACCACCTTCGTCAAGAAGTTCCGCGGCATGGTCAAGCAGTTCCGCCTGAAGCGTCAGAAGCTCCTTCAGCGTTGCGGGGGTCAATTTCCAACGCAGTTCAGCACGCCGTCCTAAAACGCCCGTTCCACTGCAGGGTACATCAAGCAGAATGCTGTCAGGTCGTTTTTCAGGCACGTAGCTCCTTGCGTCAGCGACCACCGTGGTGATGATGGTTATGCCGAGGGCCTCGGAGTGGGTCTCTGTCTTCAAGAGTTTCTGTTCATAAAGGTCCACAGAGGTAAGCTCTCCCTGGTTCTGCATCAGTTCAGCCATGTATGTGGATTTCCCGCCTGGTGCTGCACAGAGGTCAAGCACAGTACTTTTTTGTCGAGGGTTAAGCAACAGGCAGGCAAGTCCTTGAGTGGGATTTTGAACGCTGCAGAGTCCTTCAGTTACAGCAGGCTCAAAGCTGTTGAAATCCTTTGAAAGAAAGAAGTTTTCAATGCCGCACTCTTCATGCGCTGCAGCCTCAAGCACCAGGCCGGAAAAAAACTCCTTCAGGGATGTTCTGAGGCTGTTTATCCGGAATCCGAACAGAGGGAACTGGTTATTATAGGTGAGTGTAGCTTCGGTTTGTTCTCTCCCGTAGTTTCCGAGCCAGCGCTCAACCAGCCACAGCGGGTGCGAATATTTTGTGGCCAGCTGCTCTTCCGGGCTTTTATCCTTCAGCCACTCATCAAGTGCTACACTTTCTGGAGTGATCTTTCGTAATACACCGTTGACAAGCTTCGACATTCTTTCGCCCTTGTACTTTCGTGCAAGTTTTACACATTCGTTCACAGCTGCCCAGTCCGGAACCTTGTCAAAAAAGAGAATCTGATAAGCACCGAGGCGGAAAATATTTCTCATTACCGGTGCGGCTTTTTCAAGCTTGTGGTGGTAGAAGTGTGAGATGATGAAGTCAAGCTGACTGCGGTATCGGAGGACTCCGTTCACCAACCCGGTTGCCAGAGCACGGTCGATACGGTTAAGGGTCGTGTGCTGCAGCATCCGGTGCAGCAGCTGATCTGATCTTTTGTTGTCGGTCTCAAGTGCCTGCAGGACGTTCAGAGCCAGTTCTCGTGCTGTGATCATGGAAAATGATAAATAACATTTAAGTGCATTGCCCTCTTCAGGCTGTTTGTAAAATACTATTCCCTGTCGTAGATTAACTGAACTAAATGTTCTTTTCAAGTTTTTAAGCTATCATCCAGAAAGGTGGAGGGACTGG
>Ga0153880_1118116_pt1 | contig 10844 bp, 4 predicted proteins | sample AM7aRNAsmRNA_FD_105227 | JGI IMG/M metagenome (GOLD analysis project Ga0153880, IMG submission 105227) | Metatranscriptome of freshwater microbial communities from Lake Alinen Mustajärvi, Finland - AM7a metatranscriptome (Metagenome... | ecosystem: Environmental > Aquatic > Freshwater > Lake ... | reverse complement strand
TCTATGGAAAGTGAACGGAATGAACGCCGGGACCAATTCTGCTTTATTCACGTATATACCGCTCAATAATGATGTGGTCAGCTGTATTCTTACGTCTTCCAACACGATCTGTGTTTTCAATAATCCGGCTACTTCCAATGCCATCACCATGATCGTCAATCCACAGATGCCGGTTTCGCTAAGTATTACATCTTCCTTAAACCCGGTCTGTGCCGGAAATACAGTCCTGTTTACCGCACATCCCATCAATGAAGGATCATCCCCGGTTTACCAGTGGAAAGTGAACGGCGTCAACGCCGGGACCAACTCATCCACCTTCACTTATATCCCGGTTAACAATGACCAGGTCAGTTGTGTATTGACCTCTTCGTTTACCGTCTGTGTCACGAATAATCCCGCTACCAGCAATACGATTATTATGCAGGTGGATCAGAACCCCCCGGTAAGCCTGACGGTATCCGCTTCGCTGAACCCCGTCTGTGCAGGAACTTCGGTTCTGTTTACTGCCCTGCCTGTTAACCCAGGTTTAACACCAGTGTATCAGTGGAAATTGAATGGTGTCAATGCCGGGACCAACTCATCCACCTTCACCTACACCCCTGTTAATAATGACCAGGTCAGTTGTGTGCTGACCTCTTCGCTTACTACCTGTGTAACGAACAACCCTGCCACGAGCAATGTGGTGACTATGACCGTTAACCCGAACTTAACGGTGTCGGTGACCATTACAACACTCTCGGATACGGTTTGCCAGGGGACTTCGGTTGTGTTCACAGCACACCCGGTCAATGAAGGCTTAACTCCCGTATACCAATGGAAGTTGAACGGGGTGAATACCGGTGGAAACTCATCCACTTTTTCATTTACGCCGGTTAATGCTGATGTGATAAGCTGTGTGCTTACTTCTTCCTACACTGCATGTACAATGAACAATCCGGCCACAAGCAATGCCATAACGATGACCGTGTTTAATAATCTTACGGCAGGAATATCCATTACAGCCGTTCCCAACCCGTTCTGTTCGGGAAGCACAGTGAACTGCTCAGCCGTATCCACCAATGGTGGATTTACACCTTCATACCAATGGAAAGTGAACGGGGTCAATGCAGGGACCAATACATCCATTTATTCTTACATTCCCCAGCAGGGGGATATCGTACAGTGCGTGATGAACTCAAGCCTTTCCTGCATTACGAATAACCCGGTCACATCGAACACCATCGTGATGAATGCCCTGACAGCTCCATCGGTTTCCTTTACCTTGTGCTTTGACAGCATTACCACGATCAATGCTGCAGCTTTCAAGCTCAAAGGCGGGGTGCCGATAGGTGGTGTTTATTCAGGTCCGGGCGTAAATTCAGTAACCGGGGTATTTACACCTTCATCAGCCGGGATTGGGACAAAAACTATAACGTATTTCTATCAGAACTCATTCTCCTGTGCAAATTCCAAATCAAAGACTATTATCGTGCAGGCAGCTCCTTCGTTCAACTGCAGTCAGAACATGACCGATATCCGGGATAACAAGGTCTATTCCACTGTACAACTTGGAACCCAATGCTGGATGCAAAAGAACCTCAATTATGGAACTTCTCTGCAAGGTACAACAGAACAGACCGACAACTGTATAAATGAAAAATACTGTTACAACGACAATGCTGCAAATTGCACGCTATACGGAGGCTTGTATCAATGGGATGAACTGATGGCATATACCAATACCCCCGGCACCCAGGGACTTTGTCCTCCGGGATGGCATGTACCCACCCAAACCGAATGGAATACCCTGTTTACGTTTTACCAGCAGCAGGCCTTGGCAGGGAAACCCTTGCAGGATACCATTATTATGGGATTCCGTGCAAAGGAAAGCGGAGTGATCTACAGCAATTTTTCCTGGAGCTTCAAAGGTTTCGCCACCATTTTCTGGACTTCAACACCCTCGGGAACCATCAAAGCCATGTCCCATGGCATGAATCTTATCAATTTCAGCGTATCGGACTATCCCGCTAACCGATCAAACGCTTTTGCGGTGAGATGCCTTATGAATTAACCGGGATAAGAATGGTGAATTGTCTCCTATTATAGCATTGTCTAACAAGACATTCAATCTTCTAATATAGATTCAAACTATCGCTAAACTAATCGTGACCAATAATTTCCTGACTGTTTAACTCCACGAATGAATATTCCGATGAGACCGGGACATGTAATGAAATATGATTATGAATACCGCCGAAATGGCACCTGCAATATTTTTGTTGCTATAGAGCCAAGGGCCGGTAAACATCACATACAGGTAACCGACACACGCACCCGACAGGACTTCGCATCATTCATGAAATGGCTGATTGACAGAAAGTATAAAAAGGCCCGTAAGGTCATGATTGTTCTTGACAATTTAAACACGCACTTCGAGAAATCGTTTTATGAAACCTTCTCTGAAAAGGAATGCAGCAGGCTATTGAAGAAAATTCAATTTGTTTACACCCCGAAACATGCCAGTTGGCTCAATATGGCCGAGATTGAAATTAACCTGCTGGATCACGAATGTCTTAACCGGAATATCGATAATCGACAAGAACTTGAAAATGAAGTACAGGCCTGGTGTAATGATAATAATAAAGAGAAAAGGAAAATAAACTGGAGTTTTACAAAATATAAAGCAGATAAAAAACTGTCTAAATATTATGTTTCATGATTATATTGTCTTTACACTAGGTATTGCTCCAACAGAGGTCATATCTATTTTGAAGGAAAATTTGAAAATAATACTTGATCTGGAATAAACCACGCCGCATAACGAGCCATCAAACACAATGCTCACCCACACCGGTATGATGAGTCATTCCGAAACAAACGCACTGTGTTTGCCGGCAACACGTTGGTATAAATACAACAATGCCGGGCCAAAGGATGATATTTTTCAGGGCTGCTTGCATCTTTTTAATAGTTCTTTGAATCTGTGATTTCCCTCTGGCACGAAATCCATTTCCACGATAAAAAGCACCTGAACCGATCATGAATTAGTAAGACTGGCGCCAATATTTTTTTGAGGGACAGGCGAACAAATTCCTGATCGGTTCAGGTGCTTGATACTGGCAAACCGGCACGCTCCACTATTTTGTTCCCTGTGGGTGACAGCACCAAAACTTACGATATCTTTGCCCAGCCAATCACAAATAAGCAGGGTATTATCGAAGGGGTTTCAACCTGTTCAACTGAGTGCCTATGCGATAAAGCGATGACTGATTAATGGAACGTGGTATGACACGGATGCTTTGCAACGCGGATAATATCGAAATAAAAATAGTACATTATGAATACCAAAAAAAACAAGTCTGATGCCGCCAGCCTTCGCAAAAAGGCCGAAGAGCAACTGAAAAACAGGCAAACGGAATCGAAGGAGTCTTTTTCTGAGGGAAAAATGCTAAACCTCATCCACGAACTACAGGTGCACCAGGTGGAACTCGAAATGCAGAACGAGGAACTTTTGTTGGCTAAAGAGCAGGAAGAGCTTGCCAGAGAAAAATATACCAGCCTTTTTGAATTTGCACCTTCAGCCTATTTTACCCTTACTGAGCTTGGTAATATCGCAGAGCTGAACCTTGCCGGCGCGCAGATGCTTGGAAAAGAGAGACAGAAACTGATAAACAACAGGCTTGCTTTTTTTATCGGCAGCAACAGCCGGGTAGTTTTCGATGATTTCGTCACACAGGTATTCAGCAGCAAAAGCCCGGCAAGCCTCGAAGTTACCTTCGGCACAAAGGAAGATTCATGCATTTATGCCCTGTTAACCGGCACACTCTCCGACGACGGTAAACATTGCCTGATTACCGTAACCGATATTTCTGATAGAAAAAAAAGAGAACTGGGGCTTCGTAAAACGGCTGAACTTAATTATTTGCTGCTTGCATTATTTGCAAATGCTACGGCTCTTACTGATAAACAACTCTACGATGAAGCACTGGATATAGCCGTAAAAATCACCGGCAGCGCAATTGGATTTTTTCATCAGGTTAGCGAAGATCAGCAGGAGATACTCCTGACCACCTGGAATGATGAAGCAAGAAAAAATTGCACCACAGTCTATGACAATCATTATCCCATTGATAAAGCCGGGAACTGGGCCGACTGTGTAAGGCAAAAGAAGCCGGTAGTTTACAATGATTATGCAGGGTCGCCAAACAGAAAAGGCATGCCTGCAGGCCACGCCCCTGTTGGCAGAACCATGAGTGTTCCGGTTGTGCACAAAGAAAAAGTTACTCTTATTTTTGGGGTTGGCAACAAAACATCAGATTATACAGATTCGGATGTAACTTTTATTCAATCTATTGCCAATGAATTGGATAAAATTCTTGGAAAAAGAGCGATTGAGCGGAATTTGCAACAAATCGAAGACCGCTGGCACTTTGCCATTGAAGGGAGTAACGATGGCATCTGGGACTGGAATGTGCTTACCGGTGATGTTCATTTCTCGAATCGGTGGAAAGAAATGATAGGCTTCGAGCCTCACGAGATTGGTGAAAAACTTGAAGAATGGGAAAAAAGGGTGCATCCGGATGACATGCCAGCGGTGCAAGAAACACTTCAGCGGCATTTTAACGGTGAAAGCCCTCAATACCTTACAGAGCACCGCATCCTATGCAAGGATGGTTCGTGGAAATGGATTCAGGACCGCGGCAAGGTATTGCAATGGACTCCAGAGGGCAAACCTATGCGCATGGTTGGTACACATACCGACATCACTGGGCGTAAGCTGGCAGAAGAACAAATCATAGGGCAAAATACGCTAATCAATGGAATATTGAATGCTACTCCCAATTTTCTTGTTCTTAAGAACACCGATGGCACTTATCGCGAGGTTAATGCAGTATTCTGTAATTTTCTCGATAAAACCCGCCAGGAGATTATTGGGAAAAGCGACCGGGAGCTTTTCCCACCCCCCGAAGCCGAAGAATATATTAAAGGCGACAAGGAGGTTATCAGCAGCGGTATTTCTGAAAACAGGGACTGGCTAGTAACCGGAGGAAAAGAAATGCGTTGGCTCAATGTAATTAAGAACGCTGTCAGGAATTCTTCAGGGGAAGTTACTGGTGTATTATGCTCGGTGACCGACATCACCGAACGCAAACAAACGGAAAATATATTGGCTTTTCTGGCACAGACCAGCTTCACACCGGCACAGGACGACTTCTTTCAGGTGCTCGCACAGTACATCTCAGAGTCTCTCGGCATGGGCTTCGTATGCATCGACCGCCTTGACGGCGACAATCTGACTGCACATACCGTAGCCGTTTATTCGAATGGAAAGTTTGAGGACAATGTATCTTATGCGCTCCAAGACACTCCCTGTGGCGAGGTAGTAGGCAAACAGGTCTGTTATTTCCCTTCGTCGATCAAAAATCTATTCCCGAACGATGAGGTGCTGCAACAAATGGAAGCTGAGAGCTACATTGGAGTAACCTTGTGGAGTCATGACGGCCGCCCCATTGGGTTAATTGCCGTTATCGGGGAGCAACCAATTACTAATAGGACGCAGGCTGAATCCCTGCTAAAACTGGTGGCAGTGCGTGCCGCAGGTGAGATGGAACGTAAAATGGCGGAGAACCAACTGCGCGAGAGCGAGGAGTTTAACCGGAGACTTTTGGCAACCATCCCTGATTTTGTTATTCGAACTGATATCGAAGGTAATATTGTATATTCTAATGAACCCACCGGTAAAGATTCCTTGTTTCTCTCAAAAGAACAGTTATTAGGGCGTAATATGCTTTCGTTCGTACACGAAACAGACCTCGAACGTGCTGTTGAAAATACAAGACGAATGTTCGAAAAACCACTTGGCGCTCAAGAATACAAGTTAATGACTCATGATGGTCAGGTGCTCGAATGTGAGGTAAATGGCGACCTGGTACGGGATGGTGATAACAATCCTGTTGGGATGGTTTATGTTGTCAGAAATATTTCCGAACGCAAACTTATGGAAAAGGTTCTTTCCCAAAGCAAATTGCGCCTGGATAAAGCGGAAGAAATAGGTTCGACAGGCAGTTGGGATTACGACCTGGAATCAGACTCACTCGCCTGGTCGGACCATACTTACCGAATTTATGGGGAAAGTAAGGAGTCGTTCATTCCGACCTTCGGGAAGGTTATCGCCCACTATCCGGATGCAGAGCGCGAGGAGGTTGTGGCGGCATTCAACCGCGCTATAGCCGAACAGAGCGAATTCCGCATCGACCATCGGATTATCACGAAAAGCGGCGAGATTCGGTTCGTTCAGGAGATTGGCCGGCTAATTCTCTCCGCAAACGGAATGCCTGTGCGGATGGCCGGTTCGGTGGTGGACATTACCGGGCGTAAACTGGCTGAATTGGCACTACAGGAAAGCGAAAAAAAATACCGTAGTATTTTCGAAAGCGTGAAGGAAGTTTACTTCGAAGCTTCAATGGATGGAACGTTGCTGGAGGTTAGTCCTTCAATTAATTATATTACCAAAGGACAATACACCCGCGATGAAATGATAGGGCAATCTTTTGTCGATATTTATGCCAATGCTGGCCAACGCGATATTTATTTCTCACAATTAATTAAACAGAAAATACTTAACGATTATGAGTTGTTGCTGAGTAACAAAGATGGCTCAATAATTCCTGTTGCTATCTCTTCTGCACTTTCGTTTGATGCCGGCGGTAAACCTCTGAAAATAATCGGAATCCTCCGCGATATTTCCGAGCGCAAAACCGCTGAAACAGCGATTAAAGAGCGTGATGCAAAATTCAGAACACTCTTTGATACTATGGCTGAGGGAGTGATTTATCAGGATAATACCGGCGCAATAATACATGCAAACCCGGCTTCCGAGCGAATTTTAGGGGTAAGCCTGGACCAGTTGCAGGGCAGAGCCTCCATTGACCCGCGCTGGAACTCAATACACGAAGACGGGTCTCCGTTTCCGGGTAATACCCACCCCGCCATGATTGCTCTCGCAACAGGAAAAGAAAACACTGCTGTAATGGGAGTATTTAATCCCTCGATTGAAAAGTACATGTGGATTATTGTAAATGCAATACCGGAGTTCCGCAATGGAGAGGACAAGCCATTCCAGGTGTTTACCACCTTCAGGGATATCAGCGAACTGAAAAATGCCTTCGATCAGATCAACAAGGCAAAGGAGGATCTGGAATTCAAGGTTGAAGAAAGAACAAAAGAATTAAGGGAAATCAATATTTTCCAGAAGGCTATTCTCGATAATGCCCCGTTTGCAATACTTTCTACCGATACAAACGGTATTTTCCAATCCATAAATCCTGCAGGAGAAGCAATGACCGGATATACTGCCGGTGAAGTTATTGGTAAACTAACCCCGCTTGGGTTTCATGACAGGGAAGAGATATTCCGGTTTTGCACCGAAGCAACGGGGAACCCTGTTCCCAAAGAAGAAGATGCTTATGCGGCTGCTATGGAGGCCATGTTTCATAAAATTACCGAATGGCACTGGATACGAAAAGATGGGAAAAGATTCCCTGTAAAAATCAGTCATAGCTCCCTGGTGGGCGCTGATGGTATTGTTAATGGATACATGGGACTAATATTGGATATTTCAAAAGAAAAAGAGCACCTGGATGCCTTACAGGAAAGCGAAGAGCGATTTCATAAAATGTTCAAGGAACATGCGGCAGTTATGCTGTTAATTAATCCTGAAAATGGTGATATTATTCAGGCCAATGATACAGCTGTAGCTTACTATGGTCTGGATTTCTTAAATACCACCAGAAATATCCGTGATATCAATGTGTTCAGTCCGTCAAAGATAAAGGATGAGATGGAAATGGCTGCCAGGCAGCACAGGAACTATTTTATCTTCCCGCACAAACTGGCTACCGGAGAAATCAGAACGGTCGAAGTACATTCGACTCCGATTGAGGTTAGCGGGAATACACTATTATTCTCTATTATTCACGACATCACCGAGCGCAAGCAGACCGAAAACGCGTTAAAGAAAAGCGAAGCCGAAAACCGTGCCATCATACAGGCGGTGCCCGATATGATGTTCCGCATCCACCGCGATGGTATTTACCTTGATTACCATGGGAAAAACGATTCATCGCTGTACGTTTCCAAAGAATTTTTTATCGGCAAAAAGCTTAGCGAGGTATTGCCACCCGAACTGGCAGCGGAATCCATGCAGGCTATTGGGAAAGCCTTTGATTCAGGCGAAGTGGTGCAATATGAATACAGTTTGCCTGTTAATGGAAAGAACTGCTTTTTTGAAAACCGGATCATCGGCATTTCTGATGAGGAAGTACTTTCGATTATTCGCGACATTACCTACCGCAAAGAAACAGAAACCGCTCTGAAAATGCAAATCGCTGCTTTTGAGTCGTTTGCCCTTGCCATTATCATTACCGATATCGCCGGCAGGATTCAATGGGCAAATTCAGCTTTTAGCAGGCTAACAGGTTACCCGGTTGAAGAAGCAACAGGAAAGATGCCGGGTGAACTGGTAAAATCGGGCAAACAGGACAGAACGTTTTATGAAAATTTCTGGAATACTATACTTGATAAAAAAGTCTGGAGCGGCGAACTGATAAACAAAAGGAAAGACGGCAGCCTTTATTATGAAGAGGAAACCATCACACCTGTATTGGATTCGCTGGGAAACATTTCCAGCTTTATTGCCATCAAAATAGATGTTACCGAACGGAAAAAACTGTATCAGGCACTTGCAGATGAGAAACGGAGATTGGCAGACATTATTAAAGGAACCAATGCCGGAACCTGGGAATGGAATATACAATCGGGCGAAACCATTTTTAACGAACAATGGGCCCAAATGCTGGGATACACCCTGGAAGAAATTTCACCTGTAAGCATGGAAACCTGGATAAAATTTGCCCATCCTGATGATTTAAAAACATCCGGTGAACTGTTAAACAAGCACTTTAAAGGTGAGCTTGCTTATTACTCGTTCGAATCGCGGATGAAAAATAAGAACGGGGAGTGGATATGGGTTCTCGACAGGGGAAGAGTGCATGAATGGGATACCGATGGCAAACCTTTGCTGATGTCAGGCACACATCAGGACATTACCGAACAAAAACGGATAGAAAGCGCTCTGCAACAGGCTAAAAACGAAGCCGAAAAAGCAAACCTCGCCAAGAGCGAATTCCTGTCGCGCATGAGCCACGAACTGCGCACCCCCATGAATTCGATACTCGGCTTTGCCCAACTGATGGAAATGGGAGAGCTCAATCCGAAGCAAAAAAAGGGAGTAACGCATATCCTGAATAACGGCAAACACCTTCTCGATTTAATCAATGAGGTGCTCGATATTTCAGGTATTGAAGCCGGAAGACAGACGATGATGCCTGAACCGGTACAATTGGCCAATGCTATCAACGAAATCACTGACAGCATTCAGGTTGCTGCATCCAAAAGAAAAATATCAATTGAATTTGCCGATTCACCAGCCAACAGCCATTTTGTGCTGGCCGACAAGCTTCGGTTAAAACAGGTATTGATTAATTTGGTTCTTTATAAAAGTAAGTGGGTAAATTTACAGAAACAAACATAGCTATCCGATGTTAACCCAAAAGGATTTGTTCGCGAAAGCCTTGATGGTAGAGAAGCCTTGGTATGTTCACGAGGTACAATTTGATCAGCAAGCCGGTAAACTTGAGATCTGGATTGATTTTGAGCGCGGTTCGACATTCTATTATGAAGATAAAGAATTAGGCATTTCAGGGCATTTTAAAGCGTACGATACCGTTCAAAAGACTTGGCGGCACCTTAACTTTTTTCAGTACCAGTGTTTCCTCCATGCATGGATTCCCAGGGTTGATATAGGAGATGGTAAAGTGCGTCAGGTTCAAGCTCCATGGGAAGGACATACAGCGGGATTTACTCTCTTGTTTGAAGCGTTGATCCTGGAACTGGCAAAAGTGATGCCGATTCATCAGGTTAGCAAGATAATGCATACCTATGATAAGAAGCTGTGGGACATGATCAAGGCCTATACTGAGAAAGCCCGCGGGGAAGAAGATTTCTCTGAAGTCAGTGTTGTAGGTGTTGATGAAACGGCGGCTCGAAGAGGTCACGATTATGTCACGTTATTTGTTGATCTTGAAGAGAAAAGAACCATTTTTGTTACCGACGGCAGGGACCAGGGAGTAGTCGAAGAATTTGTCGGGGATCTGATTGAACATAACGGCGCTGCTGAAAATGTCACTCAGGTATCCTGTGATATGTCTCCCGCCTTTATCAAAGGAGTTGAAGACAACCTGCCTGATGCTGCCATAGTATTCGATCGGTTTCATGTAACCAAAGTACTCAATGAGGCTGTAGATAAAGTCAGAAAGGCTGAGGTCGGGCAGAATCCAATATTGAAAAATTCCAGGTATCTGTTTCTTAAAAACCGTGATCGCCTGACAATTTACCAGCGAGAGCAGCTTGAACAAATCCAGTTGAGCGGACTCAATTTGAAAACCATGAAGGCCTTGATTATCCGTGAAGCGTTTCAACAAATCTACCAGGCCCCCACTGCGGAAATCTTTGACAAGCTGCTTCGCAAATGGTATTTCTGGGCTACTCACAGCCGCATAGAACCGATCATTGAAGCAGCGTACACGATTCAACGACATTGGGAAGGAATTGTTAACTGGATAAACTATAAGATCAGTAACGGAATACTGGAGGGATTTAATTCCATTTTTCAAGCTGCCAAGAATAAAGCAAGAGGTTATCAACGTTCTGATACGATTAAAGCGGTGATCTATTTGCTCACAGGAAAACTCGACTTCTCCAAAATAAATCCTTACTATGTTACCCACTCGAAATTATAAAGAGCC
>Ga0153880_1285136_pt1 | contig 10950 bp, 22 predicted proteins | sample AM7aRNAsmRNA_FD_105227 | JGI IMG/M metagenome (GOLD analysis project Ga0153880, IMG submission 105227) | Metatranscriptome of freshwater microbial communities from Lake Alinen Mustajärvi, Finland - AM7a metatranscriptome (Metagenome... | ecosystem: Environmental > Aquatic > Freshwater > Lake ... | reverse complement strand
CCTTGAACACCGCCCCGAAGTCAACACCCACAATGTCTCCCAGCCTGAGCCTTCGCCCCTTGTCCGGGATGCCGTGCACCACCTCGTGGTTTATCGACGTGCACAGCGACTTCGGAAACCCTCTATACCCCTTGAACGCGGGCTTTGCACCCCTGCTCCTGACCGTCCGTTCGGCCACATCATCCAGATCCAGCGTCGTGGCCCCGGCCCTCACCGCGCGTTCAACCTCGTCCAGAACCTCATGCACTATCCGGTTGCATTCATCAAGCCTGCAGATCTCGTCCGTTGTCTTGAGAACGATCATCAGGCATCACTTCCCGACTATCTCCAAAACCCTGGCAAACGTCCCTTCGGGCGTTGACGGACCCTTTGTCTTTACCTCGAAGTACTTGCCGCTTTTGCGGTAAAAATCCTTGAGAGGCGCGGTCTGTGAGTTATAGACCACGAGTCTGTTCTTGATCGTAGCCTCGTTGTCGTCCGAGCGGGTTATAAGCCCGGTGCCGCACTTGTCGCAGACTCCCGCGACCTTTGGCGGGTTTGACCTGACATGGAACATGGCGTTGCACCCCTGCTTCGGGCAGGAAAGCCGGCCCGTAAGTCTCCCCAGAAGCTCTTCCTCGGGGACCTCGAACGAAAGCACGAAATCGAGCTTCATGCCGTGCTTCTTGAGCAGGCCTTCGAGCGCCTCGCCCTGTGCGACCGTACGCGGGAAGCCGTCGAGGATGAACCCCTTCTGGCAATCAGCCTTTCCAAGCCTGCCGTCCATCATGTTGATGATGAGGTCGTCAGAGAGGAGCTTCCCGGCGTCCATGGCCTTCTTGGCTTCGACGCCGAGCGTCGTGCCTTCACGCACGTTGGCCCTGAGAAGGTCACCGGTCGAAATCTGCGGTATGCCATACTTCTCGACAAGCTTCTGTGCCTGGGTGCCTTTTCCTGCGCCGGGGGCGCCTAACAGCATGAATATCATCATTTCCTCCTGCCGCGGATCCTGGGGCCGCCGGGACCCGCAAGGCCGTCGTAGTGACGTGTGATCAGATGGGACTCGATCTGCGAAACAGTGTCCAGCGCAACCCCGACCGCGATTAGCAGCGCCGTTCCGCCGAAGTAGAACGGAACGCTGAACTGGGCCATGAGCACCGTGGGCAGAACGCAGACAAGCGAGATGTAAACCGCACCGCCCACCGTTATGCGCGAGAGGACATGGTCGATGAACTCCGCGGTCTTCTTTCCAGGCCTGATGCCGGGTATGTAGCCGCCAAACTTTTTCATGTTCTCGGCGACGTCAACCGGGTTGAACGCGACAGCCGTGTAGAAGAAGCAGAAGAAAACTATCATGAGCACGTAGGCAGTGCTGTACCCCCATGTGGCCGGGGAAAGCACATCAGCAAGCCCCTTGAGTGACGGCACCATGTTGGCCAGCGTCGCCGGGAACACCAGAATTGAAGAGGCGAAGATCGGCGGAATCACGCCGGCGGTGTTTATCTTGAGAGGGAGGTGGGTGCTCTGGCCGCCCATGACCCTGCGTCCGACAACGCGCTTCGCGTACTGCACAGGGATCCTGCGTTGCGACCTCTCGGCAAAGACTATGAACATTACGGCCATGACCATGACGACTATCAGCACGAGCATGGTGACGGGCCTGATCATGTCCTTTTCAAAGAACGAATAGGTCTGGATGATCGCACCGGGGAGCCTTGCGACGATCCCCGCGAAGATTATCAGCGATATCCCGTTTCCGATCCCGTGTTCCGTTATCTGCTCGCCCAGCCACATGATGAACGCCGTGCCGGCCGTGAGCGTGATCATTGTGTTGATCTTGAACCAGAAACCCGGATTGTTGACCACCATCTCGCCAGTGTTGCTGCGCATACCTTCCAGGTAAACACCGATGGCGAACCCCTGGAGTACGCTTATCCCGACAGACAGATAGCGCGTGTACTGCGTTATCTTCTTTCGCCCCATCTCTCCCTCTTTATTGAGCTTGTCGAGGGCAGGGATGACGACGGTCAGGAGTTGAAGGATGATGGATGCGCTGATGTACGGCATGATCCCGAGGGCGAAGATCGAAAGCTGCTCCAGACCGCCGCCTGAGAACATGTTGAACACGCTGAAGATGGTGTTCGAGGCCTGAGCGAACATTTTCTGCATCACAGTCCGGTCGACGCCCGGCGTGGTGATGAAGATCCCGAGCCTGTACACCGCCAGGAGCCCCAGCGTGAAGAGTATCCTTCTGCGGAGCTCCGGTATCTTTGCGATGTTACTGAACGTTGACGCCACTGCCCGTCTCCTCTGCCTTGCCGCCCGCTTTTTCGATCTTTTCGCGTGCGGAGGCGCTGAACTTGCTGGCCTTCACCGTCATGTTCTTGGCAATATCGCCATTTCCAAGGATCTTCACACGGTCCCTGGCGTTCCTGACAAGCCCCTTTTCGTGCATGGCGCCGATATCAACCACTGAACCGGCCTCGAACACGGCAAGGTCGCTTACATTCACAACCTGGTATTCAACGCGGGTGGGATTCACGAATCCCTTCTTTGGAAGGCGCCGTTGAAGCGGGGTCTGCCCGCCTTCGAAGCCTGGACGGCTGCTACCGCCGGAGCGGGCAAGCTGGCCCTTGTGGCCGCGGCCCGAAGTCTTGCCGTGACCGGAGCTCTCGCCCCTGCCCACGCGTTTGTTGCGCTTGTTTGCCCCCTTGGGGGCCTTCAGATTACTGAGTATCGACATTGCTGTTACTCCACGATCTTCACAAGGTGGTTGATCTTCTTCACCATGCCGCGGATCGCGGCGGTGTCATTGAGCTCCACCTCGTCGTTGACCCAGCGAAGCCCGAGACCCTTTACCGTCGCGCGCTGACGCTTGCTGTATCCTATCCAGCTCTTGTACCACTTGACTCTAATCTTGCCGGCCATGAATCACCCCGGATTTCAGTTCGTTGCCTGTGTTTCAGCGGCGGGAGCAGCCTCGGTCACCGACGCGGTCCTCAACTTCTTCCCGCGAAGCGCGAAGTAGTGCTCCTTGCTCTTCAGCTTCGACAGCCCGTTCATCGTGGCCTTGACCACGTTGTGGGCGTTGGAGCTTCCGATAGCCTTTGTGAGAATGTCCTTCACTCCAAGGGACTCCATAACCGCGCGCACCGGGCCGCCGGCGATAACACCGGTTCCCTGCGATGCGGGCTTCAGGATCACCGTGCTGGCCCCGAACTTGCCCACTACCTCGTGCGGAATCGTGGTGTCGCGCAACGGAACCTTGGTCAGGTTCTTCTTTGCCTGTTCGCCGCCCTTGCGTATGGCTTCCGGAACCTCATTGGCCTTGCCAAGACCCAGCCCCACGTTGCCCTTGCCGTCGCCTACAACAATGAGCGCCGCGAACGAAAATCGCCTGCCGCCCTTCACCACCTTGGCGGTGCGATTGATGTACACGACACGGTCGACCAGTCCCAGCTCATTTGCATTCATCTGCTTCACCGTTGATCCTCCGATGCCTTCAGAATTTAAGGCCAGCCCCGCGGGCCGCCTCGGCCAGCGCCTTGACGCGGCCGTGATACGGGAAACCGCCGCGATCAAAGACGATCTGCGTGATGTTCTTCTCCAGGCATCTCTTGGCCAGAAGCTCGCCGACCTTCTTGGCCTCGTCGGCCTTCTTGAGCGCCTTGGCCTCGGCGGCGATGGTCTCATCGAGCGTTGACGCCGCGGCGAGGGTGAGCCCCTTCGAGTCGTCAATGATCTGAGCGTAGATGTGCCTGTTGCTCTTGAAAACCGCCAGCCTCGGCCTCTCGGTGGTGCCGGCGATCTTTTTGCGGATGCGCTCCTTTTTGCGGAGCCTCTGAGTCTTGGAATCAATCTTAATAGCCACTTTCCACTCCTCTCAAACGGTAAAGGCCCAGTCGGCTTATGCCGCTCCGGTCTTCCCGACCTTCTGCTTGATCACTTCTTCGGCGTACTTGATCCCCTTGAGCTTGTACGGGTCGGCGTGCTTTATGGCACGTATCTTCGCCGCGGTCTGCCCAAGCTGCCACTTGTCGATGCCGGTGATGGTGATTTTGTTGTTCTTCTCCACGGCGGCCTTGACCCCGACCGGAAGATTGAACGTCACCTGGTGCGAGTACCCGATCGTGAACACAAGACTTTCGCCCTGCAGCTCGACCTTGTACCCGACGCCGGACAGCTCAAGCTTCCTCTCGAACCCCTTCGTCACGCCCGTGACGTTGTTGTCGAGAATGGATCGCACCATCCCGTGCGACTGCTTGACCGTCTTCAGCTCACTGGTCCGTGTAACCAGCACCCTGCCGGTCTCAACGGCGATCCTGATGTCGGCCGGGACGTTCATGTTCAGCTTGCCCTTCGGTCCTTCGACGCTCAGCGTCGAGCCCGACAAGGCCACCTTGACCCCCGTGGGGATCACAACAGGTTTTTTTCCTACCCTGGACACGTCGTTATCTCCTTAAGGATGTCACCACACCGTGGCGATAAGCTCGCCGCCGACGCCGGCCTTGCGGGCCTGAACGTTCGTCAACACGCCCATCGACGTGGACAGGATGGCGATGCCGAAGCCATTTGTAACCCTTGGCATCTCGTCCTTCCCCACGTAGACCCTGCGGCCGGGCTTGCTGACGCGCTTGATCTCGTTGATGACGGGCTTGCGGTCGTCCGCGTACTTGAGCTTGAGGAACAGCTTTTTGAACTTGCCGTTGGTGCCCACCTCGTACCCCGAGATGAACCCCTCCCGCTGCAGCAACTCGGCGAGCCTCTCCTTGATACCGGAGTGGTCACACTCGACAATGTCGAGCCTTACACCGAGGCCGTTGCGTATCCTCGTGAACATGTCGGCAATAGGATCTGTCATTCCCATCGTATCCTCCGAATCACCAGCTGGCCTTCACGACGCCGGGGATGTACCCCTTCAGCGCCAGGTTCCTGAAGCAGATGCGGCACATGTCAAACTTGCGTATGTACGCGCGCGGCCTGCCGCACAGCGGGCACCTGTTATGAGCACGGGCCTTGAATTTTGGCGTCGCCTTCGACTTGAGCCTCAAACATTTCTTTGCCACCGTAAATCCTCCGAGCAAAGTCCTAGTTTTTGAACGGCATGCCGAGGTACTTGAGAAGCGCTCGCGCCTCCTCATCGGTCCTCGCTGTTGTGACGATAGTGATGTTCATCCCCTTCAACTTCTCAACCTTGTCGTAGTTGATCTCGGGGAAGAGCGTGTGCTCCTTGAGCCCCATCGAGAAGTTGCCCTTGCCGTCGAACGCCTTGGAGGGCACGCCCTTGAAGTCCCTGACCCTGGGGAGCGCGACGTTGACAAGCCTGTCGTAGAATTCGTACATGCGGTCATCGCGAAGCGTGACGCAGATCCCGATCGGCACGTCGGCCTTGAGCTTGAAGTTGGCGATGGCCTTCTTCGACTTCCGTATCGATCCCTTCTGCCCGGTTATGGCCGCGATCTCCACGGCCGCACCGTCGATGATCTTGGGGTTCTGGATCGCCTCCCCGAGCCCCATGTTAACGACAATCTTGTGGACCTTCGGCACCTGCATCACGTTCTTGTAGCCGAAGTCCTTCATCATCTTGACGATGATCTCTTTCCTGTAAAGCTCCTTGAGCCTGGCTGACATTCTTCAAACCTCCGCTGGCGGTAAATGCCTTATATGGCCTCGCCGCACTTTTTGCAGACCCTTGCCTTCTTCCCCTCGGCGTCGACCTTGTGACCGGCCCTCACGCCCTTCTCGCACTTCTTGCAGTACAGGGCGAGGTTGCTCACATGGATCGTGCCCGGTTTCTCGATGATACCGCCCATGGGAGTCTGCTTGCTGCGACCGCGTTTGGTGTGCCGCTTGATCATGTTCAGGCCTTCGACCGTTGCGCGCCCTGCCGCGCTGACTTCGAGCACTTTGCCGTTCTTGCCCTTCTCGCGGCCGGTGATGACCTTTACGACATCGTCTTTCTTGATGCTCATAGCTTGTGACCTCAACCCTTCCTACAGTACTTCCGGTGCGAGCGAAATGATCTTGAGAAATTTCTTTGCGCGGAGCTCGCGGGCAACAGGCCCGAAGATGCGCGTGCCAAGGGGCTCGTTGAACTGGTTCACAAGCACCGCTGAACTCTCATCGAACCTGACATATGAACCGTCCGGCCGGCTGAGTTCCTTGGCGGTCCTGACTATCACCGCCTTGTAAACCTTGCCCTTCTCGACCTTGGCATCCGGGATGGCCTCCTTAACCGACACGACGATTACGTCTCCCACCGTCGCGTAGCGGCGCCTTGTCCCTCCGAGGACCTTGATGCAGAACAGCTTCTTGGCCCCGGAGTTGTCGGCCACGTTTAGAACTGATGTCATCTGGATCATAGCGGACTCCGTCTGTTTGCTTTAGACAGCGGGGGTCACTGCTTCGATCAGGCCCCGGGCCTTCTCGATGACCTTGGCAACCTTCCAGCGCTTGTCGGCGCTGATCGGCCTGGTTTCGACGATCATCACGCGATCGCCTACCCCGCATTCGTTTGTTTCATCGTGGGCCTTGAAGCGGTTGCGCTTCGAGATGTACTTTTTGTACTTCTCGTGGAGAACGCGCCTCTTGACCTCAACCACCACCGTCTTCTGCATCTTGTTGCTGATGACAGTGCCTATCAGCTTCCTGGTATTCCCAAACTCGTTCATCGGCTTCTCCCGTGCCTGTTACTTCTGGGCCTTTGCCTTGAGATTCATCTCGTGGATGATGGTCAGCACCCGCCCGATGTCCCGCTTGAGAGACCTGATCTTCATGCTGTTCTCAAGCTGCCCGGTGAAATGCTGGAAGCGCAGGTTGAACAGTTCCGCCCTCAGATCAGCGGTCTTGCTCTTCAACTCCTCAAGAGACTTCTCCCTGATTTCCTTCGCCTTCATATGAAATCACTCCTGGACACGAATTTGGTGAGCAGAGGAAGCTTGTGCGACGCGAGCCTGCAGGCCTCCTTCGCGACGTCCTCGGGGACGCCTTCCATCTCGTAGAGAATGCGCCCGGGCTTGATCACGGCAACCCAGTTCTCGGGGGCGCCCTTTCCCTTGCCCATGCGGGTCTCAAGGGGCTTCTTTGTGATCGGCTTGTCCGGGAAGATGCGGATCCACACCTTTCCGCCCTTCTTTACGAACCTCGTGATGGCCACACGGGCTGCCTCGATCTGGCGGCTGGTGATCCACCCGCACTCGAGCGCGTACAGTCCGTAGTCGCCGAATGCAAGAGTCGAGCCCCGGTAGGCCTTGCCGCGCATCTTGCCCTTCTGCTGTTTCCTGTACTTTACCTTCGCCGGCTGCAACATTGCCGTATCTCCAATCTAATCGCTTATTCCTTGACCAGCTTCTTGCCAAGTACTTCGCCCTTGAATATCCAGACCTTGATCCCGACCTTGCCGTACGTGGTCCGGGCTTCCGCAGTGCCGTAGTCGATGTCGGCACGGAGAGTGTGCAGGGGCACACGGCCCTCGCGGTACCACTCGCGGCGAGCGATCTCGGCGCCGGCCAGACGGCCGGAGGCCATGATCTTGATGCCCTTGGCGCCAAACTTCATGGCGGTGTTGACGCTCTTCTTCATTGCACGCCTGAACGCTATTCGCTTCACAAGCTGTGCGGCGATGTTCTCAGCAACCAGCGTCGCGTCGAGTTCGGGCTTCCGGATCTCCTGGATGTTGAGGCTGAGCTCGGCCTTGACTACACCCTCGAGTTCCTTCTTTATCCCCTCGATGCCGGAGCCTTTCTTCCCGATGAGAACGCCCGGCCTGGCCGTGAAGATGTTCACCTTCGTCTTGTCAGCAGCGCGCTCGATGGTGACCTTCGAAACACCTGCATGGCTCAGCGTCTTCTTGATGTAGTCCCTGAGGGCTATGTCCTCATGGAGCCACTTGCGATAGTTCTTGTCGCTGAACCATTTGGAGTCGCATGACTTGATGATTCCAAGCCTGAACCCGATCGGATGTACTTTCTGACCCAAGTGCCTACCTCCTCCGTTAATCAGGCAGACGCCGATTATTTCTCGTCCAGCACCACGGTGATGTGGCTGGTCTTCTTGTTGATCTTGTTTGCTCGCCCCATCGACCTCGGCATGAACCGCTTGATGGTCGGCCCCTGGTCAACGAACACAGTCTTGACTATCAGGCTGTCTGTGTCGACCTTCCTGTTCATGTTGGTGGCGTTCGCCAGCGCGGAACTCACCAGCTTGTACAGCGGATCGCTCGACGACTTGCGCATGAACTTGAGGACCGTAAGAGCGTCCTCGACGCCCTTGCCGCGGATAAGGTCCGCCATGGCCCTCACCTTCCTGGGCGCAATTCTCAGATATCTCAGTCTGGCCTTCACTTCCATGTCTCTCTCCTGGTCTGACGGGCTCCTGTACCACGCCCGCTACTTCCTGTTGGAACGGCGTGACGCCTACTTCGATGCCGCGGCCTCCTTGGCCTTGCGCTCGCCGGAGTGCATCTTGAACGTTCTTGTCGGCGAGAACTCGCCCAGCTTGTGCCCGATCATGTTTTCGGTAACGAACACCGGGATGAAGTTCCTCCCGTTGTGCACGGCAATCGTGAACCCAACCATCTCGGGGACTATCGTCGAACGCCGCGACCAGGTCTTGATCATCTTCTTCTGCCCGGTCTTCTGGCTGTTCTCTACCTTGTCCAGCAGGTGCTGGTCTATGAACGGTCCCTTTTTTACAGATCTGCTCAAGGTGCTTACTCCTTATGGCAAGCGTTTACTTCGTCCTTCTCTTCACGATGAACCGCTGCGTCCTCTTGTTGAGCCTGGTCTTGTATCCCTTGGTGGGCTGACCCCACGGAGAAACCGGGTGAGGGTTACCCTGACCGGACTTTCCTTCGCCGCCGCCGTGCGGGTGATCAACCGGGTTCATCACAACTCCGCGCACGGTGGGCCTGATGCCCTTCCATCGTGTCCTGCCGGCCTTGCCGATGCGGATGTTCTCATGCTCGATGTTGCCAACCTGCCCAATCGTGGCATAACACTCGGTCCTTATGAGCCTGACCTCGCCGGAGGGCATGCGAACCTGTGCGTATTCGCCTTCCTTAGCGAGAAGCTGCGCGGATCCGCCGGCGGTGCGGACGAGCTGGCCTCCCCTTCCGGGCTTCATCTCGATGTTGTGGATCATGGTGCCCACCGGGATATTGCGTATCGGGAGCGCGTTGCCAGCCTTGATGTCGGCGTGCTCACTCGTCACGATTGTGTCCCCAACGCCCAGACCCACAGGAGCGATGATGTAGGTGCGTGCACCATTCTTGTACATGAGAAGCGCGATTCTGGCCGAACGGTTGGGATCGTACTCGATCGCCTCAACCTTGGCAGGGATGTCACGCATGAGCCGCTTGAAGTCGATGATGCGGTACTGGCGCTTGTGTCCGCCGCCCTTGTGGCGCACGGTAATGCGGCCCTGGTTGTTGCGGCCGGCCTTTTTGCGCATCTCCTTGACAAGCTTCGGCTCGGGCTTGTCCTTTGTGATCTCGGAGAAGTCATGCCCGGTCATCAGCCTCCGGCCGGGCGACGTCGGTTTGTAGTATTTCACTCCCATCGTAAAATCTCCTTGCGACCGGGCGGACCCCGATTACGCTCCGCCCATGAAGTCGATCTTGTAGCCTTCAGCCAGCGATACAACTGCCTTCTTGTAGTTCGGACGTTTGCCGAAGAAACGACCCATCTTCTTCATCTTGCCACGGACAAGACAGGTCTTGACGTCGGTTACCTTGACCTTGAAGATGGTCTCGACCGCCTTGGCGATCTCCTGCTTGTTGGCCTCGCGCGCCACGACGAAGGACACCTTGTTCTGTGTCTCCTTGACCAGCGTGCTCTTCTCGGTGATGAGCGGCCGCAGCAGTACTTCGTAGATGCTGTTCATTTCTTCAGCGCTCCTTCGATCTTCTTAAGCGCGGCAACCGTCATGACCAGATGGTCGTACTTCAGCAAGTCGTAAACGTTCAGCCCTTCCTGGGGGAGAAACTTGACATGCTTAATGTTGCGCGCGGACTTGTACAGGTTGACGTTCGTCTTTTCGTCGACCACGAGAGCCTTGGTAATGTCGAACGTCGACAGCACCGATGCGAACTCCTGGGTTTTGGGACCGGCGAAAATCATCTCATCCAGTACGACAAGGTGGTTGTCGCGCAGCTTCAGCGACAGCGCCGACCTGAGTGCGACCTTGCGGGCCTTCTTCGGCAGCCTGTATGCGTAGCTGCGCGGCTGGGGGCCAAAGACAACGGCACCACCCACCCACAGGGGCGACCTGCTTGAGCCGGCCCTGGCCTGCCCTGTGCCCTTCTGCTTAAAGGGCTTTTTGCCGCCACCGCGAACCATTGCTCTGGTCTTTGTCGCGGCGTTGCCGCCGCGCCTGCTGGCGCGCTGCTGGTTGACTACCTCATAGAACAGCTTCTCGTTGACCGGCGTCGCGAAGACCGCGTCGTCCAGCTCCACGGAGCTGACCTTTTCCTTCTTCATGTTGAACACATCGAGCGTGGCCATATCCGTCCTCTCCTACTTGATCTCGACGTCCACACCGGCCGACAGATCGAGCTTCATCAGCGCGTCGAGCGTGTGCTGCGTCGGCTCGTGAATGTCTATGAGCCTCTTGTGAACGCGGATCTCAAACTCCTCGCGCGACTTCTTGTCCACGTGCGGGGACCGCAGCACGCAATACCTGCTGATGTCCGTCGGTAGCGGGATTGGGCCCGATATCTTTGCGCCCGTGTTTTTGGCAGCCCTTACGATCTCGAGTGCCGACTGGTCGAGCAGTCTGTGATCGTAGGCCTTCAGTCTGATCCTGATACGCTGGCTCGTCATCGCCGATTCCTTCCCTTGCCTTCCGCGCTATTACTCGATGATCTCGCTGATGACGCCGGCGCCCACGGTGCGGCCGCCTTCGCGGATCGCAAACCTGAGCTCCTTCTCCATCGCCACCGGCGTAATAAGCTCTATTTCCATCTGAACGTTG
>Ga0153880_1382491_pt1 | contig 11140 bp, 9 predicted proteins | sample AM7aRNAsmRNA_FD_105227 | JGI IMG/M metagenome (GOLD analysis project Ga0153880, IMG submission 105227) | Metatranscriptome of freshwater microbial communities from Lake Alinen Mustajärvi, Finland - AM7a metatranscriptome (Metagenome... | ecosystem: Environmental > Aquatic > Freshwater > Lake ... | reverse complement strand
ATTTATTCTGATCGGACTGCTGCTTGTGGCGGCGGGACTTTACTACCTGTATACCCAACGACGGATCCAGACGATCATAGCACTTGCCGTCATTTACATTGCATCAGTGGGACTGGTATTTTCGGTGGATTTTGTTTTCCAGCATGTGCTTGAACAGCACCAGAAAGTGAGGATCAATGTGTTGCTGGGGAAGGAGTCCGACCTTAAAGGCGCCGGTTATAATGTCAACCAGTCGCTGATTGCCATTGGTTCCGGGGGTGTTCTGGGAAAAGGATTCCTGCAGGGCACTCAAACAAAATACAATTTCGTTCCGGAACAAAGCACCGACTTCATATTCTGCACCGTTGGTGAGGAATGGGGGTTCATGGGCAGTGTGCTTGTGATGGGACTCTTTATCTCGTTGTTAATCCGGATTGTGATGGTGGCCGAACGACAACGTTCACGCTTCAGCCGCCTGTATGGCTACGGCGTGGCCTCCATCATCTTTTTTCATTTCGCCATTAACATTGGCATGACCCTCGGCCTGGTACCCGTGATCGGGATCCCTCTTCCTTTTTTCAGCTATGGCGGTTCTTCCCTATGGGCCTTTACTATCCTGCTGTTTATTTTTATCCGACAGGATTCTTATAGATATGAGTTGCTTTAGGTGCTCTTGAAATGCTTCTGAATTAATGCAAGTAGTTCGACCTTACTGACCGGCTTCACGATGTAGTCGTTGCATCCGGCTTCTATTGCTTTTTCCCTGTTGTCATAAAGTCCGAAGGCAGTTTGTGCAATAATGATCACCTGCTTGTTGAATTTGCGGATCTGACGGGTGGCCTCATAACCATCCATGCCCGGCATACGGATATCCATCAGCACCAGGTCAATATCGGGATTATTGCGGCAGGCGTCAACGGCTTCATACCCGTTTCTTGCAATTATAATTTGTTTGCCAAACCTTTTGACTTTTATACTGACCAGGATTTCAGACACCTCATCATCTTCGGCTATCAGTATTTTCAGATCGGCGACATGATTTTCAGGATTATCCGCTGCAGGAATCTTATCAACCGCTTTGAGATCTTCCTGTTCAGCAGTGTATGGCAGTGTGAAATAGAACGTTGCCCCATCGCCTTCCTCGCTTTCAACCCAGATCTTTCCGCCATGAAGTTCCACGATCTTTTTGCAATGGGCAAGACCTATCCCCGAACCGTTGTAATCCTTCTTACTGTGCAGGCGCTTGAAAATAATAAAAACCTTGTCTTTGTGTTTTGCCGCAATCCCGATACCGTTGTCCCTAACCGAAAAAAGGTATTCCTTCTCACGGATTTCAACAGAAATGCTGATCTCCGGATCTATATCTTTTTTCCGGAATTTGATCGCGTTCACGATGAGATTCTGGAATAACAATCTTAATTCTGTTTTATAACAGTTTACGACGGGAAGATCCCCGACTGAAATGTGCGCATTACTCGCTTTGATGGAGTCCTCCAGGTCAGCTAACACCTCACCTGTTATTAAACTGCAGGAAACAGGGGATTTGACGCTCTCCTTTCCGAGGATGGAATACTCGACCAAACCTGTAACAAGTTCCCGCATTCGTCCTGAGGAACTGTGAATAAAGTCAATGTACTTAATGCCGGTCTCATCCAGCTTATCTGAATAATCCTCTTTTAAAAGCTGGGTAAAATTGGTAAGTGTGCGAAGCGGCTCCTGGAGGTCATGCGACGCAATGTAAGTGAACTGCTCTATTTCACCGCTGTGAAATTCAAGTTCCTTGTTTGAAAGGTCAAGCTGGGTCGTACGTTGTTCAATCCTGCTTTCAAGGATCTCATTTAGTTTCCTGATCTCATTTTCTGCCCGTTTTCGTTCGGTGATATCCCTGGCAATTAAAACAGTCCCGATCGTAACTCCGGCGTTATCCCTGATCGGTGAACTTGAACAGATGACCGGCACCATTCTGCCGTCACTGGAGAGAAAAACACCATCTGCATTTGTCGAAATCTCCTCCTTCGCGATCCTGTCCATCAGTATTTTCCCGGAATTATCATCCGGGAACAGCTTCTTCACAGACTGTCCTTCCAGTTCTTTTGCATTAAAGTTCAGCGAATCAATGGTTGCTTTATTCACTGTAAGGATATTGCCGTCGCGGTTAAGGAGGATCAGGATTTCATCCATCGCGGTGATAATGCTTTCGGCGGCTATTGTAGGGGTGATCGTTAAAAACCGGTATTTATAGATGGCATACATGACCCCGATTGCAAACATAAAAGCCAGGAGATCGGCCATGGGAGGAAAATGCTGAAAGCCCAATTCTTCTATCACAACATCCGAAAGTGTTCCAAGAAATACACCGATAACCATTGTGATCACAACGATCTTCGCCTGTTTTTTTTCATTGACCTGAGATGTTTTTCTCCCGTACAAATAGATTATCAGAACTGAAACAATAGTAATCGTCAGATAATAAGCATAAAATAGATAGGTCCAGATCGTTTCCGCCCATTCGAAAGACCATCCAAAGGGCTCCCTGGCCGGATTTATTGTCAAACAACCGCTTATCTGCTTGTAAATGAAAAAAAGCGGTACCAGGAAAACAGGTAATAAAACCCATATCTTCTTAAGCAGTTTTTCCCTCTTTGAAAATACCAGAGAAAAACAGAAGATTGCGCTGGCAAAACCGATCCAACCTACGGAGGCAATATCCTGAATTATTTTTACGGTAATTTCTGTTATAACCGGATCCGTATCATGAACAAGGATATCTCCGAAATTCCAAAGTGCATAACAGATCATCAAAACAGAGCAGGATCTGTTCAGCAGGGACACGGGGTCTTTATAAATAATAAACCCGGCTACGAACAAACAGACAAGGAATGCGAAAAAATGCAGTAGTGGCAATAAAAACATTATTCTTCTCCCTTTACTTGAATTGTAAAAGTAATGAAATTGTCGCAGCCTTTAACAGGCCTTGCCTGTTTTAAGCATAAGATGACCTGAAACCAGGATTTCAACGTCCGGTCTTTGTAAAACTCAGGATATCCTTGGCTTCCCGGAAAAATACTTTTGTATCAAAGTCAGTAATTTCTCTTTGCTGACCGGTTTCGCCACATAGTCATTGCATCCTGACTCAATGGCTTTCCCCCGATCGTGTCTCAGCCCATATGCAGTCTGTGCAATAATGACCACATCCCTGTTAAATTCGCGGATCTGTCGTGAAGCTTCAAAGCCATCCATGTCCGGCATCTGAATATCCATAAGGATCAGATCAATGTCGGGGTTATTGCGGCAGATCTCTACTGTTTTCTTTCCTGTATCTGCTTTTAAAATTTCCCTGCTGAAATCCCTAATGGTCAGACTTATGAGAATCTCTGAGGTTTCATCGTCCTCTGCCAGCAGAACTTTCAGGTCGGGAAGCCGGACATCCCCTTTTTCGGAGGATACTTCGCGCTGATCAACGTTTTTTTGTCTGATTTTGGTATTGCAGGGTAGTGTGAAATAAAATACCGACCCGGCTCCGTCTTCGCTTTCAACCCATATTTTCCCTCCAAGGGTCTCCACGTATGCTTTTGTAATAGACAAGCCCAATCCTGCTCCCTGCCTCGCCATTTTATCAGAAATATCTGCCTGAATAAACCGCTCAAAAATGGCTTTTTGCCTGTCCTTCGGAATTCCGATGCCGGTATCTTTCACATAGAACTGCAGGTACGAAGTATTTCCTGCCCCCATGCAGTCATATCCTAAACTGATCACACCCTGATCGCTGTATTTTATGGCATTCTTTACTAAATTTGTAAGAATCGCAAAGAGCTTCTCCCGGTCTGTATTCATGACGGAATCCTCTGATGACAATCCGTTTCTGCAGATGAACTGCATGCCTTTGGCTTCGATTTCGGGTTTGAAAAAAGCGCTGATATAATCCATCTGCTCATTGATATTCGACTCCTGTATATCAACTTTCATCAAACCGGCTTCAATCTTCGAAATATCAATGATATCATTGATGATATTCAGCATCCTCACCCCGCTTTTCTCAATGATCCGGATGTATTGCTGCTGTTCATCACCCGTAAGATTTGGTTCTTTCAGCAGTTCAGCAAACCCAAGTATCCCGTTCATCGGGGTCCGGATCTCATGCGACATATTGGCAAGGAAGGCTGATTTCAGCTTATCGGCAAGCTCCGCCTTTTTTCGTTGGTTGATATAAAAAGACAGGGCAATCTGAATCAGGAAAATACTTATCACAAAGTAAATGATGAGCCCGATATAAAGATCAAGCAAACGGGCGGATTCAGTCGGATACCGGCCAAACAGGGCAGGATTATTGTATTCAATTAAAAATAATATGGTAACATTCAGAAAAAGAAGGATCGAGGCGATTATCACCTCTTTGTTTTTAAAAAAAATAAGGATGAACGATTCAATAAGGATGAAAAGGTAAAGAACAGGGCCTGTTGACCCGTAATTTATAAACCATTGAATATTAAGAAAAACAAGTGAAAAGATGGTGATCGCATATTTGGAAACAATATACAGTCCTTTGATCCGGCTGTAAAAATAAACAGAAGTAAAAATCAGCGTCGGAAGGGCTGTTGAAATAATGGTCTTCAGACCCAGGTTTAAGGCAATATTCGTTATTGATCCAAGCGTGCCGACAACAATGATGATCATTGAGAAGATGAGTACAATGTAGTTTTCAAACCCGATCTCATCGGGACTCCGGAATAAATAGTGGCTGAGTCTGTTTTTCATGTGCTGTCTCGAATTAATATCCAAAGGGAATCTTATTCCTGCAATGATGGTACTTAGTTATTTCGTATCAGATCAGCATGAAAATATTGGTGAATGGGCTATTCATCATCCAATCCCTTTCCCATTAAAATCTTCTGCATACACTTGTCAATCCTGGACACCCTTGTTTTGGATTGCTTTGGAGCAGAAAAATAAAGAATATACGCTCTTTGTCGCCCAGGCGTCAATGCATCAAAAGCTGTTTTCAATTCCGCAGTAACCTCCAGCTTTTTTTGAAACTCTTCAGGAAAGACAAGTTCTGTATTCTTTTTAAATACCACCTTCAAACCGGCCTTTTCCACTTCAATGGCCTCATAAATATAGGCTTTCAGCAGATGCTCAACTTTCAGCACCTCCTGAATACTGGTGAACCTTACCTGGCGTGAAGACTGTACATTCTCTGTTTGTTTGACGAGAATGCCATGAGTATCCTGAAGCAATGCTCCTTTGAAGAACAGGATCGCACAGTATTCTTTAAATCCATGGATCAGGACCACGTTTTTGTTCTGAAATGTGTAACAAGGAACACCCCACTTAAATTCTTCTGCCAGCGGACAATCTGAAATGATCATTCTCAGCCGCTCATATTCCTTCTGCCACTTTTGGGCTTTACTTATAAAGATATCTGCTTTAGGATTCATTTTGTTCTTATCATATTAATTAGCCGGCATTATTCCCATGGTCAACTACGCCTTCGCCGGATTAAGGTTAGTTGAGCAACGTTTATTGTTTTATTATTTTCCTGACGATCAATTTATCAGCAACACGAACCCTTAACACAAACAAACCCTTTTCAACAATAAAGGCACGGGCAGTTTTGCTGTTAATGTTATAATTGCTGTACGCCAGCCTGCCAAAGATATCAAATATTTCCAGTGATGAAATTTCCCCTTCTGCGGAAATATCAACCTGATCACTTCCGGGATTTGTTTTTATAATTGTTTTATCAGAAAACCTGTTTTTAACCGATAAAAAGGGTTCGCAGGCCGGACAGGCACTGTTATTAACCTCCGTGTAACACAGCAGGTCAGAGAACCATGCCGTTGTTGTAAATAAACCGTCCGGTGACCCTATGCCCTCAATAATGGAATAAACATTCTGAAGATAATCAGTCACGTTATATCGTTTAAAATACCTGCTGCAAAACTGAACGGAATCGATAGAGGTCACTGTTCCGCAGATATAAAATGTAACCGGAAGAAATGTGGTTATATTGCAAACAGAATCCCCCACATGCATGTTAAAATCATAAATAACAATGTTTCCCCCCTGGTTGAACAACACCCTCTTATTCGGAATATCATTCCTGATGGCACCATAGTAGCCGGAAATATATCTCCAGGTGGGACAAGTAGAATAGCCTTTATAAAAGAGCTTTTTGAAAGAAGTGTCATTGATGATTGTATCACCATTGCAATAAAACATGACAGAGTCAATTTGTTCGGTACAGTAAGGGCCGCCGAACAAGCTGACCTTTACATCATACCTGACAACCCATTCCCCGCTTTCAAAATTGAAAGGTGTATAACCCTGGCTCTTTGCAACAGAGATCAGTAGTGTTAAACCCAAAATGATGATAAACCTTTTCATAATCTTAATCCATAAAGATTTGTGATATTTCCATCAATCGTCACTTTACCTTCATAATGTGAACAATTGGGATAATTATTCATTGGTTTTCAATTTTCAAAAAACCATTTTCAGACATGTTTTATACTTTTAATTTACTGCCTGATTACCTTGTAATAAAAAGTATCTCCATTAATATTTGCTTTCAAAAAATAGATCCCGTTTTGGAGTTTTGACAAATCGATGGTATTATTATATTTTGATAAATTCCAATAAAATACCCTTTCCCCAAGTACATTGAGGATTTCGACTGGAATTATTTGAGAATTTACATCATGACCTGGTTCAATTGTGACAGTATTGCTAAAAGGATTAGGATAAATGTTCAAAAGACTGCTTAATCCTGATCCCTCGTTAATCCCAAGATTGCTGTAATTGCATGAAGATACAACACCTGTTTCGTAATGGCCCAGAATAGTGTCATCATAACATCGTAAGGGTCCTCCGAACATCACATCACAACCATTAAAAACCCATGGAAACATATAGTAAGTATCTCCGATACTTTCGATGATATCCCCTGTTCCTAAAGGCTCTACGCCATTCTGATCAAGTGAATAACTGACATGAATTTCTTTTAAAATTCTGGAATTGATCGTCTTTGAAAATGCCGAATCGACATTCACTATAATAGAGTCCTGATAGCCCATATTCCCGGGGTACCATACCCATGAATCACCTTTGATCGCATTAAAATTATAAAGCATCTGAAATTTCAACCGGGAAACATCATAAAAGTAAACTTTCCCATTATCAGAATACATGAATTCAGTAAAACCCAGTTCATCGCAAACGATTGTCGATTTATGCAGGATATGACAACTCTTTCCCTGAATAACTGTATCGCCAACTGATCGGATCACAAGTTTATCTATACCCCCAGACATGGCATAACTTAAAGTATAAGTCCATTTTGATCCCTCGGGAGCCCAGTCCTGCGCTTGTATCAGGACAGCCCCCGATATAAACATCAAGAATAAAAGAGTACGTTTGAAATTGATCATATAATTTGATTTAGTCAGTTTTAAAGCAAATTCGCTCACGCCTGTTTGCAAATGAAGCGCCGTTCATTCATTAGATTAATTGATTGATGTTTAATTGTTTCGATTGCAAGCTCGATAATATCAGAATAAATCATTTAGCTTTTTCCATTTTCCCAGTTGAGATTTCAGTATGATCATGGAAAACCTGATAGCAACATTTTGACACTAACGCTTTTACATTAACTCTTCAGTTCCTAAAAGATGAATTATAAGTATAGACAATGTTATTACCTTCTCTTTCCAGATAAATAAGTACCAGCTGGTCAGAATTTAATTCTTTAATTTTCCAGAAAGATTTCCTGCCACTCAAATCATTTTGAACTCCATTAAATTTAAGGGACTGAATAACCAAAATCCCTTGCCCATCAAGATACCATAATCCTTCTAATTTATCCATCCCCCGATTTCTTTCCCATACAGAATCGGTTTTGAACATTATTATTTCATCAGGCAGATCTTCGGTTTTTAAATATGGTTTCCCATCAGAAAAAGTCATGCTCTGCAATTTCCAGGTTGCAAGTAACAGGTCCTTTTTATATCCTGTTTGTGCAGGACTATAAAATTGGATCAGTAAAAAGAACATCACACCAAAATTCCGAATTGTTTTTTTCAACGATTTCATTTATAAAATCTTTAGCGTCATCATTCTTTATTACGCCACTATACTGGGGTACTGCATGCTAAAATTTTTCCTCAACATATTTTTTCCAGATTTCAATAGAATGATTTAAAAATTCCGGCGGCGTGTTTATAAACTCTTTGGTATCAGTGTATCTGCCATTCAATTTTGCAAACTCATCTGTGTAAGCTTTTTCAACCAATGCTTTTTCCAAATTAAATTCATAGTTTGTCAAATCCATCGTATCATAAGGCTTCCCCACTCTGATCAGGGTGTAGCCCCGAAGGCAAAAACTGCTTTTGCTTGTATGAATCTGAACAACAAAGTCCGCAAGCGAAACATCACTTCGACATACGTTCTTGTACACTAAAGTTGTTTCGGTAATACCATTATTATCTAAATCTGTAATGCTGATAGAGTTAGGAATAAAATCAAGTTCAACATGCATGGGGCAGACACTTTCAACAAATAAGTCACCCCAAAGCAGTAGTATTTTTTTGTCCCTGATCGTGTATTGTTCCGCAAATATTTGTTTTTTAACAGTTGGTTCCCCATAAGCCTGTTCTTTAACAATGGGACCAATCGATGATGAAATAAATATGTTTTGACCATTTCTGTCATTCCAGGAGAGCACTTCAATTATGTTTCCATTATATTTGATTCCCACAGGTAAATCTTTAATGCCAATAGTTTTAACTTCTATTTTTTTCTCCTGGCCCAACAGGGGAACTTGTATTACAAAGAGGATAGAAATAAGAAGTACGACTTTCATATTAAATTTCTTTTCAGATATTGCCAGGTCCTGATGAATCAATATAAATTCTGAAGAGATTTGTTCCATCATCAAAATTAATACCGCCATAGTTTATCTGAGAAGAAACAGGAGCTGTAATAAAGGCCAAAAAAAAGAAAAGGACAAACTTTTTCATATGGCTGGATTTTAATGTTTTTTGCACCTGAAAATTTAGCAAAATTGCATATGATTTTATTTTCACCTCGGTTTGGGTCAACGCCAGAGCCAATTAATTAATAATTATTTTCCCTGACCCAATAACCCCTTTACCGGAAGTGACAGAGAAGAAATAGATTCCAGGAATGAAATTTTTTCTTGAAATTTTCATGCTGGTTAGGCCGGAGCTTCGACAAACTGCTTTTCCAGCTAAATTGTAGAAACAAATTGTAATTGAATTTGTTTCTTTTAAACCAGTTATCTCCAGTGTTGAAACGTCGGTTACTGGGTCCGGATAGATTTTCACAGTTGTTGTGGCAACTGTCATATTATCTATACCTGTGAAATACAAGCAATTGTCATAGTTTGGGTCATGATATTGTAAAACACCGTTTTCGAAAAAACACTGTAATGAAAAACGATCACCTCCGACATACAGATGTTGATTGTGGAGCATTCCCCCCAAACTTCCGATGCTATCAATCCATTGTTCAAAAACGTTTGCAGTATCCCCTGGAAACGTTAAATTTATTCTCTTGTGGTAGGATTGATCAATTAAGACACTATCGATATTCCGAACATAAAACCTGATGGAATCAAGGTTTTCATATGTATAACTCGTAACAAGGCCATAAACAAGTATTGTTTGATGAGGTTGAACGTTCATGTCGTAAAGTAAACGTTCAGGATCACCAGCATTCATTTTGTAAAATACCTGTTTGCCCGCACTCTCCCGAATGAATCCGTATGGAGACCAGGTAATCTGGTTTTCAGAAGACGCTCTTTTTACATTTTTATACGTTAGAGAATTAATTAACGTATCAGTGGTGAATTTGATGTGTTCCGTGCCGGTTATTGGAATTGGTTCCGGAGAATAGTAATTGATAAAATTACCCCATTGCTTATTGCTCGTTACAATGGATTGACCAAAAATAAAGTTACCAAAGAGCAGAATTGTGGTAATAATAACTATTTGTCTCATAATCCTTCTGTTTATATAAAAGTTGGCCTTAACGCTTCAGTTCTGATGAAGCGGTGATTTGAAAGTTCAATATTGATTGATTCCTTCTTGTTTGATTTGTACATTCGTTACTCCAGAATAGACTATGCTACTTGATTTTAATAAATTTTTTAATAGAAATTGCTTCCTCAGTTGTTCGAACCTTTAAGAAGTAAATTCCAGGTTTAAGAAATGAAATATCAATCTTATTATTAATTGGATCAGGCGACTGTGTTGATACCGATTGTCCTGATTCATTAATAATTTCGAAATCTGATATTCTGCCAGTTGATTCAATATGCAATGAATTAGTTCCGGGATTTGGATAAAGGGTAAAATATTCACTTTTTAAGGGTACTCCTTCCCATCCCGCCTCAAAATAAATATTATCAATTAACCATCCATCACGACTGCTTAATGAATTATTCGAAATAAAAGAAAATCTGAAAAGAAGAAGAGCGTCCGGGTAAAAATACGGATTGAGACTAAAGCCATACCAGCCATTTGTTCTTCCGGTGAAAACAAGCCCAGAATCGTTTACAATATTACCAAATTGATCATGGATGGAGTATAGTCCGAAATTTAGCGCATTATGATAGGTTTTTCCTGTATCTAATGATATTTCAACTTTGCCATAGCTGGTCAACGTGTCACAATCCATCTTGTAAGCAAATGAAAAATCCTCCCACAAAGTCCAAAAAGGAATGAAAATGGACAAATAAAAAACTGATGTATCGTTTGGCAGAACAGGATTTAGTGTGTCTGTAACTATCGAGTTTGGCTGAGAAAGTGCAGACGAAAAAACTGATTTTTGAGGATGCCCGATTTGCCAGATATTATTTGTAAGGGTAGAATCGATATAAATTTTGCTCAAATTAGTGGTATCATCAAAATAAATATATCCAAAGTCCTGAGATCTGACACCAATTCCCAGAGCCAAAAATATTGAAAAAAGAACTAATTTTTTCATTTGAGTAGTTCTAATGCTTTTTGTACCGAACCAACAGGGGAACTTGATAGACTCAAGTGTCGGGTTTTGTTAATTCAACATTACCTGGTAAATCATTTGTCCTGAAATGAAGAAATTCCCTCCTGTAGTCCTAAGTAAAGAACAGCATCCATAAGAT
>Ga0153880_1414662_pt1 | contig 11274 bp, 10 predicted proteins | sample AM7aRNAsmRNA_FD_105227 | JGI IMG/M metagenome (GOLD analysis project Ga0153880, IMG submission 105227) | Metatranscriptome of freshwater microbial communities from Lake Alinen Mustajärvi, Finland - AM7a metatranscriptome (Metagenome... | ecosystem: Environmental > Aquatic > Freshwater > Lake ... | reverse complement strand
GCCGTCCTCAGGCAGGCTCTTTCGCAAGAGCGGGAACTGCCGGGGGCAGCGGCAAAATTCATCAGCATACACATGAGCAAAGACCAGGATACAGAAAAGGAATTTGAACATATCATAAGCCTCTGCAGGGATATATACCTGACCAAACAGAAAGATTACGGCACGGCCTGGCGTATCCTTCGCACAAGATCCATCACCGACCAGATCTATATTAAGGCCCAGAGGATACGCAGCATCGACGACAAAGGGTCTCAGAAAGTTGAGGAAGGAGTGAAGCCCGAATATATCGGGATTGTCAATTATTCGGTGATGGCGCTGATACAGCTTGAGCTTGGAGCAAGTGCAAATTCAGAACTGAACCCGGCTGAAGGGGAGAGGCTGTATAATAAGTTCATATATGCGGCCAGGGACCTGATGCTCGATAAAAACCACGATTACGGGGAAGCTTGGAGGAATATGAGAATAAGTTCGCTCACCGATATCATCCTCATGAAATTGCTTCGCATCAAACAGATCGAAGATAACCAGGGCAAGACTTTCATCTCCGAAGGTCTTGATGCAAATTATTTCGATATTATCAACTATGCAATATTCGCCCTCATCAGACTTGAGTATGAAAATTCTTAGAACCGTCTTCCGCATACTTGTCGGACTCGTATTTATCTTCAGCAGTTGCGTCAAGGGAGTTGACCCTATGGGAACTGCTTTCCGCATTGAAGATTATTTCGTCGCTTTCGGCATTCCCTGGGCAGGGCAGTTTGCCACGTTTTTCGCCATCCTTCTCATCGTGCTGGAATTCACCATAGGCGTAAGCATGCTGTTGAACCTCTGGATAAAAAAAACAGCCTGGCTGCTGCTGCTGGTGATGACTTATTTCACCGTTCTTACCTTTATCGATGCGATCTGGAACCTGGTGCCCGATTGCGGCTGCTTTGGCGATGCGGTCAAACTCACCAACATGCAGACTTTTTTAAAAAACCTGCTGCTGATGATTTTTGTGGTCCCCATATTCATGTGGAGGAAAAAGTACCGTTCGGCTTTGCCCTTAAGCCTTGATGTGATAGTACTTTGCGTTGCCGCTTTTGCATTTGCCTGGATGTCGGTTTACAGTTCAAGGCATCTTCCTCTCATCGATTTTATGGCCTGGAGAAAGGGCAACAAGGTGAATAAAACAGAGAGCCTCCCGGTGAAATTTTTTGTGACCTACAGGAATAAGAAGACAGGTGAAAAAAAGGAATACCTCGCATCGAGCTATCCCTGGAATGATTCCCTTTGGATGTCGCAGTGGGTGTTTGACAGCCAGAGGGTGGAGGATCCCAACTCGGGAAAAGTGTCAAGCCTCCAGGTTGAAGATATGAACGGGGATGACGTAACCTCTTTCATCCTGCAGAATCCCGACTACCAGTTTATCCTCGTGGCATACAACCTCAAAGAAACCAATGCGGAGGCTTTCCTGAGCATACTGCCATTCTATAAAAAAGCCCAGGCCGCAGGAAAAGCCTTTATCTGCATTACAACTTCGATGCCGTCGGAGATCCGGAAATTCCGCATGGTTCACGGAACCTCTTTTGAATTTTTCAATGCCGATGACGTGATCCTGAAAACCATGGTCAGGTCAAACCCGGGCCTGGTGCTGCTCAAAAACGGTGTGGTTATCGACAAATGGGCGTTCAGGGATTTTCCTGAGTGGAGCGAGGTCAGGGAGAAATATATCAAATGACAAGGTTTATCTTTCAAAGGCTTGGCTATGGACTACTGGTTCTTTTCGGGGTAGTGCTCGTGATCTTTTTCCTTTTCAACATCCTTCCGGGAGACCCGGCCAGGATGATGCTGGGACAGAGGGCCGACAGCGCTTCAGTGGCCGCAGTAAGAAGGGATCTTGGCACCGACAAGCCTTTGTATGTCCAGTTCGTTTCCTACCTGAACGATCTCAGCCCATTATCGTTACACACTTTGAGACCGGCTTCGGGAAGTTTTACATACGATACGCTTAAATACGGGAAGCCGCTTCTTTCCCTTTCTGCTCACAATATAATGCTCGCAGTCAAATACCCCTGCCTGAGGCAGAGTTACCAGACCCGGAGGAATGTTTCGGAGCTGCTTATCGAAAGTTTCATCAACACATTTATCCTTGCAATCGTTGCCATGGCCTTCGCCCTGGTTGTTGGAATCAGCATAGGCATTGTTTGCGCCCTTTACAAGAACTCCTTCATCGACAGGATTTCCCTGGTGTTTTCAGTTCTGGGCATGTCGCTCCCATCCTTTTTTGCCGCTATCCTCAATGCATGGATATTTGCCTTCGTTTTGTCCCATTTCACTCACCTCAATATGACGGGCAGCCTGTATTCCGTTGACGACCTTGGAAGGGGGGAGTATCTTGACCTGAAAAACCTCATACTGCCCGCATTTACCCTTGGGATCAGGCCGCTTGCCATTATTGTAGAACTAACCCGAAACTCCCTGCTCGAGGTGTTGTCGCAGGATTATATCCGCACTGCCAGGGCAAAAGGCCTGAGTCCCCGCAGGATCATCCTGAAACATGCCCTTAAAAATGCAATGAACCCCGTAGTCACAGCTGCAACCGGCTGGCTCGCCTCCCTGCTGGCCGGAGCAGTTTTCGTGGAATATATTTTTGACTGGAAGGGAATAGGTCTGGTGATCGTGAATGCACTTGATAAATATGATTTTCCCGTGATCATGGGTGCTGTGCTGTTTATTTCGGTAATACTAATCATTATTAATATGCTTGCAGATGTCCTTTACGGGGTAATCGACCCGAGAGTGAGGATAAGGACCTGATCCCGGGAGCTGGCTCCGCGATGGGCATTATTCAATGTTAGATCCCGGGACCTGGCTTCAAACCATGAAATGAAAATTTACAAAAAACAAATAACAGAAGAAATGAGAAAGAAAATTGTTGCCGGGAACTGGAAGATGAACAAGACATTCCTGGAAGCTGAGGAGTTGGTTGCCCATGTGGCCGAAGACCTCGAAACCCGCAAACTGGAAAATAAAATAGTGGTGCTTTGTCCTCCGTTCCCATACCTGGAACTGGCCACCGACATTGCCAAGGATTCCAAATTCTCGGTTGGAGCCCAGAATGTATATCCCGAGGACAGCGGGGCTTTTACAGGTGAAGTGAGCCCTCCCATACTGTCGTCGATGGAAGTTGAATACTGCATCATAGGCCATTCGGAACGCCGCAAATATTTTGAAGAAAGCCATGAATTCCTTGCCCGCAAACTGGATTCATTGCTTAAACATAATATTATCCCGATCTTCTGCTGCGGAGAACTGCTCCCCGAGCGTAAAGCCGGGAAACATTTCAAGGTGGTTGAAAAGCAGCTCAACGAATCGCTTTTCCACCTTAAAAAGGATTCCATGGCGATGGTTGTAATTGCCTATGAACCCGTTTGGGCCATTGGTACGGGCGTTAATGCCACGGCTGAACAGGCACAGGAGATGCACGCTTTCATCAGGGGCCTGGTCGAAAAAAAATATACAAAAAAACTTGCCGGGGATATCTCCATTCTATACGGTGGCAGCTGTAATGCGAAAAATGCAAAAGAACTGTTCAGCAACCCGGATGTCGACGGCGGGCTTATCGGAGGCGCTTCCCTCAAAGCAGAGGATTTTATTGCAATCGTTGATTCGCTCTGATGGAATATGTAGAAGTTAAATTCATCGGGATCTCAGGGGAAAATGCCGGGATTATGACCGCCCTGATGTGCGAACTGGGCTTCGAAAGTTTTACCGAAGAGAGCGGGGGAATGTTTTCGGCATACATCCCGCTGGATTCCTTCGATATCATGAAAGTCGCCAACTTCCTTGAAGAGAATGCAGCGAAATACAGTTTCGGGTATAAGGTGGAAAAGATTGCCCAACAGAACTGGAATGCTGCTTGGGAATCAGCATATCATCCTGTAAGGATTGGTAAATGTTTCATTCGGGCGCCTTTTCATGAACCGGATCCTTCAGCCGCGATGGACCTGGTGATAGAACCCAAAATGTCGTTCGGAACTGCCCACCATGAAACCACCAGGCTGATGATACAGGCATTGCTGGAGTGCGATCTTAACGGGCTGAGTGTTCTTGATATGGGAACGGGAACCGGTGTGCTGGGAATCGTTGCGGCAAAACTGGGAGCCGGGCCGGTCGTGGAAATTGATAATGATGAATGGTCGTTTCTCAATGCAAAGGAAAATACAATCCGAAATAATGAGCCCGGTATTGTCGTTATCCATGGTGACTCAGCTGACATCCCTGCAGGCAGGTACGGCTTCATTTTAGCTAATATCAACCGCAATGTCCTGCTTCGCAACATCCCCCTGTACCATACTTACCTTGATGATGGGGGATTCCTTCTCATCAGCGGGTTTTATGAAGATGATCTGGGGGTGATAAACGAAATTACGGAATCCCTGGGAATGAAACAAATACAGGCAGATACCCTGGACCATTGGGCCGCAGTAAGATTTAAAAAATGTTAAGATCGGGACCTTCGTTTATTTTACTTGTATTATTTGCCCTTCTGTTGCCTGTACTTGAAGCTCAGTCGCAGAACCAGAGGACAAGCAGCTTTTCGGGTGATTCCACCAGGTTTATCAGTGAACTTAACGGGCTGCTGTTCGGGCTTTCCGACAACGACAAGAAACTGGTTCAGCCCATCATGACCAGTTTTGTGCAGAAATGGAACAAGGAAGCTTTCGACCCCGGCACTAAAAATTTCATCTATTCCCTCTGCAACGAGATGCTGAAAAAGAAGATCCGCGTCTTCCCCGATTTTTTTAACTTCATACAGGCCCTGAATGTTTTCGTTGATTCGCATCAGCCCGGGTCGGGGTTCTTACCCTGGTCGGTCATACTAAGGAAGCTGATCTCGGAAAAGAGTTCCAGGAATTTTTCAAGTTTTCTGGAGATCACAACCAATCTCTTTGATGAAGGGCTGATCTATAAATCCCAATCGACCCGCTGGAAGGTAAACCCTGCAACTTTCACGATGAGGCTTGACTCGGTTCCCGTGATCGAATTTTCAAAAGCCAACCTGGTGTCATATGTAAATAAGGACTCGATGATGATCTATGGCACAGCCGGCGTATACTTCCCGCTCTCGCTGCGCTGGTCGGGTCATGAAGGCAGGGTCGACTGGCAAAGGGTAGGCCTGGTTCCCTCTCTGGTGTTTGCCGATCTCAACAATTACCAGATCCAGGTAAGGTTCTCTAAAGTTATCGCCGATTCGGTTCAGCTTTATAACAAAAAATATTTTTCCTCACCCATCAGTGGCCGGCTGATCGATAAGGTGCTGGTCGATGTGGATGAAGACAAAGCTTCATACCCGCGCTTTTACTCTTATGATAAGGATATTGGCATTAAGAACCTTTTCAAGAACATGGATTACACGGGTGGCTTCGCAATGGAAGGAGCCAGGGTGCTCGGGTCGGGGGTGCATAACAGTGATGCGAGGATAGCGATAAAAAAAGGAGATGAGGAATTTATGCTCATAAAGGCGCCTGCCTTTGTGATCCGCCCAAAAAAGATCACGGCCGACTCAGCTTCCATTGCTATTTATCATGAGGGGGATTCAATTTATCATCCCGGGCTGGAAATGAAATATTTCGACACCGCAAGGGAACTCTCATTTACAAAAGATGTGAGGGTGAATTCAATCACTCCCTGGTTTGATTCCTGGCATAAAATTGAGATCTATTGCGAGCAGGTCTCATGGAAAATGGATACTGCGAGGCTGAACTTTAAAATGATGCCCGGCCCTAACAAACAAAGCAATGCCATCTTCGAATCGACGAATTATTATTCAAGGGACCGTTACGACCGCCTGCAGGGGATAGACGAGATCAACATCCTTAACATCATCAAGGAGTTTACCGATAAAAAGAAATCCAGGGAAATAAACCTGAATGAGCTTACCCGTTTTATGAAAAAGCCTAAGGAACAGGTGGAGGTTCAGCTGCTGAACCTCGCAAATCGAGGGTTCCTGGTGTATGACTATGAGGATAAAACTGCCAAGGTTAAGGAGAAACTGTTCAATTATGTCAAAGCAAGGAATGGTAAAACCGATTATGACGAGATCTTCTTTAATTCCAATGTGACCAATGCCAGCAACGCCATTCTTGACCTCAATAATTTTGATCTTAAGATAAAAGGAGTAAAAAACGTGAATATCAGTGACTCCCAGCATGTGGCCATATATCCTAAAGGTGAGGAACTGCTCGTGAAAAAAGACATGGATGTACTTTTCCATGGCAAGATCGAAGCCGGGCTCTTTGATTTTTACGGAAAAAATTGCGCATTTGAATACAATAAATTCAAGATAAACCTTCCCAACCTTGATTCCATGGTATTTTATGTTCTTAGCAAGACCTGGGACCCGAAGAAAGGCAGGTTCCCCCTTGTAAAGGTTAAAACTTCCATACGAAATCTCAGCGGTGATCTTGAAATAGACGAGCCCGATAATAAGGCCGGGCTTAAAGTTCTAAGGCAGTACCCTATCTTCCATAATAAGAACGAAGCCCAGGTATTCTATGATAAAAAGTTCATACAGAAAGGAGTTTACACAAAGGATAAATTTTTCTTTGATGTGGATCCTTTTACCATCCAGAGCCTTGATGTAGTCCATACCGACAGCCTTGATTTTGGAGGGGCCCTGACATCCGCAGGTATTTTTCCGAAGATTGTTCAACCTCTGAAGGTTAGACCCGATTATTCACTGGGTTTTGAAAAGTACACCGAAGCCGGCGGCCTGCCGGTATACGGAGGCAAGGGTACATTTGTTTCAAAAGTTGATTTAAGTGAACAGGGGCTTCGGGGCGATGGCACCCTGCTTTTTCTGAATTCCACTTCGCATTCGGGCTCCTTCCTTTTTCTTCCTGATTCCCTGCGGTCGATTACAAAGAATTTCACGATGACCGAGCAGGTTGCCGATGTTGAATACCCGGCAGTAATGGCCGATTCGGTAAACCAGTTCTGGATGCCTTATAAGGATTCCATGGTTATAAAAACCATAGTGAAGGAAATGCATATGTACAACAACCAGTCGACTTTTGGTGGTATGCTTGCCCTCACACCCAGGTTGCTCTCGGGCAATGGAACGGTAAAGATCAAAGATGCTGAAATGGATTCCAAAGGCTTCAAGTTCAAACGGAGAACCTTTGATGCCCTCATTGCGAATTTCCGCATTAAATCATATGACCTGAACGACCTGACCATCTCAACAAAGAATTACCAGACCCACTTTGATTTTGACAAGAGAAGGGGGGAGTTCCGCTCCAATATAGGCATCTCAAAAGTCGAGTTCCCTCTCAACAAATATGTTTGTTCGATGGACCGTTTTGACTGGATGATCGACAATGAAGAGATAACCCTGGCTAACGAGCAGAGCAGGAAGCTGATATCGGATTCCCTGAGCCTTTCCCAACTTATCGATGTTGGGTATACAGGTTCGGAATTCATCTCGGTACATCCCCTGCAGGACTCACTGAAATTCTTTGCTGCCAAAGCCAGGTATAACCTCCGCACTAACGTTATCAGTGCCGAGGATGTCAGGATTATCAAAGTGGCGGATGCTGCGGTTTTCCCTGATTCAGGCAATGTGAAGATATTCAGGGATGCCAACATGCAAACGCTGAAGCATGCCATCATTATTGCAAACACGAAATCAAAATTCCACCAGTTTTACCAGTCGGAGGTTTCCATTGCGTCAAGGAAAAGGTATACCGGCAATGGCTTGCTCGATTATGTTGACAGGGACGGAAAGCGCGAAAAAATAGAATTTTCCTCCATACGGGTGGATTCAAGCTTACAGACAGTGGCTACTGGAATGGTCACCGACTCGGCTTATTTTAATCTCAGTCCTGAGTTTCAGTTCAGGGGGGATGTCACTGTAAATGCCGCACGTAAAGAACTGAATTTCGACGGAGGCTTCCGTACCTTGTCGGAATGCCTGCGTAAAGTAAAACCTGAATGGATAAAATTCAATGCCAATATCAATCCTTATAAAATCATGATCCCTGTCGCTCCCGAGCTTTCCAATATGCTTGGCGAGAAAATGGCGCTGACCCTGGCTTTTTCAAATTCAGAGGCTTCTGTTTACCCGGCCTTTTTTGTACGAAAGAACAGTTTCAGCGATTCTTCCATGGCGCTTGCCTCGGGTATGATGACTTACAACGTGACAGCCACGGAATTTAGGATAGCCGATACCGCCAAGTTAAGGGATCTTTCAATTCCCGGCAACTTCATTTCCTTCAACCAGACCCTTTGCAGAATGAGAGGTGATGGCAGGCTCACCCTGGGCCTGAATGGAGGACCGCTTGCGATGGAGGCCTACGGGACTATGGACCATTTCCTCATCAACGATTCAACCACTGCACATATCGCATTGGCCATGGATTTTCCTTTTTCGGAAGACGCTATGCAAAAGATAAGTTCGGACCTCACCAGCACTAACCTCACAGGGCTTACGATTGACAGGACGCCATTCAATGAGGCATTGCAGCTCATACTTGACCCAAAGGAAATGGAACGTTTCAAGAATGAACTTTCCCTTACCGGGCGGCTTCGAAAATTCCCTGAACAGCTTGAGAGGACGATATTCTTCGGAGATATAACGATGCACTGGGACACTACATCCAAGTCATGGCTTTCGACAGGGCCGATAGGAATTTCAACACTCGGGAAGAACCAGGTATACCGTTATGTGGGTGGAAAGATGGAGTTCACGAAGAAAAGGAATGGCGATGAGTTCACTTTTTACCTCCAGCTCACGGGGCAGGACTGGTATTTTTTCAATTACAGGAACAACATCCTTCAGGTTATCTCGTCTGACCTTTCATTCAATGATTTGATCATTAGTGCGCGCAAATCAAAGGCGGAACAGAAAAAAGCCGACAAACAAGCCAAGGGCTTCAGCTACACCATCTCAACGGAACGGAAAAAAAGAGATTTTCTAAAGAAATTCGAGAAAACAGATGAATAAAAAATTGCCGTCATGATGTTAATATTTGTACAGGTAATTATTGCCTATCTCCTCGGCTCCATTCCTTCGGCAGTGTGGATAGGGAAAGTTGTATACGGGATTGATGTAAGACAGCACGGCAGCGGTAATGCCGGGGCCACCAATGTGATACGCGTGCTTGGCTATAAGGCAGGAATCCCTGTTCTGCTGTTTGATGTTTTTAAAGGATGGCTGGCTGTTTTCATTACCGGTTTTTTTCCAGGCCAGGGCATGAGTCCCGACCAGCTAATATATATAAAGATAGGGGCGGCGGTGGCTGCCGCACTCGGGCATGTTTTCCCGGTATTTGCCGGATTTCGAGGCGGTAAGGGCGTAGGGACGATGGCAGGTGTGGGCATTGCGCTTTTCCCCATGCCACTGCTGATCGTCCTTGGTGTGTTCATTGCCGTACTGGCAGTGAGCCGTTATGTTTCCTTATCGTCCTGCATTGCCGCTTCGGCATTCCCGTTCATTGTGGTTTTCATTGGAGGGGAACGTCACCCGGACCTGGTAGTGCTTTCGGTATTTGTAGCGGTCTTCGTTCTTTTTACACACAGGACAAACATCATGCGCCTGCTGAAAGGAGAGGAGAAGAAATTCAATTTCAAAGGTGGTGGTAAAAAATAAAATTTTGAACAAAGCCACCTTGCAGTAAAAAATTAAAAACTGTATATTTACACCCATATTCAACCAAAAATAAAATAGTATGAAATTCATCATTTCCAGTTCCTTGCTGTTAAAAAACCTGCAGGCAGTCATTGGCGTGATCAACAGCAATAATACCTTGCCTATTCTTGATGATTTTTTGTTTGACCTTAAAGAAGATAATCTTACCGTCACAACCTCAGATCTTGAAACTACCATGAGTGTGACGGTAAAACCTGATAAATCGGAAGCAGATGGTTCAGTTGCCATTCCCGCCAAGATACTGGTCGACACTCTTAAAACCCTTCCCGATATCCCGGTTTCCTTTTCCATAGACCTGGGCACTTTACTGGTTGAGATATCGGCAGGCGAGGGTAAGTATAAACTTAGCGGGCACAGGAGCGACGAATACCCGCGTACCCCGCCCCTTGAAGAACCCACATCCATAAACATCCCTTCGGGAGTGCTTTCCAAGGCTATTACGAAAACTATCTTCGCCACAGGCAATGATGAACTAAGGCTTGTTCTTTCGGGCGTTTTTTGTCAGCTTTCTATCGATGACATCACCTTTGTGGCCACCGATGCCCATAAGCTGGTAAGATACACAAGGCTTGATACAAAGGCCGAAGCTTCGGCTGCATTCATACTGCCCAAAAAAACCGCTAAACCTGCTTAAAAATATTCTTGCAGCCCAGGATACGGAAGTAGCTGTAGAATATAACCGCACCAATGCATTTTTCTCCTTTGCGAACATCAGTCTTATTTGCAGGCTCATCGACGGTAAATATCCCAATTACGAAGCAGTCATCCCCAAGGAAAACCCCAACCATATGGTGATCGACAGGATGTCACTGCTTAACTCCATCAAACGTGTATCCATCTTCGCAAACCAGTCGACCCACCAGGTCAGGTTTAAAATCACGGGCAAAGAACTTCTTCTTACTGCCGAGGATGTTGATTTCTCGAATGAAGGCAAGGAAAGGCTTACCTGTTCCTACGATGGGGAAGATCTTGAGATCGGCTTCAATTCAAAGTTTTTAATGGAAATGCTTTCGAATATTGATGCCGACGAGGTCAGGATGGAGATGAGCGGCCCGAACCGTGCCGGCCTTCTGCTCCCGGCCAATGCCGAGAACAAGGATGAAGATATCCTGATGCTGGTTATGCCGGTGATGCTGAATAAATAACAAGGTATTTTACTGGATAAAAAAAGCCGTCTGGTCAGGACGGCTTTTTTATGCATTCAAAACAAAAAGGATTATCCCCTCTTTACGTTGATTGCCTTTTTTCCTCTTTTATCTTCTGTTACATCAAAAGAAACTACATCATCCTGTTTGATTTTGTCGATCAGACCGCTGACGTGTACGAAAATTTCCTGCTGGTTGGAGTCATCAACGATGAACCCGAAACCTTTTCTTTCATTGAAGAATTTAACTTTACCTGTAGACATACCCAACAGATACGCTCTTACTCAAATCTTTCAAAAGAAAATCCAGATCGGTCGATGATGCGCCCACCCATTTCAGGACAGGCTCTCACCTCAGTAGACCAAGTCTACCTTTACTTTCATTTCGCCTCCCGGGTTTGCCACCCTAAGACTCGCGCATATGTTAGACTCCTTG
>Ga0153880_1032194_pt1 | contig 11338 bp, 10 predicted proteins | sample AM7aRNAsmRNA_FD_105227 | JGI IMG/M metagenome (GOLD analysis project Ga0153880, IMG submission 105227) | Metatranscriptome of freshwater microbial communities from Lake Alinen Mustajärvi, Finland - AM7a metatranscriptome (Metagenome... | ecosystem: Environmental > Aquatic > Freshwater > Lake ... | reverse complement strand
TATCTGTCGCCTTGCACCGAAGCGACGGTGATCGTGCCACCGGCGAACCAGGGCCTGTGGAGGGAGGCAAGGGCTTTCCGTTTTGCGATGAGAACTCCGATGCCCGTGGGATAGCCGAACATCTTGTAGAAGGATGCGCAGACGAAATCGGGCTTGTGCTTTCCAAGGTCGAGGCGGTTTGTTGGCACGAAGGCCGCAGCGTCGAGGAGGACATCCCAGCCTTTTTCGTGAGCCAGTTCGATCCACTCAAGGGGATGCTGCACGCCGGAGAAGTTGGACTGAGCGGGGTAGGCGAAGAGCTTTCTGCCCCCGGCCTCGACATCGAGTTCGGAGCGAAGCAGGGCCTCGGAGATGCGCAGATCAAACGACTCGACGGGAAGGTAGGTGACCGAAGCTCCGTGGAGACGGGCGTACTCTCTGATGCCGTTGACCGAATTGTGGTTGTCGAAGGCCAAAAGGTAGCGGCCGCCTGAAAAGGGGTAGGACTCGCCGACGAGTTTGAGCGCGCCCGAAGCGTTCTGGGTGAAGACGGCCGTATATTCCTCGGGGTCGGCGTTGAAGTATTCCAGGATGGCTTCCCTGGCTTCGTGAATCAGGGTAGTGGCCGCCAGGGAACTCGGATTGGTGGAGTGGGGGTTGCCATACACCGCAGCGCGCAGAAGCCGCAGATGCTCGTCCAACTGGGAGTCGGCGAAGAGGCCGCCGCCTGTGTAGTCGAGGTAGACCTGACCCATCGCGTCCAGCCGGGAGTATTCTCTCGCCCGCAACTCGTCCAGCCTGGCTGTGTCTGCGTAACCCGGGCAGGCGGTAAGGAAGGCCGCATATCGTCCGGCTTCATAGTTACTGGTCATCCCCTGCCTTCCTTTGCGCAATAGGCCGCAATGCTCTCAAAAATGAGTTTGCCGACCACCGAGCCGCCATCGATTATACCGATGCTCTTGTCGCCGTAATAGGCCGCCCTGCCGTGGATCGCTCGCATCGCCTTCGTGGCCTCGCTGCCAGCCGCGGCGGCAAGAGCCGCCGCTTCGAAGGCCATCCCGCAGGGGGCTGTGGCATTGGCCGCCAGGGCTGCCGCCGCAGGCGCCAGCGAGTCCAGAATGGTCTTGTCTCCGGGCTTGGACTGGGCCTTCGCCATAATCTGGGCAATACCCGATTCCAGGGCAGCCGCCAGTTCGGCAAGGCTTGCCTCCGTCTTGCCCTTCAGGGACTTGGCCATGGCCATGAGGCAGAGCGAGGTTATCGTTCCCAGGGTCGAGGGCGCCTTTTCGTTGAAAATGGAGGAACACTTCATGAGAGCCCTGCCCAGATCCTTCTCATCGCTAGCCGCCAGCCAGGAGGCTATGGCCCCGTAGCCGTCGGCCATCGTAATGCCGAGGTCGCCATCCCCGTTGCGCTGGTCCAGTTCGACGAGATAGTCCCTGTTCTCCTTCATGGTCGCGGCGATCGTTCCGATCGCCCCTTTTAGATCGTCGATGTTCATGCGGCCTTCCATCTCACTTGTTTTCGTTGGTGTAGAACGGCGTCGAGGCAGGCGCGCGAAGCAACGCTTTAAGCTCCGCATCCAGCTTGATCACCGTGACCGAGAGGCCGGCCATCTCCATGGAGGTGGCAAACTCGCCCACATGGGGCATGACCAGGCTTACACCCAGGGCCGAAAGCGAGATATGCAGACTTCGGTACACAATAAGAAGCTCTTCGAGGGGGGTGGCGCCCAGGCCGTTGACCATCACCGAGACCTCGTCGCCCGAGGCAAGGGGAAGGTCGGCCAGTATCTTGGAAAGGAGAAGGGAGGCGACGGCGTCGGCGTCCATCATGGGGCGGACTTCTATGCCGGGTTCGCCGTGGATGCCCATGCCAATCTCGATCTCGTCGTCCTTTATCGAGAAAGTGGGCTTGCCCACCTGGGGCAAGATGCAGGGGGAGAGGGCCACCCCCATGGTTCGCGTGCTCGCGAGCGCCTTGCGCGCCGCCTGGGCCACGCCTTCCAGATCCCTGCCCTCGTCCGCGGCAGCCCCTGCGATCTTGAAGGCATAGACCATACCCGCCACACCGCGACGCTTTTCCGCCGTTTCCCTGGGCGATGAAGCCACATCGTCGGCCACGCGGACCGTGGCGGTCTTGATGTCCTCGAAATCGGCCATCTCGCAGGCCATATCGAAGTTGAGGTTGTCCCCGCCGTAGTTTCCGTAGAGGCAGAGGACACCTTTGCCCCCGTCACAAGACTTGATCATCTCGAACATGGTCTGGGATGAGGGCGAGGCGAAGACGTTGCCTACTGCGCAGCCGTCCAGAAGACCAGAACCCACGTAACCGAGGAAGACGGGAAGGTGACCAGAGCCTCCGCCAGTGACGATGCCTACCCGCCCTTTTTTGGGGCCGCTTGAGCGCAGGACTACACGGCCCTGCTCACCGGCCACCTTCAGCCTGTCGCCATAGGCCCGCACAATGCCATCCAGCATTTCGTCGACGAAATCCTCAGGCTTGTTGATGATCTTCTTCATGATTCTTCTCCTCACATACCCAGATAGGCTTTTCTGACATCGGGGTTGACGAGCAGTTCCTTCCCCGTTCCCTCAAGAGCTATCATGCCCGTTACAAGGACATAGCCCCGGTCGGCGACCTGGAGAGCCAGACCTGCGTTCTGCTCGACGAGCAGTATAGTCTTGCCTTTATGCTTTATTTGTAGAATAAGCTCGAATATTTCCTCCACGACAATGGGCGCAAGACCGAGCGAGGGTTCGTCCAGAAGAACAAGTTCGGGATCCATCATCAGACCCCAGGCTATGGCGAGCATCTGCTGCTCCCCACCCGAAAGCGATCCGCCGCTCTGATCCATCCTCTCCTTGAGGCGGGGGAAGAGAGCGTAAACTTCCTCGTAGAGACGTTCGTGGTCCTGCTTCTTGAGGGCCGGGTTGCCCACGGTCCCGGCAAGAAGGTTTTCCTTCACGGTAAGGGCGGGGAATATCCGCCTGCCCTCGGGTACGTGGCAGATACCCATCTTGACAATTTTATGCGGAGCCAGGTCGGTTATGTCCCTGCCCTTGAAGGTCACGCTCCCTTGAGTTTTTCCGACGAGGTTGGAAATCGCCATCAGGGTCGTTGTCTTGCCGGCTCCGTTGCCGCCTATCAGCGTTATGATCTCGCCCTGCTCGACATGGAGGTCGATACCCCGCAAGGCCTGGACATGGCCGTAGTTGACCGAGAGGTTCTGTATCTCAAGCATGGTTGTATCCCTCCCCCACGACGAGGCCCTTGCCGAAATACGCCTCGTTCACGCCCCTGTCGTTTTTCACGAACTCAGGCGTCCCCTCGCAGATCTTCTGACCGAAGTTGAGGACGAGGATGTGGTTGCAGGTATTCATGACGAACTTCATGTCATGTTCGATGACGGCTATCGTATAGCCGTCATTGTTGAGTTTCCTGATGAAATCGCTGAGTTCCTGTGTCTCGGCCGGATTCATTCCTGCCACAGGCTCGTCCAGAAGGAGAATCTTCGGGTCGAGGGCAAGGGCGCGGGCGATCTCCACCTTGCGCTGAAGGCCGTAGGGCAGGTTCGACGCCAATGTGTCCTTGTAGGGCGTCAATCCAACCCTCTCGAGTATCTCGAGCCCTTTCTCTTCGGTGAACTTTTCGTCATCCCTGAAGCGCTTCCCGCGCAGGATGGCGGTGAGTATGTTCGTTTTCGTCCGGATATGGAATCCAATCTTCACGTTTTCCAGAACCGTCATGAACTTGAAGAGTTGTATGTTCTGGAAGGTTCGGGCCATGCCTTTTCGGGCAATTTTTTCGGTTAGGAAGCCCGTGATGTTTTCGCCCCGGAAGTAGATCTCCCCGGCCGTGGGCTTGAAAATCCCTGAGCAGATGTTGAAAAAGGTCGTCTTGCCGGCACCGTTGGGACCAATGACGCCGAAGATGTCCCCTTCCTCGATCTTCATGCTCACTTTTTCGACAGCCTTAAGGCCGCCGAAGTACTGGCAGACATCGCACGCTTCGAGCAGGGTGGCCATCATCTGCCTCCCTTGGGCGCGGCGCCAGAGGCGGCGCCAGAGGCAGCAGCGGCGCCGGTTGGTGTATGCCTGTGCCGCCCGATCTTGACGACGCCGCCGGCCAGTATTGAGTTAGAGGCTCCCACAAGGCCTTGGGGCCTCAGCCACATCATCCCGATGATGAGGAGGGCGTAGACGACGAGCCTGTACTGTGAAATCGGCCTCAGGAATTCCGTCAGGAAGTTGACGATGATCGAGCCCACCACCGGCCCGAGAAGCGTACCCTGTCCGCCTATGATCACCATCGAGAGGATGTTGAAGCCCTCGTCGAGGGAGAACATATCGGATGAGATGAACCTGAAATAAGGAGCGAAGGCGGCGCCGGCAATTCCAGCCCAGAATGCGCCGTACATGAAGCTCGTCGCCTTGTAGAACCGCGTCTCCACGCCGAGGGAGCGGGCGGCAAGCTCGTCCTCGCGGATCGAGAGCCAGGCACGCCCCACCCTCGAGTGGATCACCCGATAGGTGATGAAGAAGAAAAGAGCCGCCAGGCTGAGAAAGATGTAGTAATAGTGGATCGACCTCGAGACCTTGAACCCGAAAAATAGTGGCGATGGAATACCCTTGATCCCGATCGGCCCGCCCGTCAGTCCTTCCCAATTGAGTGCGACGAGCCGAATAATCTCCGAAAAGCCCAGGGTGACGATGGCCAGGTAGGTGCCGCGCAAACGCAAGGTCGGCATCGCAACGAGCAAGCCAATAAGGGCCGCCATGATGCCGCCTATCGGCAGGGCAATCCAGAAGGAGAGGCCCAGCTTGGTGGCAAGGATCGCCTCGGAATAGGCGCCAATGCAGAAAAAGCCGGCATGGCCGATGTTGAACTGCCCGGAATAGCCATTTATAACGTTGAGCGACCCCGCGAGGATCATGTACATATACATGCGGCAGATGACGCCCATCACGTAGGACTTCGGGTAGATGATCGGGAGCGCTATCAGAACAGCGGCGAGCAGGCCGATACCCAGGGCCTTGATGCCCTTCGAAAGGTCGCTCACGTAGTGCGCGATTGTCTTTTTCACGGCCTCACCCCTCCCCGTTTGCGTGCAAATCCTTCGGGCTTGATGAGAAGTACCAGCACGAGGAAGATAAAAGCGAAAATGTCCCTGTAGCTTGCCGATGCGAAGGTGATTCCCAGGTTTTCTATGATGCCCAGGGAGAAACCGCCCAAGGCCGCGCTCGGCACATCGGTGAGGCCGCCGAGAACGGAGGCCGAGAAGGCCTTCATACCCGCCGAGCCGCCCATTGTCGCAATAAGCGTCTGGTAGTAGATGGCAAGGAGCATTCCGGCTATGCCGCCTAAGCCCGAACCGATGCAGTTTCCCGCAAGTGTCGTCGCCCTGACGTTGATGCCCATGAGGGCCGCTGCCCTCTTGTCCTGGCTCACAGCCCTGAGCATGACGCCCCAACGAGTCTTGTTAAATAGAAGGAATAACAGCAGGGAAAATGAAATGACGGTTGCGATGACAATGATCTGCACGAGGGTGATCCCAACTACACCCACGCCAAAGAACTTATTCTCGACCACGCCCAGAAGAGGCAGGTTGTTGGGGCCGATGAGGATCTGGGTCAGGTTCTTGAGGAGCATGCTTACACCGATCGTCAGGAGAAGAGAAATGTGCCGCGGCGCATCGAAAAATTGCTCGTAGCAGACCTTGTAGACAAAGATGCCGATGAAGGACGAAGCGGCGAAGCTTGCCACCATGCCCAGCAGCAGATTGTTGCCAAAAAACTGAAAGGCGAAATAGGCGGCGAAGGCCCCTGTCATGATCACCTCGCCATGGGTAAACGTGACAAGGCCAACGACACCCACCACGACCGAATACCCGATCGCCATCAAGGCGTAGATCGAACCTTGGCAGATTCCATTTATAAGTTGCGAAATGTAGTAGTCCATTTCCCTTCCTTGACGCGAGGATCGAGCGGCACGCGAATGCCCGAAAGGACCGGTGCCGTGGTCGGAAGGCCCGAAGGCTTCCTGACCACGGCCACAAAACGGCTTGGAATTATTTCCCGAAGTCGAAATCGGTCTTCTTCACGAACTGGCCTTTCTCGACGGCGACGATCAGATACTTCCTGAAGATGTCTCCGGCGGGGAGGAAGACGATGGGGCCGGTCAATCCGGAGAAGGTCTTGTTGGAGTCGAGGTTCACGCGGATCGAGTCCCTCGTCACCTTGTCGCCTGAGTTCTTGATGGCGGCGGCGAGAAGATACACGACGTCGTAGGCGCAGGCGGGGTGAACGGTGGGCGGGAAGCCGGCGGCTTTCTCGAAGGTGTTGTACCAGGCCATGTCCTTCTTGTTGTTGGTGTCGAAGAAGAAGGGCGTTGTGAGGAGGAGGCCTTCGGCGTTGGCGCCGCAGAGGTTGATAATCTGCTGTGAGGTTCCGGGGCCGAGGGTAGTGATCTTGACGTCTTTCCAGCCGGCCTGGGCGATCTGGTTGATGATGGTGGGTACGGCGCCCTGGTCCAGGATGATAATGTGATCGGGCTTGCCGCGGCGAAGCTTGGCGATAGAAGCCGAGAAATCCTTCTCGTCGGCGATGTAGTTGACGTCGGAGACGACATTGAGACCGTCCTTGACAGCCTGGGCGACCAGGTTGTCATGGGAACTCTTGCCCCAGTCGGAGTTGATCCAGATCACGCCGATATCTTTGGCGCCGGCGAACTTCTTCAGGAGGTAGGTCGAGAAGAAGGGAGCCTCGCCATCCTGGCGGCCCATGACCGAGTAGGCCCACTTGCTCATAGAAGCATAGTTGGGGTTGGAAGCTGTGGGCGATACGAGGACGAGTCCGGCCTCGTCGACGATGGGTGCGGCGGCCATGCACGAAGAGGAAGAGAAGTCGCCAATGATGCCCATGATGGAGGCATCGTCGCCGAACAAGCGGGCTATGTCCGCGCTTTCTTTGGGATCGCCCTTGGAGTCCTTGACCACCAACTCAATCTTGATCTCGCCCTTGGCGTTGATCTCATCGACTGCCATCTGCGTGGCAATCTTGAATCCCTTGCCGTACTCGGCGTTAGTCCCCGTGATGGGGGCCATGACGCCGAATTTATACGTCTTTACCGGGCCGGCGGCGAAAGCCCCGGCGGTGACGGCCAGCAGCGCTAGGCCGATGGCCAGAACCTTGAACAATTTCGTCTTGCTCATCTTCTGTCTCCTTTCTCGTATCGACTCACTTCCGCTTATTTATGGAAGTGTAGTTTACAGGTCTTACAGCCTGCGGCGATCGTGTCGGTAAGGTCGAAGGCCAGGCCCATGCTCTGGGCTATACCCCTGTCCCCATCCATCGCTATGTCGCAGAAAAGGGCTATGCGCTCGTCGTCCAGCCCAAGCTTCTTCCAGGCTGAAATAAGGGGGCAGTAGTGGAACTCGGCAAAGATGTTGTCCTTGTCGACACCCGAGACGTCCATCTCGAAATTCTTGATCCCGTCGGGTGTCAGGAAGACAGACTTGAACTCCATGGCATCGACGGGGTTGACACATTTCTCCTTGAACCTGAGCCCGTGGATATTGCCGCACCTGCGTACGGCGGCGCGGGTGATCTTCTCGGCGTCGACTCCGGCCTTCTCCATCTCGGCGTAGGTCAGGGCCATCCATGTGGCCCGGTGCTCGATGCAGGCGCGGGCGAGGCTGATCTTGTCCTCGTCGATCCTGGATTCATTGACAATCTTCGACATTGCCCTCTCCCTTGAACCGTATTTAATTGGGCCGGCAACGCCGGTCATAATTCACTATTTCCTTATGATTATGTCCTTTATGATGAGAATGTCCAGGCGCATCAAGTCTTCGGCCTCGTCTTCCCTGCCGGCAAGAATGGCTTCGATGATCGCTCGATGGTAGTGGATTCCGGCGGGCTTATCCTTCCCTTCCCAAATAAGCTGAATGCTCGCCCTGCGCAGAAGGTCGAGCAACGAAATGATGATTTGCTTGAGGATGATGTTCCCGCCCACCTCGGCAATGGTCTGGTGGACATTATCGCCGTTCATGATCCAGGAGTGGAAGGTCTCCTCGTCATCCTGTATTTTGGCTTCGCGCAACAGGAGTGCCTTCATCTTCGCCATTCCCGACTCGCCTGCATTCCTGCAGGCGAGTCGGATGCTCTCCATCTCCAGGACGAGACGTATGTCGATGGCGTCCATAATTTCACGCAAGCTTATAGGCACGACCTGGTAACCCATCCTGGGGATGTTGGCCAAAATATGTTCCGAACAGAGCATTTGCAGAGCCTCGCGCACGGGGGCCCTGCTCATGCCAAAAGCCTCGGCGAGCTTCTGCTCGTTGAGGTAATCTCCGCCGACCAATTCACCGCCGAGGACGATCTCGAGGATGCGCTTGTACGCATCCTCCTTTCGTGTGGGGAAGCATCCGTCCGAGGCTCCGGCAGGAGTCATGTCGAAGATGCTGCTTGTCCTCATGATCCTATTTCCCGGCCTTCGCCGAGGCCTCGGCAGCGTCGAAAGAGGCTTTCTTCAGGGCAAGCATGTTCTCGGGAGGAGTTCCGGGAAGGAAGGTGCAACCGCAGGCCAGAATGAATCCCTCGGAACCAGCCGCTGCAATAGCCTCGCGAGCCTGGACGTACACTTTCTCTGCATCGCAGGTCTCGGCCATTACGTGGTCGATGCCTCCTACGAGGCATTTCTTCGTCCTGGTGCGGGCTTCCGCAAGGCTTGGTCCGCCCTGCCTGTCCTCCCAGCTCAAGGCTCCACAGTCGTAGTCGGCGAAAAGGCTGAAGTGAGCGCCCTTCTCGCCATGCGCATGGACGATGACGTAGGGCGAGCCCTTCATGGCCGACAGGAGTTGGCGGTCGAAGGGGGACTCGATGCGCGCATAGTCGGCGGAACAAAGCCATTCATCCTCGGCGCCGAAAGCCCCAAGGAAGAAACCGTCCACACCGGCTTCACGCCGTGCCGCTTCGATCAGGGCGCAGGTGCTGGCAGCTATGGCCGAAAGCCCCTGTACCACCTTGTCCTCGGCAGTGCGGCAGTCCTCGGGCAACCGCGACCAAGCGAGACGAACAGCGATATGCAAAGGAGAAAAAATAGTTGCGACGACCGGCGTGTCATGGTCGACTGCGTCCCGCACCCGCTTGAGCGACTCAAGGTAGCGGCCAAATCCGGCCTTATGCGGATCCAGGGGCTCGAGCATCCCCCATACCGAGGGGTCGCTGGCGAACTGGTAGTTGACCGGCGCATCGTACATCTCGTCGTACATCACCTTGACGTAGTCGGGATCGAATTTCCTGTGGAACTTGAGAGTGTAGTCGGTGAACTCCTCCACGCCGCGATTGTGGACGGTGGAATGCTGGTAGATCGACACGGGAACCCGGTCGGTCTTTTCACCGTGGAAAGTTCGGGTCAGGCGCTCGCGTTTGGTCATAGCTGTCAACTCCCTCTGATATGATCAATGATATGATCAGGTTTCTTGCGCTGTCAAGTATGCAGTACGCCCTCCTCCACCATCTTCAAGAATAGATCAACAATAGTCGGGTCGAGCTGATTTCCTGAGAGCCCTCGAATATGCGCAAGCACCGCATCCTCCGGCCAGGCTTGGCGATATGGTCGATCGGAGCGCAACGCATCCCAGATATCGATAACAGCGAAAAGTCTGGCGGCCAAGGGGATAGCATTACCTTTAAGACCTTGAGGGTAACCCGTCCCGTCCCACCGTTCATGATGACAATAGGGGATTTCAATCGCCTGCTGTAAATACTCAATGGAATGAAGCGCATCAAAAACAAATATTGGATGCTGTTTCATGATGCCCCATTCTTCCTCAGTGAGCTTGCCTGGCTTCAGGAGAATTGCATCCGGAATGCCCAATTTTCCCATGTCATGGAGGAGAGCCCCGCGTCGGATATTTGTCAAGGCTTCTCCGCTCAAGCCAGCGCGCCTGGCGAGCATCAGAGTTGCTTCCGTGACGCGGATGGTATGGCCTTCGGTCTCCTTGTCGCGTATGTCCATGATTTTCGACCAGCCTTCGATCGTGGAGTCGTATGCTACCGAAAGATTCATGTTCGCGCGATTCAGGGACTTGAAGAGTTCGGCATTATCTATCGCGATTGCCAAGTGTTCTGATAAGGTCTCCAGGAAATCGAGCCATTCCGGATCAGGGTTGAGCCTGGATCGATGAAACAGGTCCAGGACTCCTATGACAAGGCCTTTGGATATCAGAGGTTCGGAAATGAATGAAACAAAATTTTCACCTGAAATGAGCTGAGTATTGATGAGTTGGTCTCCAGCTTCTGCCACATCCGGGATAATGATTCTCCGGGACTGAAGAACCGCTCTTCCTGACACACAGTCGCCAACCTTCAGGCGAAACCGATCTGCCCTTTTTTCGATAAACCCCTTGCTTTTGATGACTTCCAACTCATTCATGCTTCGATCCAGAAGGAGAATCGCAAGGGCGTCAACCTTCAGGTGGTTCGCGATATCGTTGATGATGGTTTTGAGGGTGAACCTTAAGTCGAAGTTGGATATGATTGCACGGTCGATCGAGCGCAGGGTCGTGAGCTGTTGGAGTTGCCTTTTTACATTTTCCTGTATTCGCTTTCGTTCGGTGATGTCCGTGACGATCACCTGAACCGCTGGCTCTCCGTTGAATTCCAGTGGAGCTGCCATGATCTCGACATCGACGGGCGTTCCATCGATTTTCATATACCTGTCCTCAGCAGGATAGAGGCCCTGTTCTCCCTTGAGCATCCGTATGATCCGGGATCGGCTGACGGCCAGGCCATCAGGGTGGACTATTTCGTTGATTGAGTGTCCTATCAGATCCTTTTCGCTTGCCGCACCGAACATGCGAACTCCGGCAGGATTCGTGAATACAATTTTCTCTTTTACGTGGACGGCAATCCCCACGGGAGCAACTTCGAGAAGATTGAAGTAGCGCTTCTCAAGCTCTTGAAGCGCCTTCTCCGCCAGTTTACGCTGGGAAATGTCCCAGATTACCATAATTGTATGCGTTTCCCCCTTGCCATCAGTAAAAAGCGCGCTCGATATTTCGACAGGGAAGGGTGACCTGTCGGCTTTTAACATGGTCATCTCACCCCTGGCTTCTCCGTTCCTGGCTCTTTCCTCCAACAGCAAGGATATCCTGGGGTCAGCAAAGTCCACAAGCTTATCGCGCTCGAGGAAGCAGATTTCCGCCTCTGTCCTGCCGAACATCCGGCAGGCTGCAGGATTGGCATTGCAGATACTTCCATCGGGAGAAGTGAGCAGGATAGCATCTACGCTGTTGTTGAAAATTGCCTTGTACCACGCTTTACTTTCTACCAGGGCGATTTCAGACTGT
>Ga0153880_1059829_pt1 | contig 11525 bp, 13 predicted proteins | sample AM7aRNAsmRNA_FD_105227 | JGI IMG/M metagenome (GOLD analysis project Ga0153880, IMG submission 105227) | Metatranscriptome of freshwater microbial communities from Lake Alinen Mustajärvi, Finland - AM7a metatranscriptome (Metagenome... | ecosystem: Environmental > Aquatic > Freshwater > Lake ... | reverse complement strand
CTTAAAAAGAATGATTATGGGACCGTTAGTCGTAAATGAAATTATATCAGAGAATACGAATCTTTTGCTGGCCTTCATTATCGGTATTGGATTCGGTTTTGTACTCGAAAGCAGTGGATTCTCTTCAAGCAGAAAATTGGCCGGTGTATTCTATGGCTACGATACAGTAGTTTTGAAGGTTTTCTTTACTGCGGCGATTACTGCAATGCTCGGCATGCTGTTTCTAAGCTTGTTTGGCTGGCTTAATCTGGATTTGGTGTATGTGAACCCAACCTATCTGACATCGGCCATTATTGGCGGCATTGTTATGGGTGCAGGCTTCATAATCGGTGGATTTTGCCCGGGAACAAGTTTCGCAGGTGCCTCTATCGGAAAAATCGATGCCATGGTTTTTATTGGCGGACTGTTTATTGGTGTGATCATCTTCTCGGAAGGTTATCCATTATGGGACGGCCTCTACATGGCTGCCTTTAAAGGATCCCCTAAACTCAGTGAATCACTGGGCTTGTCTGACGGCATAGCTGCCTTACTGGTTATTCTTGCAGCCATCGGAATGTTTTACGTCGCTGAATGGGCTGAAAAGAAGTTTCCTCGTGAAGAATATTAATATCAAAATCAACCATGAAACCCAGAGTAATTTTATCATTAAGTATTATTGGACTTGGCTTGATTATAGCCGCAGTTCCTCAGAATACAACACATCCCTATAAATTGACAGCCAGCCAGATGCTGGAGGAAGCCAAGGGAAGGAATCAATTTTACAGCCCCGATGAACTGGCTCAGAAATTGGTTAATAAAGATCCTTCCATTCAACTGATCGATGTTCGTGACCAGGATGATTTTGAAAAATTCAGCCTTCCCGGAGCTATTAATATTCCTTTGACCGATTTGCTGAATAATAAATGGAAAGAGATTTTGGATCAGGATCTTAAAGCGAATATTTTCTATAGCAACGGAAGCGTCGAAGCAAATGAGGCATGGATGATCACGCGTCAGTTAGGATATAACAACTTGTTTGTCCTGGAAGGCGGACTGAATTTCTGGATTGAAACCATTATCAATCCTAAGAAACCTGCCTCAACTTCTCCAAATGAGGAGCTGGCGCGATACGATTTTCGTCAGGCTGCAGGATCGGCTTTGGGAGGTGGAGGCGCAGTACAACTTACAGCACCAGCTGATCAGGGAACCGGTGCTAAACCCGGTCTGGTTAAAACACCAGGCAAGAAGAAAGCATCCGGTGGATGCTGAATAGCCTACTGCCTACTGCCCACTTCTTATTGCACCCAGTAATTAACCTCTGATTCAGTCTGTCGATCTGTGGTTTGCATCCAATAAGCCGGAGTTATTATATGCCCGTTCGGGCTATGTAATTTTCTTTTGTATACATCAATTATCGGGTTGAAAACAACGTCAGTAACTCCTAATTTCCAGTTACCTGCCTCATCAACAGCTTCTTTAACTTCATAGCTGTTAAACTCAAGAATCGTTTTCAGAAATTCCATACGCTCAGTAGTTAAGCCTGATTCGACTAGTGTGCAGCGTTTCCCGTCGATTACTTCAATAATATGTTTACCCTGATTAAGAGCCATGGTTGTAACTAATTAATTCCGAAACTTATACTGGAAATATATTCATAAATAACACTGGCGAACCCGATAACGAAAATACCGGCAACGCAGATAAGGAGGCTGATCCGCATTGGCCATGGGGTTTTAAACGTGGCAATCGGTTCATCCGATTTGTCTATCAGCATCGCCTTAACAACTCGCAGATAGTAGTAAAGAGATATTGTGGCATTCAACACAGCAATAAGAATCAGAATATAATACCCTTTTGCACCGGCAGCAGTAAACAGGAAAAACTTACTGAAGAATCCGGCTACCGGAGGAATACCTGCCAGGGAAAACAGAGCCAGCAATAATATCAGGCTCAATCTTGGATTAGTCTTGTACAAGCTGTTGTAATCTGTAATGTTTTCTTTGCCCGAGAACTCTGAAATGGCTGAAATAACACCGAAAGCAGCCAGGTTGGTGAAAACATAGATCAGCATAAAATAGACCACCGTGGTCATCCCTAAGGTTCCGCCTTGCATAATACCGAGGAGGATAAACCCGGCCTGAGCGATAGAGGAAAAAGCCATGAATCGTTTCAGATTATTCTGTCGGAGAGCAAATAAGTTACCGATAGTCATGGTGGCAACGGCAAGCGTGTAGAGAAGCGGTTCCCAAACCTTGGTTATAGATCCGAAAACCCGATAAAGAATAATCATGAAGGTAAAGGCAGCTGCTCCTTTTGAAACTACCGAAAGATAGGCGGTAACATTCACCGGGGCGCCTTCGTAAACGTCGGCTGTCCAGAGATGAAAAGGAACCAGTGAAATTTTAAAAGCCATACCTGCTACGAAAAAGACAAATCCAAAAGTCTGCATCGGGTTGATGCCAATATTGCGCACGCAATCCTCAAAATATATCGATCCGGTGGTACCGTAAATGAATGACAATCCATAAAGAAGAATACCTGAAGAAAGTGCTGATGTCAGAATTAGCTTAATCCCGGCTTCTGCAGATTTTTCACTATATTTTTCGTATGCAGCTAAGGCAGCCATTGGGATGGTAGCCAATTCCAAACCGATATACATCATCAGGAAATCACCTGATGAAATCATGAAATTCATCCCAATCAGGGTGGAAATAATCAAGATAAAGAATTCTCCAATTTTTCCATGGTTATCTTCACGTTTCAGCCAGGTATTCGACTGCAGGAAGACAATAAAAACCCCCAGGTTAAGAACGCTTTTCATAAACATTGTCATCCTGGTGGTCTGGAAACTTCCGCCAAATAACATCCCTTCCTGAAGCGGAAGGAAGTTAATCAGGGTGGCCACACCAAACAGAATAGTTCCAAGGGTAATGAGCTTGTTCTTGTTTTCGCTCTTGGTGAAAATTTCTCCAATGAGCATAATCAATACGATACCGACAAGAATCAGTTCGTTTCGCATAAGGTTAAAAGAAGCAATGTCCATTTCTGTAAGGTTTTATAGCATGGCTGTTAACCGTTCGACAATAGGATTGAGAGCATCCATTACGGTGCTGGAAAGGAAGGTTGGGTAGAAACCGATCATTGCGATCGGAACAATGAGTACCACTAAACTGATACGCTCATACCATTTAGCATCAGGGAATTCAAGATATTCTTTCTCCTTGAGCTGTCCGAGAAGTAGCTTTCCAACCACTCGAAGGATATATACGGCAGTAATAACAATTGAACTCGTTGCAATTATTGTGGCAACACGATGGAAAGTGTCGGGATGCTGGAAGGAGCCGAAAAAGATGGTCATTTCAGCAACAAATCCGCTCAAGCCAGGAAGACCTAATGATGCCAAACCTGCAATAACATAGGCTACCCCTAAAAATGGAACTACAGCCATTAACCCACCCATCTGGTCAATATTACGGGTATGGGTTCTTCCATATATCATGCCGATGAGAGCAAAGAAGAGGGCTGTCATCAAACCATGGGAAATCATCTGGAGGACTGCTCCGTCCATGGAAGTTTTATTCATCATAAGCAGGGCAAACAGAACGAGTCCGCAATGGCTCACTGAAGAATAAGCGTTGATATATTTAAGGTCTTTCTGCCAGATCGCTCCGAATGCACCGTAAACAACACTTATGGTGGTCAGAATCAGGAAAATCCATGACATTTCGTGTGCGGCATCAGGAAGTAAAAACATGGCAACCCTCATGCACCCGTATCCACCAAGTTTCATCAACACACCGGCATGCAGCATTGATACTGCAGTTGGTGCCGAAGAGTGACCGTCAGGCGACCAGGTATGCAAGGGAAACAAAGCGCCAAGAATTCCAAATCCAACAAACAGGAATGGGAAGAAGAAGCGTTGCATAGCCAACGGGAAAGATATTTTCGATAACTGAAGAAGGTTGAAAGTAACAGGACCTGCAGAGGAAGAATAAAAATATAATCCCAATAATCCAACAATCAGCAAGGCGGAACCTCCCATAAGCATCAGCGTAAGTTTCATCGCTGAATACTCTTTCGGACCGCTACCCCAGATACCAATCAACAGATACATTGGAATTACTGCGAGTTCGTAGAAGAGGAACATGGTAAAGAGGTCGAGGGAGATAAAGAATCCGAAAACCCCGGTGGCCAGGAGTATCAGGGAAATGAAAAATTCCCGCGCCAGATATTCAACCTGCCAGGAGGCGAAAATACCAGCAAATACAACGATCGAAGCCAGTAAAAGCATCCAGACTGCAATGCTGTCGACTCCAACACAATAATGGATATTTAAAGTTTTAAACCACGTATAATCGCTTAGATAGAGGAAATCCCCGTGAACACCGGCCTTGCGTTGAGCGAAGAAGCTTAATACAAGAATTACAGCGGTAAGCAACTGAAGCGACATGCCAACAGCAGCGGTCACCCTGGCGCCTTTATAATCCTTCGTAAAGAGGATGCCAATGACCGTCAAAACGGGAATAATAACAAACAGGTTGAGAATATTCATAATCGGTTTCTATTTCGGATTAAACCTTAATGATCATATAATAAAAGCAAAAACGAGAACTAGAATGATCGCTCCAAGAACGAAAACCAAACCATATTGAGGCAAGTTACCTGATTGCAGGTTCCTGATTTTTTTTGAACTTGTAACAGTCAGCCAGCCGATACCGTTCATCGTACCATCAACAATATGCCTGTCGAACCATGCAACTGGCCGGGAGATATAATTGAAAATGATCTTTTTGGTAATAAACAGGTAAATCTCATCGAAATAAAACTTGTGAAAAACTGCGGTATAAAATCCACCCAATCCTTTTGAGATACGTTCTGGTATTGTGGTCTCTTTTTTATAGAGCACCCAGGCAACAGTAATGCCAATCAATCCGATCAGGACAGAGGGTATGGCAATGGCGAAATTCATGTGGGATTCAAACGGCATACCATCCGAGGTAACCAATTTGTGGAATGGAATATAGCCAGCGAAGATTGATCCAAACGCAAGAATCATCAAAGGAATGGTCATTGTTTTTGGTGATTCATGCGGAGTATGATGGTAATGTTTTTCTTTGCCCCAGAAAATATTGAAATAAAGCCGGAACATATAGAATGCGGTTAAGCCGGCAACGAGGAATTCAACTGCAAAGAGCAGTTTGTCATGATGGAATGCAGCAACGAGGATCTCATCCTTACTGAAAAATCCTGAAAGGAAAGGAACACCTGCTATTGTCAAACAGGCAATAAGGAAAGTCGCGTGGGTAATCGGCAGGTATTTTCTAAGTCCGCCCATGTCCTGCATAACATTGCTGTGAACAGCGTGAATGATAGATCCTGCACCGAGGAAGAGTAAAGCTTTAAACATGGCATGTGTGAAAAGGTGGAACATGGAGGCCATGTATCCGACTCCTTCTTCACCGCCGTATCCCGAAACCCCAAGTGCCAGCATCATATAACCCAGCTGCGATAACGTTGAGAAGGCGAGAACACGCTTTATATCATATTGTGTACAGGCTATGACAGCTGCAAATAATGAAGTAAATCCCCCAACATAGGCAACAACATTCAAGGCTTCAGGTGCCTGAAAATAGAACACGGGGAACATCCTTGCAACAAGATATACACCAGCAACAACCATGGTAGCAGCATGGATAAGGGCCGAAACAGGCGTCGGGCCTTCCATAGCATCAGGCAGCCAGATGTGTAATGGAAACATGGCTGATTTACCGGCACCACCCATGAAAATCAGAATAGCCGCCCAGGTCATCACTGATATGCCCATAAAATTTACTCCGGCAGCATTGGCGAATATAGACTGATCTGATCCGGTCAGGGTTTTAAAATCGAAAGTCTTGGTGAAAAATGATAAAAGCAGAATCCCGATCAGGAATCCAAGGTCGGCAAACCTTGTAACGATAAAAGCTTTTTTAGAAGCTGCAACTGCTGAGTCTTTTGTATAGTAAAACCCGATCAGGAGGAAGGATGAAACACCCACCAGTTCCCAGAAAATATACATCTGGAAAATGTTGGTTGCGACAACCAGTCCCAGCATTGAAAAGGAGAAAAGAGAAAGGAAGGCGTAGAAACGCTGAAATCCTTTTTCCCCTTCCATATAACCCAGACTGTAAATATGTACCATAAAGGATACGGTAGTGATAACCACGAGCATCATCACCGAAATCGGATCGAGCATAATACCAATTCGAACCGTCAGAAAATCAGTAAAATGAAGCCAATCCATCGACATGGCAATGATCTTTGGGAAAGTGCCATTGACCATTCCATCAACAAAGAAATACTGCCAGGCAGTGAGATACGAAAGAAGTGTGATCACTCCGAGGCCAATAGTTCCGATCAAACCAGAAATAATTGGCTTTAGCTTCATTCCGAAAAGCCCGTTAAACAGGAATGTTGCGAAGGGAATCAGGAGGATCAATATGGTTAATGAATAATTCATGACAGCCTATTGGTTGGATTAATACTTCATTTCATTCACTTTATCAACACTGATCGAGTTCAACCGCCTGTATATATTGATAACCAGGGCAATTGCAACCGATGCTTCTGCCGCTGCAATCCCAACGATAAACAGTGCAAAGAACTGGCCCTGCAATTGATCAGGGAACAGGAATTTATTGAAAACGACCATGTTAATATTCACTGCGTTCAGGATCAGTTCTATCGACATCAGAATGGTGATCATGTTACGCCTGATAATGAAACCGCAAACACCTGCAAAAAACATGAATGCACTGACTATCAGTACGGAGGTTATTGGAATTCCTTGTAACATATGAAGATGTTTTGAGTTTAACTGTTAATATTATTTGCCTTTTTTAGCGATGATGATTGCACCGATCATGGCCGCAAGCAATAGTATACTGATCACTTCGAAAGGCAGTACATATCCGTTCTTTCCGGTACCGAGAAGCTGGAGACCGATAGCCTGCATGTCAACTTTCATAGCAGGATTAGTAGTCGGAGTAAAGGTAAATTTGAGAATTGCAGCCGTTGAGAGCGCAAATCCCGAAACTCCTACCAAAACCCCCATAATAAGCCGACTGGCTTCAGGCTTGGCAAATTTGTGACTGATGTGACTGGTTAACAGGATGGAGAAAATGATAAGAACCACTATACCTCCAGCGTAAAGAACCAGCTGCACCCCTGCCATGAACTGATAATCGACCATGAAATAGAAACCTGCAGTTGCAACCAGCACACAAAGAAGATAAAAAGCCGCACGGAGGATCCGGGTAGTCGTGATGGTCAGGACCGAGCAGATCACAATAACGGCAGACAAAAGATAAAACATTAAGACATTCAGTGCCATATCAGTTTAGTTAGCTGGGTTTGATGTTGGAACAGTTTCGGTAACCGGTTTTGGAGCTTTTGGCTCTTTTGGAACTTTTTTGATCCGTGAACCGGGTTTATTTAAAATCTTGGTCAGAACATCGCGATTGAAAACAGCATGCTCGAATTCCTGCCCCCAGGCCAGGGAATCGTTTGGACAAGATTTAATGCACAATCCACAAAAGGTGCACATCGAAAGATGATAGATATGCTTGTCGATGATACGTTCCGATTTGCCATCCTCATTAGGTACGGAATCTGAAATGATCTCAATGGAACCGTTTGGACAGTTCAACTGGCAGATGCCGCATCCGTTGCATGAATGAAAATTGTTTTCATCATGCTTCAGAATAACTTCCCCTTTAAACCGGTCGAACATTTTCAGCTCTTTACGGTTTTCGGGATATTGTTGAGTGACAATCGTTCCAGGATGTACAAAGTAATATCCGGTAACCATTAGTCCTTTCCAGAGGGATTTTATTCCATAGAAAATATCGCTGAAGTATTTGCCTACTGAATTCATAATCTTTATTTAATATACCATCCCATGAGGACGATGAAAGCAATCACCAGAATGTTCACCAGATTTATCGGAAGTAAATATTTCCACTCCAGGGTCAGCAATTGGTCGATCCTTAACCTTGGGAATGTCCATTTAAACCACATGATCACATAAATTATAAAAACTGTTTTGCCGAAGTACCATACGAGCGGAGGAATAAAGTCCATGACATGATTAAATCCGGCAAGATTCCCAATATGCAGAGGCATCCAGCCCCCCAGGAAAACAGTAGCAGCAAGTGAAGCTACAATGAACATGTTCATATATTCACCAAGGAAAAAGAATGCAAACCGGATACCGGAATATTCTGTATGAAATCCTGCAGTCAATTCCGATTCGGCCTCAGCAAGGTCAAAGGGTCCGCGATTGATCTCGGCAGTACTTGCTATCAGGAACATAACAAATGCAATAATTGCAGGGATATGGCCTTTAAAGATCCACCATCCATTTGCCTGGCTTTCAATGATAACTGACAACTGCATTGAACCGCTGAAAATAACCACGGCAAGAAGTGAAAGGCCAACAGATAGTTCATAACTGACCACCTGAGCGCCACTACGCATGGCACCGATCAATGAATATTTACTGTTGCTCGACCATCCGGCCAGCAGTGTCCCGATAACTCCTATTGAGGAAACCGCCATCATATAAAACACGCCTATATTAAAGTCTACAGCGTGCAGACCCTTTGCAAAGGGGATAGCTGCAATAGCCATGAACGAGGCAATGATCAGAATAAACGGGGCGATATTAAATAGAAGTTGATCTGCTTTTCTGATTACCACGAGCTCCTTCATGAGTAGCTTGATCAGGTCGGCAATGGTTTGAATAAGCCCCCACTTGCCGACGCGGTTGGGCCCAACGCGGTTTTGCATGAAGGCGCATACCTTACGTTCTGCATAAACGAGGTATAGGCCAACGACTGCATATACAAGCAGAATAATTACCCCCACAATGGCTAATTCCGTAACAAATGCCCAGGTCGGCGGCATTTTAGCATACAGGAATTGGTCGATGGCCTTAGTGGTACCTGAGAAGTCGTAAATATTAAACGGCATCTTAATTATTTATACGGTTGATTTATCGGTCAATATCAGGAATAACAAGGTCGAGTGAACCACTGATTGCTATGAGGTCAGCAATCTTGTTTCCCGCGCACAGTTGGCTAATAACAAATAGGTTATTGAAGTTTGGGGTCCGGAAATGCATCCTGTAAGGATACTTTTCACCTTTGCTAACGACAAAAACACCCAGATCCCCTTTGGCAGTTTCAACACGCTGTGAATATTCTCCCTCCGGAAGCTTAATCACTGGTTTCATTTTAGCGGAATAATCACCCTCGGGAATATTATCTATCAGTTGTTCAATGATTTTCATTGATTCCCACATTTCGTCAACACGAACTTTGTAGCGAGCCCAGGAGTCACCTTCAGTATAGAGAATTTCTTTGAAATCAACTTTATCGTAGGCGCTGTACGGGAATTTCTTACGGATATCGCACGCAAAGTTTGAACCACGGCCAACGGGTCCGGTAGCGCCGAAACTGATGGCATCAGCTTTTGACATAATTCCCATTCCCTTGGTTCTTTGTTCGAAGATGACATTGCCTGTCAGCAATTGGTCATATTCGGGGAGCTTCTTGCGGAAATATTTAATGAATTCCTTGGTGCGTTTCTGGAAGTTAGGATGAATGTCTCCCATAAGTCCACCCGGACATACATAACTGTGGAGTAGGCGGGAACCAAAGGATTCTTCAAAAATATCCAAAATGTGCTCCCTGTCTCGTAACCCGTAGAAAAAGCAGGTTAAACCGCCCATATCCATGCCGAATGCAGCCCACCACAACTGATGCGATGCAATACGCTGCAGTTCGGACAGAATCGTCCTGATGTATTTTACGCGTTCGGGAACTTCAACACCGGTAGCTTTTTCAACGAGTAACGAAACGGCTTCGTTATTCATATGCGCTGATAAATAATCCATCCGGTCGGTAAGGTGGATGATCTGGGGATAAGTCATCCTTTCACACATCTTTTCAATGCCGCGATGGATATAACCGCAATGCGGAATAACATATTCCAGCATTTCTCCCTTCAATGAAACCACAAACCGCATAACACCATGAGTAGATGGATGTTGTGGTCCGATATTTACGATATAGTCTCCGTCCTCTCTGGCGGTCAGAATATCTGATAATTCAACTTCCTGCATGTGCTAACGTTCGATAAAGTTTATATCGTCCTTGTAATCTTTTCTCAGAGGAAAGCCCCAGCCATCTTCCAGGAAGAGCCGGCGTAAGTCGGGATGGTTGGTGAATTTAACACCCATTAGATCATAGACCTCGCGCTCCTGGTACTGTGCTGTTTTCCATAGGTCGCTTACGGTATCAATGATAGGATTATCATGATCAGCGATGTCAGTTTCGATAACGACGATATGTCCTAATATAGTTGATTCTAACCCATATATCATGGAAAATCTGTCTTCGCGATCAACCCCATATAGATTGAACAGGTAATCAAACTGAAGCCGTTTGTCATCACGCAGAACTGCGGCAATCTTATGAATATCAGCAGTATCTGCCTTAAAACGTACACTATCACCGGAAGTATTGATTTCCAAAGTCGGAAATAATTCTGCCAGGACTAAACCTAATTGCTCTTTTTCCATATCCGGCTGATTAAATAAAGTTCTCCATCGGGTCGCGGGGACTCGCAATAGTATCAGTTTTCATCTTGCGCTGCAGCTGCATGATGCCATATAATAATGCTTCAGGCCGGGGAGGGCAGCCCGGGATATAAACATCGACCGGAATAACATGGTCAACACCCCTGACTACTGAGTAGGTATTATAATAGAAGGGTCCTCCTGAACAGGCACAGGCACCCATGGCAATAACAAATTTAGGCTCGGCCATCTGATCATAGAGTCGCTTAAGTACCGGAGCCATTTTATGGACCACGGTTCCTGCAACCACAATCACGTCAGCCTGACGAGGTGAGGCCCTGTAAACTTCTACGCCAAAACGGGCGAAATCGTGCCTTGGCGCTCCTGCAGCCATCATTTCAATGCCACAGCAACTGGTGGCAAAGGTTAGCGGCCAGACAGAATTCGAACGGCCCCAATTTATAAGGTCATCAATGGTAGTCAATAGAATATTACCACCAGATTGTTTGAAGATTTCGAGGGATTCATTATCCCTGAAATCCTCGTTTTTCATGGATTTGATTTTTACACCCATTTCAAAGCATCTTTTTTCCAGGCATACAAAAGTCCCAAACCGAGGATCACGAAGAAAATCAAGATCTCGATAAAGGCTCTTAAGCCGATTTCTTTCATAACTACACCCCAGGGAAATACAAATACCGTTTCCACATCGAAAATCAGGTAAATAATGGCAAACAGGTAATACCCGACGTTAAACTGGATCCAGGCATTACCTTGAGCCGGGATACCGCATTCGTAGGGTTCGAACTTCGCGGGTGACTTACTAAGACTCGGTGCTACAAAATGGGAGAACAAAACTGCTCCTCCAACCAAAACCACACCGACAATAAAGAACAGAACCAGGGATTCGCTGCTCATAGTGTTT
>Ga0153880_1438989_pt1 | contig 11646 bp, 11 predicted proteins | sample AM7aRNAsmRNA_FD_105227 | JGI IMG/M metagenome (GOLD analysis project Ga0153880, IMG submission 105227) | Metatranscriptome of freshwater microbial communities from Lake Alinen Mustajärvi, Finland - AM7a metatranscriptome (Metagenome... | ecosystem: Environmental > Aquatic > Freshwater > Lake ... | reverse complement strand
TCTGGCATTTGGGGCAATGACGGTTGCGGCAACTGTTGTATGAAATGCGGATATGGCCGCATTCATCACATCGATCCTTATGTCCGCCCAACTCTGCTGTACGGCAACGCTGGATAGCCCGTAGTATCCGTTGTACATAGGTATTGGGACAGTGTATCTGAACAAAGCCGGGGCCGAAACGATCGATGACCTGGGCCAGTTCATAAGCCGGCCTCACCCTTTCTTATACAAACGGTCGAACGGGCTGAATAAATTACTTCGGTTGGGTTTGGCTACATGAAGGTAAATCATGGTAGTCTGAATGCGTACATGACCCAGCAGATCCTTGATCGATACGATGTCCATCCCCTCTTCCAGCAAATGCGTGGCATAGCTGTGGCGCAGGGTATGAAGCGATATCCCCTTTTGAAGCTTACACTTCTTGACCGCTTCACGTAAGGCCCATTGCATTCCCCGGATGCTTAATGGGGTTCCCGGACTGTTCCCGTTGAACAAGTAATCTACCGGCTGGCAGGCATAAACATATTTTCGAAGTCCCTGCAAAATCAAGGGTGACAAGGGAACATACCGGTCTTTGTTAAATTTGCTCTGACGGATGTGGATCATCATCCTGCCAGAATCAATATCGGCAATCTTCAACCGGCTTGCTTCCTGTGCCCGCAATCCCGCGGAATAGATCAGCGACAACAGAACCCGGTGCTTCAATAACTCCGGAGCCTTAAACAACGCTTTGCACTCCTGGCGGTTCAGAACCACCGGAAGTTTCTGTGGTTCCCTGATCTTGGGCAGTTGAAGCACTTTTTCATTCATGCCCAGTAACCGGTAGCAATACCGCAACCCATGAACAGCAAATTTGAAATCACTCAGGGAGGGAGTCTTCGATTGCCTGGCAACCGAGGCCAGGTACTTGTTCATCTCCTTTTCGCTAATATGCTGCGGAAGCTTTTTAAAATGAAGGCTGATCTGGGCCAGCTTCCGGCCATAATTAGTCAGCGTACTCTTTGACTGCCCTGATAATACAATCTTGTCCTGAAGTTCTCCATAAAGCTTTTTGAAGCCTTGAATCTCATGACAGGCTTGTTCAACGGTGGTGAACGTTCTTTTTTGTAATTTAGATTTCACATTTTCCATAGTATAACGATTTTGTAATTATTATCATTTATACTATATTTATCGGAAAATGTCTATCCCGTTCCCAGGTTCTGCCTGGGACGGGATTTAGTACAACAAATCGCTAATCGCAACAAAGCTAATGCAATGTCGCTTAGCAAAGGCGCTGCCTTTGCTGCTGTTAGCGGCGAAACGTTAGGCCACATGGCAAAAAAATTCTACCAGAATAGAAAAGTTATTATAAAAGTACTTATATTTGTACCTTATTAGTAACTTAAACAGTAATAAAATGAAAGCTGCAAATTTCACCGAATTTAGAACCAAACTCAAACAATACCTTGACGAAGTTGAAAAAAACAATGAAACCCTTATAATTAAAAGAGGTTCCGGTCATGGAGCAGTTCTTTTATCCTTAGATGAATTCAATTCCATTCTTGAAACTGTTCATTTACTGAGTTCAAAGAAAAATGCTGATAGACTTTATGAATCTATTAATCAGATAAAAACAGGTAAAACAGTTCATAAAGAATTAATTGAAGAGAAATGAAAATTGTATTCTCGAAAAATTCATGGGAAGATTATATTTCCTGGCAAAAGGAGGATAGAAAAATCCTAAAAAAAATTAATGAGCTAATAAAGGATATCCAAAGAACGCCTTATGAAGGAATTGGAAAACCTGAACCCTTAAAATATGATTTAACAGGATTATGGTCCAGAAGAATTGATCGAGAGCATCGACTAGTCTATCAAATAAGAGGTGAAGAACTTTTAATCTACAGTTGTCGGTTTCATTATGATAATTAAAAAACCACGTGGCCAAACAAGCCGCTAATCGCAACAACGCTGGCGCAAAGTTGCTTATCAAAGGCTCTGCCTTTGCTGCGTTTAGCGGCACGTTATGCACTATAAATTTTTTGCGACACATGGTAAGTCAGAAGGATTTTAAGTTAATTGAATTAAGAATTATTGAACTTTTTAAATCAGTTTCGTTAGAACCATTTAAATCAAAAGAAACGATCCAACATTATTTAATTTAACACCACACCCAAATCGCTAAACAATCGCTAAACGCATGTTAGGACACATTATTAAGAAGGTTCTTAAAAACAAGCAGAACGGAATTTGTCTTTAATTTTCGCCCTTCCATGAAACACCTTGCCCTCATCATGATTATCATTATCCCGATGCTTGCGTTTTCGCAGCATGATATGAGTCCCTTATCTCCTTTAAACTATTCCTGGAAGCTTGTCGGGAATAATGGAGAAGTGCTATCCGGTGCGGAATATCCAAGTATTGCATTCGGCCCAGACAGCCTTGCATATGTAGGTTTTTGTTCTGACGCTCGCGGTAATGCTGCTTTGTCAAAATTTGATGGAAATCATTGGATCAATCTTGTTTCGGGCCCACCTTTTATTAATGCTTACAACATCCTGAGATTCAGCCCGGTGGACAACCTTCCGTATATGGCTTTTACAGATGTATGGCCCCAGGTGACTGTACTGAAATATAATGGTTCGGGTTGGAGTGTGGTAGGATCAGAAGATTTTACACCCGGGGAAGCTGGCTATCTTAGCTTTGAATTTAATCCGGTAGACGGTAAACCTTATGTGTGTTTTCGAGATGAATCGCATTCGGGGAAAGCGTCTGTAATGAAATTCGATGGCAGTAGTTGGGTAATGGTAGGAAACCCGGGTTTCTCACCCTTACCGGTATATTTCACCAGTATTGCATTTGATGTAACAGGAATACCCTATGTTGCGTTTAGCCTCGGAGATTCACTAAGGGCAGCGGTGATGAGATTCATCCCCGACTTGGGATGGTCCAGCGTAGGTGACACTATGATTTCACCGGGCTGGGCGTATTACCTCTCCCTTACCTTTCCCCCTGCCGGACAACCATACGTCGCATATGATGACGAGATAGACAAATACGATGGTAAATTGAGTGTACAGACATTTGATGGAACCTCCTGGAACTATGTTGGTTCGAGATGGTTTTCACATTCTGATTCTTATTATACAACCCTTCGATTCAGTCCTTTGGGAGACCTCTATGTTAGTTTTTCGGATATGGACTATTGGTGTCCCTCGTTAATGAAATACAATGGATCCGGTTGGGTACAAGTTGGGAGTACATGCATTTATGATGAAGGCAAGTATACCAGCCTGGCATTCAGCCCGGCAGGAGTGCCTTATATAACTTTCCAAAATTCATTGAACGTTGAAAACGTCATGGCCATGAAATACGACTCCGTTTTGGTCGGAGCTAATCAGGCGAAAATGCAGAAGATCTATATTTATCCGAATCCGGCCACAGATCAGATAATACTGGATATACCTGCAGATTGGCAAAGGGCAAGTGTCTCAATTATGAATTTGTATGCGGATGAGGTGCTCCGGTACAAACTGCAAGGTGGAATGACAAGCATAGCCATCAGTTCACTCCCAAAGGCAGTCTATATCATAAAAATATCAGGGGAAAAGGGGGAAAGGGTGTTCAGGATGGTGAAACAATAAAGCTCATCCGGATTAAAGAACAATGTTATTGATTTTAAATAATTCATAATTTCATACAAGAATATCGTTCAATTCATGCAGCATACAACCCACCCTTGGGGAGGGGGTAATTGTATCATTTGAAACTGTGAAATGAGGACATATATATCAATTTTAAGAGGAATTAATGTAAGCGGCCAGAAGATTGTTAAAATGGAGGCCCTTAGAAGCCTGTATGAAGAATTGAATTTTATCAATATTCAAACGTACATCCAAAGCGGGAATGTAATTTTTCAATATCAAAGCTCAGATCAAGAGTATTTAGGGAAAAAGATTTCTGATCAATTATTGAATAAATTCGGATTTGATATCCGGGTGATCCTGCTGAATCCTATTGAATTAAAAGTAATTATAGGCAGGAATCCCTTCACTCAAGACGGCACAAAGTCCATATCCCATCAATATGTTACATTTTTATCGGCCAAACCTGTCGTAAAAAATATAGACCTTCTAACGCAAAAGAGGACCTTGAGCGAGGAAATTGTATTAATAGAAAAAGCTGTTTATCTTTATTGTCCGAATGGATATGGCCGAACCAAATTGACAAATTCATTCATCGAAGACAAATTGAAGGTAAGTGCGACTACGAGAAATTGGAGAACTGCGACTGAATTGCATAATCTGGCTGAACACCAAAAGGAATCTGATTTTACTGCCAGGGAATAATGTATGAAGTTTTTAATCGTAATATTATGAAACGGGTAATTCTGACAATCGGCCTTTTCCTCATTATTCAGTACTCTTTATGCCAGAATCAATTAGGCATGAAAGTTGGATGTAATTATTTTAACATCCTTAAAGACAATACCAGCTACGATCATAGTTCAAGCTTTTCTTATAATCATAATTCAATTTAGCTTATAAAAATCGGTGATCAAAGGTTAAAGCAACTGACATTCACTCTGAATAAAACATGAAAAAATTATTTTTATTAATGGTCGCAGCAGCAGCCTTTAACCTGTCAGAAGCTCAGGGCTGGCATTGGATTCGTCCGCTTCCAACAGGGAATAACCTGCAATCGGTCTGCTTTGCAAGCCCAACCGTCGGTTACTCCGTTGGTGATCATGGCACCTTTGTCTTCACCGATGATGCAGGGGGCAGCTGGAATATTCATATTACCGGGACTATTCAAAACCTGCGGTCCTGCTGTTTTACCGACCTTGTGACAGGTTATGCCGTGGGTGATTCGGGGACTATCATTAAGACCTCCGACCGAGGGATCAACTGGACAAGGGAGTCTTCGGGAACCTTTTATCACTTAACTTCGGTTAGCTTTCCAGATGTGAATACAGGATATATTACAGGTATGCATGGTGCCTTTCTGAAGACCACCGATGGAGGGGACCATTGGGTTTCGATGAATTGCGGGACTACTGAAGATCTTAATTCGGCGTTTTTCCTGGATGCGGATACAGGCTTTGTGGTGGGCGCAAACAGTACAATGCTGAGGACCAATAACGGCGGCAACAGCTGGATAGCACAGAACGCAAACTGTTACCACGCGATAACTTCCATATACTTTACTGATTCTAACCATGGGCATGCGGTGGGAGATTATACTTCAGTTATGAAAACCAGCGATGGCGGGATTACATGGACTGATCAGAGTCTGGGAGGTACAAGCAATCTGACATCCATCTGGTTTACAAGTGCGAATGTGGGCTGGCTCTGCGGCTGGCAGGGGTTTTTATACTGTACCACCGATGGAGGGGCCACCTGGACCAGTCATATGCAGGATCCCAATTCATTTTTCAGCTCGATTAGATTCACCGATGCTAATACGGGTTATGCAGTGGGTCAATACGGGATCATTTACAAAACAACTGACGGGGGGACCACCTGGAACAAGTTCATGCCTGCGACCAATGCCCAGCTGACCTCAATCAGTTTTCCAGACAGTTTGAACGGGTATGCCATAGGGGAGCTTGGAACGGTATTGAAAACTACCAACGGAGGTGCCTCATGGACCAATAAGTATTCGGGAAACCATTTTTATTTATATTCTTCAGCGTTTCTGAGTAAGGATACTGGCATTGTGGCAGGCGCAACATTGAACGCAGTATATCTTCCTGAATGGACCCTGGTATTAAAAACGACCGACGGAGGTAATACATGGGCCGACGTAAGCCCGGTGGGGGGCTGGTATATAACATCAGTTGTTTTTACCGATAAGCATACGGCTTATGCCTGCGGCGCCGGCATTGCAATACCCCCAGGCGTTATTTTTAAAACTACGGATGCCGGGAATACCTGGAATATAATATACACCGATCCGGGAAGATGGCTGTTTTCATTGTATTTCGTGGATGAGCTCACGGGATATGCGGCCTGCGATTTCGGGGGGATTATAAAAACGACCGACGGCGGCAACACCTGGACCGATCTTCCAAGCGGTACTCCCGACAGGCTGTATTCCATATTTTTTACAGATGCTTTTACAGGTTATGCTGCCGGAGGTAACCAGGGATATAATGCCACTATCGTGAAAACCACCGACGCAGGATCGACCTGGTCGGTCATAGATCCTGGAATTAACCATTGCTTTTACTTTGCTTCCTTTATAAATGCAAACACAGGATTTGCCGGGGGGGAATTCGGGGTAATTGCCAGGACTGATGATGCAGGCCTGACATGGTCGGTCCAGAATTCAGGCACCTATAATGACCTGTGGTCGGCTTGTATCACCGATACTGCAACAGCTTACGTATCCGGAATAGGTGGCAGCATATTAAAGACCACGACGAAAGGGGATTTTCCGACAGGGATCAGTCATAATACAGCCGGGCCGGAGCCGCTTAAAGTTTACCCCAATCCTGCTCCCGGGAAGTTTGTTATTGTGATGCCTGAACCGGTCACAAGGGCGCAGCTTTCGATACTTACCATGAGTGGGAAGGAAGTCATAAACATGGCATTCAGCGGGAATTCCGTGCAAGCCGATATCAGCTCCCTGCCCGATGGGATCTATATTGTGAGGCTAACCTCCGAAAAATCGGTGGAGGTTGGAAAACTTATTAAAAGGCCCTGAAATGAATTTACACCTTCTGCATAATTTAAGGAGCTTTGCAGAATCTTTTCATTAATTCTTAGATTAGAAATTCAAATTATATGAGTATGAATAAGCTTATAATCTTTCTGCTCTGCCTGGTCCTGGGCCCCGGTGTGTATGCTCAAACTCCCGTAGCCTTGGAAATCCTGCAAAAATCCAGGGCCGAATGCCTTAAGATCCGGAACGGCAATTATGAGCTTACCCAGTACCTGAAATTTATCGGGCAAACCGATACCATGGTAATTTCAGAAAGATGCTATTTCAGAAAGATGCCTGCCGACACTATTTACGGCTGGGCATTTCACTATCAGAGGATGAGGGGAAAAACAGATTTCGGCGAGGTGATGTATTCAGGCGAGGACCTTATAAGCACTAATCCTGCCGACAGCACTGCCGAAATCATCAGTGTTTCAAAATCGGGTAAGTACCTTGAATCGATAAAACAAAACCATAGTTTTAACCTGTATCAACCTTTTTACATCAAGACCTGCTTCCCATTTATGAATGAGAAGGGGCTGATAAAGGATGAGTTTGATGTGCAAAAAGCCGGGGATGCCATGCTTAATGGCATTGAATGTTACCGTATTATAGCCCGGCAAAAGCCCGGGACCTTTAACACTGCTTTTTTCATCCCCCTCAGGCAGGATTATGAGTACTGGATAGATAAACATACATTTCTCCCCCTTCAGTATACCGACCTGTCCATTGCCCTTATAAATAATGACACCACCGAGCAATTTTTCAGGTTCCAACTTAATCATGTGGATATCAACAATCAAAAAAACGAGAGGGAGTTGTCACTGAATTCCATTCCAACATACTATAAACTTAAGACCTTTGAGGAGGTTAAAGCACCTCCTCCGCTATCAAAGGGAACTCTTGCACCCTTATGGACCCTTGTTTCGCTGAACAATGACACTGTCAAACTAAGCGACCTTAAAGGGAAACCTGTACTGCTTGATTTCTTCTATAAATCATGTTACCCCTGTATGTTAGCCTTGCCGAAATTACAGGCACTGTATGAGAAATATAGAGATGAAGGACTTGTAGTCATAGGGATAGACCCTGTGGATAAAAAGAAAGATGAACTCAGGGCTTTCCTGGCTAAAAAGGGGGTGGCTTATAAAATTCTGCTTTCAGATGAGAATATTCCTAAAGCATATCATGTTTCGGGTTACCCGATGATCTGTTTACTGGATGCCGGGGGAAAAATCGTTTTTTCACTTACAGGATTCGGCCAGGGAATAGAAGATTACCTCGACATGATGATAAAAAAGTCATTGTATGAATAAACTAATAGGCATAGAAGTAAATTAGCAGGCTGAGAGAATTGAATTAAGGGTATTCTATTCAGGCAGTAATGATCTCTATGCCGAAAAGGTGGAACTTTTTACAACCAAATGATACTCAATAACGACCAATAACAAAAGATGAAAGCACTTAAATTATTTTTATCGGCCTTGCTTTTAATAGCCTCGATCGCCTCTTTCGCTCAGCCAGACACATGTAAAATCGGGATGTTTGTCAACTCGATCTATGATATAAATATTGGCGAAAAATGCTTCACTTCAAATTTCTGGATTTGGTTGCTTTATAAAGACAGTACGTTGAATTTTAAGGATGACATAGAGTTCAGGTCGACACAAAAAACAGAATTGTTGCAATTTACTTTGGAAAAAAAGAATGGACTTAACTGGAACACGCAAAAATGGAGAAATATAGTCATGAAAGATTGGGATATCAGGAATTTTCCATTCGATAAGCAATTGCTCACAATGCACCTTGAATCAGCGAATTTGGACACCGGAAAGCTGATTTTCTTACCCGACAAGAAAAATTCCGCAATGGATCCCGCTTTTTACAATAATGAATGGAGAATGACAAATTTCGAAATATCTTCACACATTAATGATTATTCTACCACATTTGGTGATCCGACATTAACAAGAGGCAGTTCCTATTCAGCCATCCAGATAGATATTACCATCCAAAGGACTCATCAATGGATGCTGTTCTTCAAAATGTTTTCAGGGGTGATCATTGCTTTTTTGGTCGGGATGTGCTGTTTCCTGATCGACGTGAGGCAGACCAGTCCGCGGTTCGCCATCGCAGTCGGAGCACTCTGGGCGGCGGTTGCCAGCAAGTTCACACTTGATTCGAGGGTGCCCGACCGGACCACTTTCGATCTTATCGACAGCATACACATCCTTACTTTCTTTATGATCTTTCTGGCCATAATGCTTTCAGCGATTTTCTTTAAAGAAACTCATAGCAGTACCAGCAAAACTTTTGTTTACAGCCGCAAAGCGGACCTCATCGCATTTGGTTCATTCCTGGTTATCTATTTTATTGTCGTTTCCCTGCTTGTCGGTCAAGCCGTTTATTCAAATTGAACCAATTCGTTTATCTGTAAGCATTTCCCAGGGATAACCAAACGCCTGTACCTATAAACTAAACCGGGGAACTCAATGAAAGCCCCGAAATCCACTACCAGTCGGGGATGATGCGCGACAAGCGAAGCTTTCCATTTTCAATGCTGTAGGGAGCTTTATTCATGTTCCACACATAGACCGAAAGCTTGACCGCATTTTGGGGGATCCTGCCGATGAGCATAAGGCTTAGCAGGTGGCCACTGTCCCCGCTCCACTTCTCACGCACCCAATCGAGGGGAATCTTTTCATAATATATGTTTTCACCATTGTTTCCGGTAACCACCGCGGCTATCCAGGTTGTGAAAGGTTTTGATTTGCTTTCGATCTGCAGGTCCAGGCTGAGGCAAAGGGGAGAATTGATGAGTGAGTCGGTCTTAGTCTCGTATAAAGTGAAGAAATCCCCCCCGGTGATGCCCCCGCTTGAAATACCGGATTTCTCATACAGCTGAACCATCTTAACCGGTCTTTTTCTTATGAGGAGATCTCTGCCCGAGTATTCATCATGATCGATGGAATCATAAACATTTCTCCAGCCGGGGTTTGAATTCAAACCGGCAATGATAAAATCGCTGAGGTAGCCGGGATAATCGGAAGAGAATACCTGGGTGAGCCTTCCTCCATTCCTGAAATCCAGGTAGGTCCAGCAAAAATGCCTGCCTTTCTCGCCTCCTACAGTCGGGGGGAGCTTTCCCGGTATGTAATGGGCATACACCTTATCATAAAACCGCTGGGGGATATTATCCGAAACATAGTAGGTAAAATAGCCGAGGTTGAACCTCTGTATAAACTGCAAGGGAAAAAAGAGAAACGGCAGTGAAAGTACCAAACCGAAATATTTATTCCGGCCGCCAAGGAATTTGTCGGCCAGGAATAGGAAGGCCCCGCTAAGGAAAGGAAGAAAATACAAACCGATGCGGTCTTCGGGGTAATTTACCTTGAAAAACCTGGCAAGGACCACCGAGCAGAGAATGTTCCCCGCAACAAGATAAAAGAAGATATTGCTTTTTTCACCCAGGAAGGCTGCTGTCGGGTTTTTAAAAAGATGGTAAAAGAAAACCAGGACGCAGAATACAGCCATTAGTACTACCAGTATTGCGAGCAAATGCTGGTATGAAGGGGCAAGCAGGTTGATCACCGTGCTCACGGTGACTTCCCAGAAGCCTTTGAGGGATCCAGCATACAGGGTGCCGTTCTTGCGGAGTTCAAGCAGGATGAAAGTGAAAAAGATGAGGGGGATTATCCCAATGAAAAGAATGATGGTCGAAAGCTTAAGCCGGGTGAACTTTGCCTGGTTTCGCCGGGTAAGAAGTAAAAAGAAAAGAATTGCAATGAAAATTACCGAGGTATTGATGAGAGGCAGGTTCGCGAAGGTGGCCAGGTTGATCAATAGAAGCGCCGATGCCGCATTATGAAGGCGAAATGTCCTTGCATAGGCAAGCAGCTGCCATGAACCTCCAAGCAAGAGGGCCATCGAAATCCCGTACCCTCTTGAAATCCCGAAAAATTCAATAAAACTCTGGCAGAGGCATATCGTCAGCATGAAAGCCCATCTCAGGAACTTATTGCTGATCTCCTGGCCTGTCTTAAAAACGAAGTAAAATAATACGGGTACGAACAGCAGGTTGGGCAGGCGCAACGAAAGCGGGGAGGACCCGAAGATGCGGTATGAGACCCAGCTCAGGGCCGAATTGAGAAAATGATTATTGACGTCCATGTGGGCTTTAAAGGGCAGGAATCTGCCTGGCTGGACGTAATAAAAAAATGTAGCCACCTCATCATGGGCAAACGGGATGCAAATTGCTCTCAGCCATAGATAAACCCAGATGAAAATGAAGAGTAAAAAAAAGATTTTCTTTTCAGAGACCCTGTCATTAGCCATGATGTGTGATTTTAGAGGAACTATTGCGAAATGCTTCCGTTCGAAAATTCAGTCTTCACGGTAATATAGCCCGGGTAAGACAGGCTTGTACCATTCACCAGTATCCCCGGCTTGAGTTTCAGCTTGAAACGCGTAGGACTGTGGCTCACCCCGGCAAGGTTGAAGCCGAAATTAAGCACGGCATCCATTGATTTCCCTTTCAGCGATTGTTTCAGGTCCATATCCAGCTGAACGGGAATAATGACAGATGAAGAAGGGGGCACGGTAATAGGTTTCATATAGGCTCCCTGTATCATCTGGATATCGTCGATGTAAACGATATATTCCAGGCTGTTGATGCCTGCAGGAGCGGCATTTGGATTCTTCACCTCTATCTTCAGCAGAAGGGATAAGGGAAGTTCGGGTTGTGCAAGCGCTCCCATGAATATAGCGAAATCGGCCACTCCCAGGTCCTTCACCGAGGTATATGAATCGACGGAGATCCCCGCAATCATGATATTTTCGGCCGAAAGCAGGCGAAACTCGCAGCTGGCAAGGTTTATGGCGGTTTTGGTTTGCTTTGAAACTTCACAGGACGAGGCTGCAAGGAGCAGGAAAACCGGGAGGGATAGTTTAACAAACGGG
>Ga0153880_1417401_pt1 | contig 11709 bp, 10 predicted proteins | sample AM7aRNAsmRNA_FD_105227 | JGI IMG/M metagenome (GOLD analysis project Ga0153880, IMG submission 105227) | Metatranscriptome of freshwater microbial communities from Lake Alinen Mustajärvi, Finland - AM7a metatranscriptome (Metagenome... | ecosystem: Environmental > Aquatic > Freshwater > Lake ... | reverse complement strand
TGTAATTCTATGACTTGGAGCATAGCGAATGAATATGGTAAGAGTCGGTATTATTGGTTGTGGACGTATTTCCGATCTACATGCCGCAGGCTACCTCAAGAACCCGCGAGCAAAAATAACTGCTGTCTGTGACGCTGACATCGGCAAAGCGAAGGCAAAGGCTCACGAATGGGGCGTTGAAAGCTATTATACAGACTACAATGCTCTACTTATGGATCCCAACATCGATGCGGTTGATATAATCACACCACAACGCTCGCATGAAGTTTTGGCTCTCAAGGCGATCGAAGCGGGCAAGAATGTCAACATCCAGAAACCCCTGACTGTAGATATGGATAGCGCTGATCGCATGATCGCTGCTGCTAGAACAAGTAAAAAAGTGTTCAAGCTCTCTGAAAACTATGTGTTCTATCCTCCACTTGTATTCGCAAAACACATTATCGATGACGGATCGATCGGCGAACCTACGAGTATGCGAATCAAGTTTATCTCCGGCTCGAGCGGCGGATGGAATGTTCCCGCCTCGGCCTGGGGGTGGCGAAAGGACGAGCATCAAAAGGGATTTGGCATGCAAACCTTCGACCACGGCCATCATATGTGGTCCGTGGCATGGTTTCTCATGGGAAATGTCGAGCGTGTCTCAGCTTGGATCGATTCGGTGGACGGGGATATCGACTGTCCAGCTGAGATCATGTGGAAGTACAAAGGCGCACCTAAGTATGGCTCCTGTGACTACTCGCATTGCACCGATCTTCATATTCCTTCGCGATATTATGCTAACGACGAATGGTTTGAGATTACAGGCAGTAAAGGCATCGTCATGGTGACTCGCTGCACAGGGAATGTCTGCGATGGGGCTCCCGTGCGGCTCTTCAAGGATGACCATTGGACGGAGTACCCAGATATCGACTCGGACTGGGCATCAGGATTCAAAGGCTCGATTGATAATTTCATATCCGCAATCCTGGATGGAGAAGAACCACTGCTCAGTGCGGCACGAGGGCGCGAGGTGCTCAGGATGGATCTTGCAATACAGGAATCGGCACGTACGCATCATGAGATTGAGTTGGAGAGTTTTCATGGACCGGTAGATTGAGTTTCAATTTTTGCTTGACGGATCTGGGATGTGGTAGTAGAGTAACAATTGGTAAAGTCATTTTACCAATTGTTACATGATACTACGGCGCTTTCCCTATAGGGGTGGATATGAAAATGCCCTGGCTCGTGGATGAACATTCCGAACTCGATAAGGGATTGTTGAATTCCATTGCCGGCAAGATAGCAGACGGAGCATTGAATAAAGCCGATTTGCGAGATTGCTTACGGCTGTTCTGCATGCTGTGTAACCACGATGACGAACTCCACTTTGAACTCAAAGATTTTACTCAATCATACCAGTTCGAGATAAGTTTGCAGCATTTTGCTGTAGTTTTTTTACGCGGTACCTGTGCGGTTCGCTTGGGCGATATTGAATCCCCTGACATTACGATGAAAGTGGAACTTGTGAACTTGCTCAGTCTTCTCACGGGCAGTCTCGATTCTGGCGCTGCTCACATGAATGGCGATATCAAGTATAAGGGAACGAAAAACGGAGCGGTCAAGTTGCAGTCCATATTCGAACTTTTTTTAGACAAGCTGGTGACCTAAACGTAGCAAAACAATCAGGTGAATCAGGGCGTATAAGGATGGGCATGGCGATGAGGCAGTTGAAATTCGGTGTGGTTGGAGGAGGTAGCGCCTTCAATTTTCACGTCAATGGAGTGAGGGATTCCAAGCTTCTTCGTTTTTCAGCGATATATGATGCGAATATCGAGAATGCCAAGAAAGTCGCCAAACGATTCAAAGATGGCCATTTGGAGGTTTTCGAGACTCTGGACGCAATGCTCGATTCGGATATTGACGCAGTTCTAGTCATTGTTCCTCATACATACCACGAACGGATTGTCGTACGTTGCGCGGAGAAGGGCAAGCATGTGCTCTGTGAGAAGCCAATGGGTACGACAGTCGAAGCCTGTAGAAATATGATCGCTGCAGCTCGCAAGTACCATGTAAAACTCATGATAGCCGAGAATCATCGTTTTCTGCCGGCTCATACCTGGATACATGATGCCATTAAGCAAGGATTGATAGGCGACGTCCTCATGGTTCGTGCATACGAAGGGGTGAATGAAATACCAGGTCTCAGCATGAGTGGCTTCTGGAAAGGCGACCCGATCAAAGCTGGGGGCGGTTCACTCATGGATATGGGTGCGCATAAATTCGCAGCTCTGGAATATATCCTCGGCAGCCACTGTACCGAGGTAACCGCTGTCTTGGCTAAACAGGCAACAAACTTGCCTGAGAAAGCTGAGGATAACGCCTTTACAATCCTTCGTTTCGATTCGGGTGCCGTTGGCGAGATGTCTGTGAGTTTCACACAGATGACTCCGCCTTTCAACAGCCTTGAAATCTACGGGACTGAGGGTAGCATTTTCGAAAACCATTCATGGGAAAAGCCTGTCAGGATCTACTCATTTTCGAAAGCGATGATGGAACACCAGCAGGAATGGTATGAGCCCGAAATAGAACACGCCCCCTTCCCTGGATATTACCCAATCTCAGTTCGTCTTGAGGATGAGCACTTCGCAAGATGCATCCTGGAGGATACTGAGCCTGCATTCAAACCCGAGGATGCAATGGGCGCCATTGAGTGTATCCTGGCTGGGTATCTCTCCTCTATGGAAAAAAGGCCAGTCGCGCGCAAGGAAATCGTCGAACTCGCAGATAGAGGCCAGACTTTTCGGATATTGGAACGACTCGCTGAATCGATACCTATAAACCCGAAACTTCCAGAGGTGAAGAGCGTGAAACCGGTTGGATACGATAGAAAAAGAGCTACAGCGATTATGGAGAAGCTTGATCTCGATCTTCTCATCGCAAGTGCTCCTGTAAACACCTACTACCTTAGCGGACTACCAGTTCTCCACAGCGCCCCCAATCCTATCCTTGAGGCTCTTGCCAATCAATATCCGAATTTTGCAATGATCCGCCGGGAAGGCGAAGGATCGATTATCCATTGGGATGTTTTCAAGAGCGTTCAAGGGTTTTGCTGGGCAGCAGATGCCATCGGAGTACACAGTCAAAAGGATTCCCAGACTGCGCTCATTTCTAAGGTCAAGAAGTGGGGTCTTGTCGGCAAGCGTGTTGGAGTCGAGTCCACCATTCCCAAGTTTATCGTCGATGCACTTGGTTCCGACAACGCGAATATGAAGATTATCGAAGCCGATTCCGCATTCCAGGAGATGCGCCTCATTAAGACTGATGAGGAAGTTGCGCGTATCGCCATGGCGACCGCGATTACCGAAAAAGCGATCATGAAATGTGTGGGAGTCTTGAAAGAAGGCATGACCGACAATGAGCTCCTCGATATTGGCAGGAAGTCCATGCTCGAAGAGGGTGCCGATGGCTGGAATCATCTGACCCTCTCAATTGGCGGCTCAGACCCAGAAGCTCCTGGCGTAGGCACTGTTGTGCGGAAGGGTGACATAGTCCGCTTGGATTTCGGGGCGATCTACAAGAATTATGCCGCTGATGTGAATGCTGAGGTGATCATTGGCAAGTCTCCCGAGAAAGCGAACTCGCTCATCGAAGGTCTCCTTGAATTCCAGGGCTATTTTGAGTCGCGAATAAAACCCGGCGTCCCGATGCGGCCACTCGGCGAAGAAGCGATAGGTTGGTACAAAGGCAAGTATCCCGAAGGCATTGCCTTCTGCATTGGGCACAGCATAGGCCTGGAATGCGAGGATCTCCACCTGTTCGGAGCCATGGGATCGCAAGATCGCCTTTTCGAGAAGAATATGGTGTTCGAAATCGAGGCTTGGGAAGACTACGAAGGCTATCTCATCGGCGTTGAAGACTGTTACGTCGTCACGGATACGGGATGCCGCAAAATAACCACCCTGGACAAGCAAATCATCACGATCAAGGAGTGAACGGAATGAAGCCTCTCGTTATTATCGCGACTCCCAATACCTGCTGGCTTAAACCTGATGTCCAATATCCCAAAACAGCCGAGGATATCGCAGAGGAGGCTAAGCTCTGCCGGGAAAACGGGGCGTCTGTTTTTCATATCCACGGCGAAGGTCAATGGATTGAAGTATTGGCGGGTATTCGTAAACGCACTGACATACTCATTCAATGTGGAATGTCAAGCATCCTTCTGAAAGACCGCATGGACATCATGTTCCAGAAGGCGGACATGATCTCGATAATCCTGAATCACCACGACGAAGCTTTTGCCGAAGTTAATTGTAATGTGCTTCATACCATGGTTGAACTCGAAGATTACGCAACCGTTTGTCGAAAGTATGGTGTCAAGCCAGAATTCGAGGTGTGGCATTCTGGTTCGATCTGGAACCTGAACCGTCTCATCAGCAATGGTTTCCTCGACTCGCCCTACATCACGACCATGTTTTTTGGCTGGCCGGGCGGCACATGGTCCCCGCCGACCGTAGAAGAGTATCTGTATCGACGCAAGCTCATGCCCAATGGTTGTGCTGTCGCTGTAAGCATCATGGATGAGAATCAGATGGACATTCTTGTAGCAGCGATAATGCACGGAGACAATGTGCGCGTCGGCACGGAAGACTATCCTTACAATCGCAATGGGAAGATCTGCACAACCCATGAACTCGTCAGGGAAATAGCGGATATTTCCAGGATATTGGGAAGACCGATTGCGACCCCAGCCCAAGCCCGAAAGCTGCTGGGCACCAGGAGTCGAGGGGCATGATCAATAAAAAAGTCGCTGTCATCACTGGTGCAGCGAGCGGTATTGGAGAAGCTTCTGCTGTAAAATTTGCAAAAGAAAATTACAGCGTAGCAATCTTCGATAAAAATGCGTCGATCAAGGAAGTTGGCGATTCTCTCAGAGGAAACGGCCATGAATGCCTCGACTTTCAAGGTGATGTATCCAACGAAAGTGATGTTGAAGTCTTTATTGCCAGGGTGGAAAAGACATACGGCAGGATTGATGTTCTCAACTGCAATGCTGGTATTGTTGTCGTGAAACCGCTGGAAGACACGTCTTTTGATGATTTCACAAGGGTTTCCCATGTGAATATCGGAGGAACCTTTCTATTCTGCAAATATGTTCTTCCTGTTATGAAACGCCAACGAAACGGGGCAATCGTTAATCTAGGCTCTGTATCCGGCCATGTTGGGCAAACTGAGCATGCAATTTATGGCGCTACAAAAGGGGCAATCATCGCGTTCACGCGGGCGGTCGCCTGGGAAGTGGCTGATTACAATATTCGCGTGAACTCGGTCAGTCCCGGATCTGTGGATACGCCGATGCTTCGTTCGGATATACAACTTGAATCGACGCGCACTGGAATGCCCTTCGACCAGGTGAAAAAAAACAGGGAATCGGAACAAGCCTTCAAACGTTGGGCAGACCCTAAGGAAATCGCCGAAGCGATTTATTTTCTTGCAAGCGATGCAGCTTCATTCATTACAGGTTCCGATTTGTTGGTTGATTGTGGATGGGTGGCAAAATAATTCTAAGGAGAAAGTATCAACTACGAGATCGAAAAGAAGAAGAGCACCACGGGAATAATCGTCCAGAAACTCACTGATCTTATTCGGGTTCGTAGCCTTAAGCCCGGAGATAAATTGCCCCCTGAAAGAGAACTTTCTGAGATCATGAGTGTAAGTAGGCCATCATTACGGGAAGCGCTCAAGTCCCTGGAAATGATGAATGTGATTACCACAAAGCAAGGCTCCGGAACTTACATCAACAAGCTGCTTCCTGATAGTGTCGCCGAACATTTCGATATTGTGTTCGCATTGGATGATACGCTCTACCGGGATCTCTACAAGGCAAGAAGAGTCCTGGAATCTGGTATCGCCCGCATAGCTGCAGAAAATATTACTGATGAGGAACTTTCTGAAATCGAATTGAACATCAAAAAAGCGGCAAACGCAGTGGAAAGCCCGCAGGAGTTTCTTGAGCTTGACTATCAGCTTCATACTATGATCCTGAAGGCTGCAAAGAACCGGATATTACCTGTCTTCATCCAATCGATCAATAAACTCAATTTGATTATGCGCGAAAGAACAAACAGCGTTCTGAAGATACGACAATCTACAAATATCGATCACAAGAATATTCTTGAAGCACTTAAAGAACGGAATCCCGATAAAGCAGCTAATGCCATGGAAGATCACCTGCTTCATGTCGAGCATGGTTTCTACGACATCGAAACTAGAGGGGAAAACTCGAAATGAAGAATCGCTTTTTCGTAACAGGAGCCACGGGCTGTATTGGAGGCTGGGTCGTAAAAAATCTTATTGAGTCAGGAAATGAAGTGTATGCACTGGTGAGAAATGCAAAGCTCGACAGGCTTTCCCTGATCATGCCAGAGGAGGAGATCGCAGAAGTCCATATCATCAAAGGCGACCTCACCGATGCTTCGCTTATACAGCACTGCGTAGCAGACAAAGGGATCGAGAAGATAATCCACCTTGCTGCTTTGCAGTTGCCTTTCTGCAGTGCAGATCCCATACTCGGGGCGAGAGTCAACGTCGAAGGAACCATCAATATCTTCGAAGCAGCGAAGAGTTGTTGGATTAAGTCTTTGGTTTATTCGAGCAGCACGGCTGTGTATGGTACTAAGGACGAATATGCATCACCCTGTCTTGAACATGATGATCTGCTGATCCCGCATTCGCACTATGGGGTCTACAAGCAGGCCAACGAGTGGAGCGCAAAGGTGTATTACGAAGTTGATAGCATTTCGAGCATAGGCATCAGGCCCTATGTTGTATACGGTCCGCTTCGTGATCAAGGTATGAGCTCCACGCCGACAACTGCCATGAAAGCTGCGGTTAAGCTTGAGAGGTACGAAATTTCCTATGGAGGTGTTTGCAATTTCCAATATGCCGATGATACGGCAAAAGCATTTATCAGCGCAGCGTTGGCCAATCATGTCGGGGCAGATACCTATAACCTTGGAGGCAGGCCTGTAGATATGAAAGATGTGGTTAAAGCCATTGAGCTCGCTGAACCACGCGTTGCAGGCTTAATCACCTATCTAGACAGAACTTTGCCCTTTCCCCCATGCGCAAGCAATGTGGAACTGGAGAAGGTAATCGGTCATATACATGAGACGCCTCTTATCGAAGGTGTGCGAACAAGTATGGAGATATTTCGAAAGAATGTTGCGTCGGCAAAATGATCAAGGGAGATGAACCTCTTTTGAATTGGAGGTTGCAAGAGATCTTTAAAGTAGTTGTGGTAATCGACTCGGGCGAATGCTTGAGCGAAAAGTCATTCTAGGAGGTAGAGGGTATGTTGAAACGCGGACGCATTTCAGCGGTGGTAGGGCTCATGCTGATTATCTTTGCTGGTGTAGCGTTTGCGGCACCAAAGCAGATCGTAATCGGCATTAGCATGCAGGGAAACCAAAGCGGTTTTGTCCAGTACATTACATCGGGAATGTGGGAGTGGCAAAAGAATAATGCCCCCGATGTCAAGTTGGAGGTAGTGTTTGCGGATGACGATGCTGCGAAACAGTTGACGCAAGTTGAAACTTTTGTAGCGAAAAAGGTCGACGCGATCATCATTAACCCGGTAGATAAAGTGCAGTGTGCGGTCGCGGTCGATATCGCAGCCAATGCAAAAATTCCAGTTCTGACCGTCAACACGATAACAACGAGCAAAAGAGTGACAGCTCACGTAGGTTCGGATGATGTCGTTTCCGGCTATCTGCAGATGAATCGCATCATCGATGTTTGCGGACCCACGGCAAAAGTCGCCTATGTTGACGCTGTATTGGGACATTCAGCCCAAGTCGGGCGAACCGAAGGATACCAGAAGTCGCTCAAGGAACACTCTGGAGTTACTCTTGTCGTGCATGACACTGGCAACTGGTCAGCGGATGAATCGATGAAGCTCGTCGAGAACTGGCTGCAATCAGGGAAAAAGATGGACGCGATTCTTTGTATGGCAGACTGCCAACTCATCGGTGTGGTCACTGCGGTACAGAATGCGAAAATGATAGGCAAGATCAAGCTCGCCGGTATGGACTGCGATCCCTTGATCATGGATTACATCCAGAAAGGCTTCGTAGATGATTCTATTTGGCAGGACGGAGTTGGACAGGGTGAAAACGTTGTAAGGCTTGCGGTCGATGCGGTAAATGGAAAGAAAATCGCCGACTTTTATCTGCCCTATGAAGTTTGCACGAAAGATAATCTTGCTCATTATCTCGAACTCGCGAAGATCCGCAACAATCTAGCGAAGAAGTACTTCTGATACTTCCACGCGGCCGCGGCGATGGGTGCGCCTGTCGCCGCAGTTTCAGCGAGCAGGAATGAGGGGCATGGTTATGTCAGACAATGAAGTGATCCTCGAGATGAAACATATAGACATGCGATTCCGGGGAGTCCATGCCGTAGACGATGTGTCGTTTACACTACGTCGGGGCGAGGTACACGCTCTTGTAGGTGAAAACGGCGCTGGAAAAACTACGCTTATGAAAGTCTTGGTCGGTCTCTATTCGCCCAATGCTGGCGAACTAGTATTCGAAGGCGTTCCTGTGAAGTTCAGGAACACTAGCGTTACCAGGACGGCCGGAATATGCATGATCTTCCAGGAATTTAACCAGGTCAAGCATCTGACAGTGATGGAAAACATCTATTTGGGCAGAGAGCCTAAGACAAAATCAGGATCAGTCAATTTCAAGCAGATGCTTGAGGACTCTCGAATCATTCTAAAAAAGATAGGAGTCGAGATAGACCCGAAAACCTTTGTCCGGGATTTGACGGTTGCCAAGCAACAGCTGGTTGAAATCGCAAAAGCGGTTTCATACAACGCCCGGATAATCATCATGGATGAGCCGACTTCAGCCTTGAGCGATACTGAAATTAATCGATTGTTCGAGACTGTAAGAGCATTAAGGGCGGAAGGTAAGGCGATAGTGTTCATATCGCACAAGCTTGAAGAGATTTTCGGAGTTTGTGATCGGGTGACGATATTGCGAGATGGAAGATTCATCCATTCAGACTTGGTTAAAAACATCAACGAATCCGAGCTTATACATATGATGGTGGACAGGGAAATCTCGGAAATGTTCCCCAAAGAAGAGTCGAAAATAGGTGAAATCACCTTGGAAGTCAAAGGCTTGACCTGCAAAGGAGTCTTCGAAGACATCAGCTTTAATTTGAGACGAGGTGAAATACTAGGCCTTTCTGGCCTTATGGGTGCTGGCAGAACCGAAGTTGTCGAAGCAATCGTTGGAAGCAGAAAGCTTGACTATGGAGAAATTTTCCTTGATGGAAAGAAGATAGTAAATCGTATGCCGGGTGATGCGATCGCTCGAGGTATCATCATGGTGCCGGAGGATCGCAAAAAGCACGGTCTCGCGCTTAAAATGAGCGTCAAGGATAATATCCTGATGTCGGCCCTGCATAAATGCCTGAAAGGTGGGTATCTCCGTAAAAATCTGGAAATGAAATACTCATCAGAATATATGACCAAACTTGACATTAAAGCTGATAGCGATCGTCAGATTTGCTCGAATCTCTCGGGCGGGAATCAACAGAAAGTAGTCATTGCGCGAATATTGAATGCGGATCCGAATGTCATCATCCTGGATGAGCCAACCAGAGGCATAGACGTAAAGACAAAAGCGGACATCCATAAGCTGATGTCCCAGCTTGCCGTTCAAGGCAAGGCTGTGCTCATGATTTCATCTGAATTGAACGAAGTCCTGGGCATGAGCGACAGGATAATAGTGCTCCATGAAGGTAAATTGACGGGCACGCTCAACAGGAGCGAAGCGAACGCCGAACGCATCATGCAGTATGCGATAGGCAAAATGGAAGAAGAGGTACATTAAATGGGAATACTGAGCAAAACGCGAGCGGACGTAAGCGCCTTTGGTGTAAAGTACAAGTTGAACAACTATGGCATCCAGATCGGCTTCGTTATCATCTTCATCTACCTCTCCATCGCAACTCCGACTTTCTTCACCTACAGCAATTTCGTCACAATCCTACGACAAGTTGCCTGCATAGGAATCGCGACTATCGCTGTTGGTACGCTTATCATCATGAACTGCATCGATCTATCTATTGGATCGCTATTTGCTCTTTGCGGCATTACAGCAGGTCTGATGGTTTCCACGGGCAAGGAAGGCCTAAGCCTTCCAACCTTCATCGGCATTGGTATCGGTATCCTTACCGGCGTTTTAGTGGGCCTTTTCAACGGAGTCACGGTAGCTAAAGGGAAAATACCGCCTTTCATCGTGACCATGGGTTCGATGTGGATCACTCGAGGCTTGGCCCTCATTTTAGCTCATGGCATGCCGGTCGGCTCCTTCCCCGACCCCTTCGTTTATCTCGGAACGGCTTCCGTAGATAAGGGCAATATGATTCCCTGGTCGGTCGTGATCTTTCTGATCGTTGCGGTTGTGATGGATTTCCTCATGAAGAAGAGGCCCCTTGGGCGTTATATTTACGCGACGGGTGGAAACGAGGATGCTGCTATTGCCGCTGGTATAAACACTGCCCGAATCAAGATAAAAGCGTACCTCATCGAAGGCGGACTCGTCGGATTAGGCGCAACCCTTCTTGCTTCGCGGCTGAAATCAGCAGCTCCGGCGTTAGGGCAGGGCTATGAGCTCGACGCGATCGCTGGCGCAATTGTTGGAGGTGTTAGCTTTTCTGGAGGCATCGGCTCGGTCTGGGGGATGGTGCTTGGCGCGATAATAATCGGTGTCATCAACAACGGCATGGATCTCCTGGGTGTCCAAGCCTTCTACAAACAGATCGTTAAAGGCTCGATCATTATCCTCGCCGTACTCCTCGATAGACGACGGACAGGCCGCGGATAAATCCAGGGATTTTACATCCCAATATTATGCTTCTCCCTCTGGACACGTTCGCACCAGGGTCCTACGTTCCAGTCTCCGTAGGCACCGAGCCCACCGCGTTCGTCGGTTCCCGAATAAACCGGTATATGGACGAGCGATAGTCCCGTGTACGCATATGCTTCCTCAAGCGCAGTCTCAAGTTCGGCGCGGGAAGTCCCGCCCTCAAAACCGCGTATTCCCGAAAAAGCCTGGGCCATGGCGATATAATCCACGACGACCTCGTCATCGGTATGGAATTCGGCACCATACTGCGCCTGCTGCAGGGAGCTTATCGCCGCCATCCTGCGGTTGTCGAACAGCACGATCATCCCGTGAACGCCATAATTGGCCGCATCGAGAAGGATCTGGGGACACATGAGAAAGCTGCCGTCCCCCGTGAAGGCTATCGAATACCGCGGCGCATCGGCGATGCCGGACGCGAGAAGGCCTGATACGGCAAACCCCATGTATGAGGCGCCTGTGTCCGTGAATGTATATCCGACCGAATCGTCCTCGACTATCTGGAAGCCATTCGCCTGGACATCTCCCGCATCGAAGTATTTGACGGCGCCCTTTTCCTGGGCGAACTTGACGGCTGTCGCGATAGCGGCTGGCTGCGTGAGCAGGGCCTTGCCGAATTTGGGGTCAAAGATGGCAGGCATGGAGAGGCGTTCAGCCAGGAAGGAGTCCCACTGGGTTCGTCGCGCCTGGCATTCAAGGAGCCAGCGTGAAGGGTTGGCCCCTTTATCGATCATGGCTGATCTGAGTGCGGCAACAAGTTTCCCGAGAACAGAGTTGGCGTCGCCCACAAGAG
>Ga0153880_1098031_pt1 | contig 11825 bp, 11 predicted proteins | sample AM7aRNAsmRNA_FD_105227 | JGI IMG/M metagenome (GOLD analysis project Ga0153880, IMG submission 105227) | Metatranscriptome of freshwater microbial communities from Lake Alinen Mustajärvi, Finland - AM7a metatranscriptome (Metagenome... | ecosystem: Environmental > Aquatic > Freshwater > Lake ... | reverse complement strand
GGGCCAGTTACACCAAAAACCCAATAGAATATTAGCGCTATGCTTGATGCTTGTCCGAAAATCAAGAGTGCCGAATGTCGAGATAGTAGATTCGCCGGTGAATTAAACGGTTGCCTTTCTGAAAAACTTTTTACGTAGGGCATCACATATATAAGAAGAAAGGGTGAGACGCTCAGAACACCGACTATCTCACTGATCCACCGGGTAATAATCGCATAGAGGATTTTTGTTTGTAGCAAAGTGCTGCTTATGGCGAAGCCTAGAACGGAAAGCACGGCCAGAAGCGTGGAAACAAGTACCGTTGTGGTGATCAACCAGAACAAATCTCGTGATTTTTGAAGGCGCCAATCGATATGAATCCAGCGACGCAGAAAACCGGCAGCAAGGCAATAAATCGATGATATCACAAGTGCGCATAATAAAAGCACATAGAAGGGTTGCGGCATACGAAAGATGAATACACTGTCGACGAGTAATGCGATCGTAACCACAGGTATGAATCTCATACCGAAAACAATAAGCAGGGCATACGTAAGCCCGGCGGCTGGATACCAGGCGATAACTCCGTGGAGTTCACTGGCCTTTTTAGAAAAAAGGTCTAAAACAATGAACATGCAGAGATATGCTGTGCCTATGAGCACAGTACGCAGTATCAGCTTTGGATTACAATATGATTGGGTGCGTGGAGTTTTAGAAGTTCGCTTTTTCAGGACGTCAGTCGTAATCCCTTCTGTGAGTTTTTCAATCAGAAATTTCATCACTACTATGTTACACCAGTCTGCCAAGTTATGGAAGAATGTGGAAAGAATCACTGGCGAGGAACAGTTTTCCTACTCGGTCGCTGCGATCAGGCTCTCGAGCTGTGGAATGCCCTTGACGCCTATGACGAGGGAGAGCACTGCCGACTGCTCAAGCAGGCTCTTCAGCGCATGCTGCAGGAGTGTTCGTCCTTTTCCCGCCGCGTCCCTCCTGATTTCCTCCAGCCGATCGAAAAGATCATCGTTGAGAGCCATAGTCCATTCGGGCTTTTCAGCCTGTCGAGAGTCGCGGGGCACTTCGATGCCTCGGTTGTACTTGTCGGTCAGCAGTCCTCCCTGGAGAACCTGATAGGGGAAGATGGCAATGCCCTCGCGCACGCACAGGGGAAGGATGTCCTTCTCGATGTCGCGTTTGAGCAGGCTGTAGGGCGGCTGCAGGGCCACCGGCCGACGCAATCCGTTTTCGTCGCAGACTTTGAGCAGTTCTTCGATCTGTGCGGCGCTGAAATTGGAGATTGCCCAGTGACGAGCCTTGCCGGCGTCGATCAGGTCGTTGAAGGCCTTCACGGATTCGACCATCGGCGTCGCCGGATCGGGTCGATGCATGTAGTACAAGTCCACATAGTCGCAACCCAGACGGGTCAGCGAGCGGTCGATCTCCCGCAGTACGTGCTTCCGGCTCAGACCTTGGTCGTCGTCGGCCGGTCCGATCTTCATGCCGACCTTGGTGGCGACGATGGCCTTCCCGCGCCTGCCCTTCAGGGCCTTGCCCAGAATTTCCTCGCCGACACCGCCCGCCGAGCCTGGATAGCGTGTGTATCCCTGATACATGTTAGCCGTATCGAGGAAGTTGACGCCATGATCCAGCGCCCAATGGACGAGGGTGATGGCGTCAGCTTCGCCGACGGGTGTACCGAAGGTCATCGTCCCGAGGCAAAGGGGCGACACCTGCAGCGCGGTGCCGGGAATGACGCTCGTTCTCATGCTTTATTCGCCTTGAGGGCCGCGATGCCTGCCTTGAGCGATTCGACCAGGTAGTCGAGCGTTTCGTCGGATATGCCGATCCACCAGGGCAGGCTGAAGGAGTTGTCCCACCAGTCCTCGAGCACCGGGCAGTCATGCATTCCCGCCCCGAGTTTCTGGAAGAGCGGATAGCGGTACAGTGGATAGTACTGAACGATGGCGCGGATACCAGCCTGCTTGGTCAGGTAGTCCAGGAGGTCGTCGCGGTTCTTTCCGAACTTCGATCCGTCGAAATGAAGGACGAATTGGTGAAACACCATGTGGTAGCCTTCAGGTATGCTGATGTACTTAAGTTCAGGTATGTCCTTGAGTGCGACGCGCAGCTTGGCCGCCTGGGCAATCAATATGGCATTTTGGGCGTCGAGAGTCTTGAGAAGTTCGCTTCCCAGTGCGCACTGGGCCTCTCCGATGCAGAAATTGTTGGGCCAGACATTCTCCATGTCCATATCCACGTTTGTCATAGCCGGGGACCAGTAGCGCTCCCGGCTCGCCGGGAAGGGGTGGAGACCATCGTGGCGAATACCTGGAACCAGGGCCGCATCGGCGTCGGACTTAACGGTCAACATGCCGCCTTCGCCGAGAGTTGTAAGGTTCTTGGCACCATGAAAACTGAAGCAGCCAAAATCGCCGTAGGTGCCCAGTTTCTTTCCGTACAGTGCTGCGCCAGGCGCCTGGGCACAGTCCTCGACGACGCGGAGGCCGTACTTTTCGGCGATTTTGAGGATGGCGGGCATGTCTACCGGCATACCGAGGAGGTGGACGATAAGGAGGACCTTTGTCTTATTCGTTATCCTCTTCTCGACATCGCAAGGATCCATGACCCAGGTATCCTTGTCGATATCGGCCCATACCAGCTTAGCGCCCGTCGCGCCGAAAGGAATGGCTGTAGCACAGAATGTGTAGCCGGGGGCAATCACCTCGTCACCAGGGCCGATGCGGCAGAGGATGGCCGCGAGGCGCAGTGCATTCATGCAGTTGTCAAATGCGAAGGCGTGGTTGGCGCCGGAGTAGGTCTTGAAGTCAGCCTCGAATTTCTTCAGATAGGATCCTTGGGTCTGGACCTCGGCATTGCGCATCACATCGACGACGGTGGCTATTTCCGCTTCGGTGTAGGTTCGCATGCGCGCGGGGAAGTTGACCTTGTAACCTGCTACCGAGCCGCGTCCGGACGCATCGCTGGTCTTGATCATTTCCGCTTTGTCTGCCATTGCATTCTCCTTGCCAATCTTAATAATTTGGTGTCTGATATCAGATAACCAAAAAAAAACATTCCTGTCAAGCATAGAAAGTTGAAAGCGCACCGATTCCGAACGTTTTCCTAAACCTTGCGGCGAAGAGACCGCCGGTGAAGAGATCCTGGTTCATTCCTTTACCGAACCGGAGGTTATACCTTTCACGAAGTAGCGCTGAAACATGATGAAAAACACGACCATAAAGAAAGCGCCGAAAGCCCCACCCGCCATCATCAATCCTATGTCAGTCACCGACTTGCCGAAGGCTGGAGTACGAGCGATAAAGGAGACGCCGACGGGAATGGTAAAATTGATGCGCTCGTTCGAGAGGATGGACTGCCACATGAAGTTGTTCCACGAGGCGTTAAAGGTGAAGATCGCAAGGGTGGCCAACGCGGGCTTTAGCAGGGGAAGCGCGATCTTCAGGAAGATCTGCCTTTCCGAGGCTCCATCGATCGTGGCCGCCTCGATCATTGACTTCGGGATGCTCCCCGCAAACTGCCTGACGAGGAAAATGCCGAAGGGACTTGCGATCATTGGCATGGCCATCGCGAAGTAGACTCCGATCTGGCTGTCCGTCAGGTGGAGGGTACGAACCCACAGGAAAAGTGGGATGAACATGACCTGAGGGGGTAGGAACATTGTGGCTAACAGAAGGAAAAAAAGAATCTTGTCGCCGGGGAATTTTTTGGTCCCGAAGGCGAATCCCGCCAAAGAACTGATGGAGACGACGAAGGCGCTGGTCAGGAGGGATACGAGGACGCTGTTGCGCAGCCAGGACCAGACCGGCCAGGACCCCTTGAAAAGCTTCGACCAATTTTCAAGTGTGGGCCTTGTTGGAAAGAACTCAGGCGGTACGCTAATGGTGATGGACTGAAGCTTGAAGGAGCCCGAAACCATCCAGTAGAGGGGAAGCAGGAAGAGCAGGGTCATGACGACGAGGAGTGCCTTGACGAGGAGTTCGCCCAGGACGGAAGGAAGCATGGCGACGGATCTGCGGGACCGTACCGGAACAGCGTTTCGCCCGCTCATCGCTCTTCCCTCCACATGCGGATCTGGAAAAGTGTGACGATCATGATGATGACCGTCAGGACGACGCCCATGGCTGCCGCCTTTCCGACCCTCGCCGAGATGAAGGCGGTCTGGTAGATCAGGAAGACCAGTGATGTGCTGGAGTTGCTGGGACCGCCCTGGGTAAGCATGAAAACCGTCTCCCACGACTGGAATATCTGGATCGTCAGGGTCGCAAGGACGAAGAGCGTCACAGGCCGGATGCAGGGGATCTTGATCAAGAGAATACGTTGCCAGGCATTGACGCCGTCGACGGTCGCTGCGTCGAGAATGTCCTGTTGTATGCCCGCAAGACCTGCGAGGAAAAGGATGATAGGCTGGCCGATGGTGTAGGTGAGCATGACAACGCAGACGGACAGAAAGCTCGTCGAGGGCGAGGAGAGCCAGAGCACCGGCTGTATTCCGAAGGCGCCAAGGACATAGTTGAGGAGACCGTAGGTGGGGTTGAAGATCCAGATCCAGACGATCGAGAGTATGACGCCTCCCGCGACGGTCGGGAGGTAAAAAGCGCCCCGAAAGAGCCCCTGAAGCCTCGGGCCGAAGCGTTCGATCATCAGGGCAATGACGAGGGAAACGACGATTGCCGAGGGAACGACTACGAGCACGTACTTGAAGGTATTACCCAGGGCCTTGAGAAAGATCGAATCATCCAACAATCCGAGGTACTGGCCCAGGCCCCGGAAGGTCTTGGCCTCCAGGTTGAAGGAGGCGTTGAAGAACGATAGGTATATTGAATAGAGCAGGGGGCCGAGAATCAGGGCCAGAAAGGCGATATAGCCCGGCGCTATGAAGAAATATGCGGCTCGAGAAGCCCGGGAACTGTGCCTGGAGGTCTTGTTCATGTAACGCTCAACCCTCCCGACAGGGCGGCAGATTCGCCGCCCTGTCGATTCATTGTCTTGGAATCACTGCTTGATTATCTGGTTGGCCCGTTTCACGAAATCATCCATGATTTTCTGGATGTTCGCGTCCTTCTGGAGGAAAGACTGCCTGGCCTCGGCCCAAGCCTGCCGTACCTCGTTGAAGTTCGGCACACCGGTGTTGTAGTAGTAGTTCGCGGTCCCGAACTTGCGAGCCGCATCCGTCCAGGACTTCTGATCCGGGTCCTTGTCGCCGAAGGGGTTCTTGGCATCGGCGCGCAGGGGAACCTTCGACCAGCCGCCGGCGATACTGGAGGCGATCTCGGGGCTCTGCAGATATTTGATCAGGTCCAGTATCCTGGGCATGTTTTTCGGGTCCTTCTGCTTAAAAACGATGAAGCCATCGGGGTCCGAGGTCGCTACCGGTGTCGGGGGCGCGCCGACCTTGTTCGGATAGCGAGCCAGGACGTACTCGAAGGACGGGAGTCCCTGCTCCTTGATCGCCTTGTTGGTGATCTTGGCGTACCAGTTAGCTCCGCCTATCATCGCGATATTCTGGTTGATCCAGTAGGGGTCGATATCGTCGTCGATGAAACCAGCGCCGCCGGGCACGATGAGGTTTTCGTCCAGGAGTGAATGAAGGAACTTGAGTGCCTCGATCGCCTGGGGGCTATTGATCTTAAAGGTTTTCGTCTTCTGGTCGTAGAACTCCACGCCCGGGAAGCCTCCGAAGAAGGCGTTGAAGGCGGAGTCCATCGAGGGGCTCTTGGCAAAGAAGGCGGTGGCATAGACACCGTTGGCGGGATCGTTGATCGCCCGAGCCGCCTTCAGGAACTGCTCGGTGGTCCAGGTATAGTCGGGAGCCTTGGGCAGGAGGTTCGAAAGACCCTTTTTATCAAAGAGGGTCTTGTTGATGATGTAGTCCCAGTAGCCGCCCGAAACCGGAACGCCCCAGAGCTTGCCGTCCGGAGCTGTGAAATCCTTCAGGATATTTCCGTACTGCTTTCGGTCGGCCTCCGTGAGCACTGCGCTCAGATCGGCGGCCAGGCCTTGGTTGTAGTACTTCGATATGCGCATGTTGGAATCGAGGTAGATATCGGGGGGAGTTCCGGCGGCCACTGCAGTGTCCATGAAGAGGGTCGTACCGCCCGCCTCGTAGCCCCGGATGGCAAAGCTGACGTCGACATCCTTGTGCGTCGCCATGTACTGATCGAAGACCTTCTTATAGAAGTCCCTCCACAGCTCTCCCGTGTCGCCCTTGGCCGCTTCCTCGCTTCCGAAAGCCCAGAAAGTGATCTTCTGCTTTGTCTGAGCCGTTGCACCGGCGACCATCGAGAACAGGAGCACAATCGCCATTAAGCATTGCAAATTTCTTTTCATCGTACTCTCCTTGATTTTTGTCAGTATGCTGATATCCAACCCGCATGGATAGTTTCCATGGGATTCCGACAATGATGTGCCAAGTGGCACCGCTGGTACTCGTGTCCGTTATCCTCCTTATTATTCTGTATTATTCTGTACTCCTCCGCCTGGAAGGTCCGAAAGCGCGATCGCCACTATTCTGCTCTGGCCGGATCTGTCTTCTGCATCCTGACGATGCACTTCTTGAGATGCTCGAAGTGTTTCATGAGCTGTAGCCTGGCAAGAGCCGGATCCCTGGCAATTACCGCATCGAGGATGCACTTGTGATCCTCGTATACTTCGGCTGCTGGCCTAAGCTCATGGAGCAAAGGATCGTCGAGTTGCTCGAAGGCAGCCCAGAACTCCTCGAGCAACATGGTGAGCATATCGTTCCCAAGCGGGCTATAGAGAGCTCGATGGAATTCGTTGTCGTGACTGTCCCACGCCATTCCGTCTCGGATAATCCTGCTCCAGGACCTAAGGATATCCTCGAGTCTCCAGATGTCCTTTTCACCGATGCGGGGCACGACCTCCTCTATGGCAGCACACTCCAGAAGAAACCTCACTTCGCCCAGTTCTTCGAGGGCGCTCGGATTGAAGCGGATCACGAAACCGACGATCTCGCGCAGTGGATCGAAGTTCCTTTCCCGGACGAATAGTCCCGTTCCATGCCTTATTTCCACGATACCCAGGGACTGCAACTTCTTCACAGCTTCCCGGATGGAACTTCGCCCCACACCCAGTACTTCGGCAAGTTGTGCCTCAGAAGGAAGCGCATCACCGGCCTGCAATTCCCTGTCCACGATATACCGCACCACATAGTCGCGGATCAGGACATCCAGGGAAATCCGCTTGGGTGGATTCCCCGCTCCTTCCCCGAGCGGCGTGTCGCGCGACAGGCCATTGACCATTGCAGAGGCGCTCATGGCGTGAACCATGTGCCAAGAAGGCAGGTGACGCCACCCGCCTCACCCCAATAGACGGTGAAGGCGCGCCCGTCCTCGAGGGTCGCCACCGTCGGATAGCCCAGGTTGGCGCTCGGCAGGTCGTCGCGAACCACGATCTCCCGGTCGATATTCCACCCGCGGCCCTCATCCTCGCTGATGCAAGCCCGTATTCCGAAGGGTGGCCTCCTGTGGCCGTAAATCGCCAGGACACGGCCGTCAAGCAGCTGGACAACATCGGCGGGGAAGCCCCAGAGCGGTGTCTTTCGGGGTTCGCTCCAGGTCAGGCCTCCGTCATCGGAGCTGACCTGGTGGAGGAAGTCCCCGGCCTCAACGCAGCTTCTCAGCAGGCAGAGCAGGCGGCCGCTGCGCAACTGGATCAGGACGGGTTCGAAAAAGTTCACCTCCGGATCATAGGCGATCTGCCTCGTCTCCTTCCACGAGTGCCCTCCATCGCGCGAGATCGCGACGAAAGCCTTGCTCTTACCAACCCGTATGCTCCCATCAGGATTCCTCTCGTTGCCTAAGGGATCGCCTGACCAGAAAAGGTCCTCCCTGCAGTAGGTGTCGTAGAAGGGATCAGCGGCGGCGAGCGCGAGGAGGAGATTTCCATCGGCGAGCTCCACGATACCCCTGTGCGAGTAACCGCTTATGTAGGGGCCGGTGTCCACTTCCACGGTTTCTGTCCAGCTCTGGCCCCCGTCGGTTGAGCGATGCACCCAGGTCCCCCCATGGGCAGTGACCCAGGGATAGGGGCTTCGCGGCAAGGCTCCTTCAAGGTTGTCCAGCCTAGCGGCCTCGGCCGGGCTGAAGCATCTGCGCCGATAGACGCTGGCCAGCACATCGCCGTTGGAAAGTACCTTGAGGCCGGGACATTCCATGCCGTACCAGGTGTAGTCCGGGATGGGCTGGGGGGCGCTCCAGCTCCTTCCGCCGTCGAAGGATCGGATCAGCATGTTGCGGTACTCAGGATCATAGGGCGGATGGAGCCATGCCCGCGGCGAGTCGGGGGTCACCTCGCGCATCACGGTCATGTTAAAGGAGACAAGGAGTTCACCGCCAGGCATGCGCACCATCGAGGGACCCATGGCATATCGATGACAATCCTTGAATACGACCGTGTTTTCCATCTTCACCTGACCTTTTTCGCTAGCCTTTGAGGCCCTCGCGCGTTATTCCTTGGATGAAATACCTCTGCATGGCCAGAAAAAAGCCCAGTGTCGGCAGTGCCGCGACGGTTATTACCGCCATCGCCGTGCCGTATCCATATCGACTGCCTGTCTGTTGGAAACCCACCGGATTGAAGATCGCGGCGCCGACCGGCAGCGTCATCCATTCGGTCTTGAAGGCGACCAGCATCGGCCACATGTAGTCGTTCCACACGAAACTAAAGAGTATGATGGCGCAGGCCGTCGTTGCCGATGTAGCGAGGGGAAAGACCACCTTCCTGAAGGTCTGGAAGCTGTTGCATCCGTCGATCCTCGCGGAATCCTCCAGATCACCGGGAAAGGAAAGGAAGAACTGGCGATAGAAGAAGACACCGAAAGCCCCCGCCAACTGCGGCACGATCAGGGACCAGTAGGAGTCGTTCAGCTTCAGCTTGAGCACCCAGATGAAAAGGGGCACGATCGATATTTCGTCGGGAATCATCAGGGATGCGAGCAGGACAAGATAGAGGAGCTTCTTGCCGATGAAGTGCATCCGGGCGAGGGCGTAGCCGGCCATCGAACTCAAGCCAAGTCGGAGGAGGGTCACGACAACCGATACGAATACGCTGTTGAAGATCCATCGAAACAGGGGCGCTTTGGTGAACACGGTCACGTAGTGCTCGAAGGTGATCTTCTCGGGAAAAAGGCTCGTGCTCGACAGTATGTATGCTTCCGGTTTCAGTGAGGTGATGACCATCCAATAGAACGGAAATATCCAGATCAGGCCGATCACCAGGCCCAGTAGCCACCAGAGGATGGAAAGACCCGCCGGGTTTTTCCCCTTTCTCTGCTCTATGGTCTGTCTGCGTTTTTTCATGGTCTAGTTGTCCTGGTCGCCATAGAATTTGAAGCGGATCCAGCTGAACACGAGGGTCGTCAGGAAGAGAAGCAGGGAAAGGACGGCCGCGTATCCAAGATCGAAGCGTTGGAAGCCTGTGCTGTAGATGTACGACACGATTGTCGCCGACCTTCCCCCGGGTCCGCCCGCTGTCATCAGCTGTACCTGCCCGAAAATGCGCAGCGCTGCGATGGTTTCAAGGGTGATGATCAGCCCGAGGATGGGGCGGAGCATGGGCAGGGTGATCCTGAAAAAAACCTGCCGATCGTTCGCACCGTCCAGATGAGCCGAATCGATGAGTGCCTGTGGGATGTCCTGGAGTCCGGCCAATAGGATGATCATGTTGTAGCCGACTCCCCACCAGATAGTGACCATGGAAATGGAGGGGATGACCCAGGTGATGGAAGTGAGCCAGGCGATCTTCGGCAGGCCGAGGCCGGCGAGAAGCATGTTCAGTATTCCGCTCTCTTTTTCAAGGATCCAGACCCAGATCATGGCGGTGACGGTGATGGCCACGGCCTTGGGCGCGAAAACAAAGGTCCTGACCAGATTCGAGAATCTCCATTTGCGATTGACGTACAGGGCAAGAAGCAACGACACCACGACCGTTCCCGGAACAACGAGGAGGGTGATCGTCATGGTGTTCAGCCAGACCTGCGCCACCCATGGATCGGTAAAAGCCCTAAGGTAGTTTTCCAGCCCAACCCATCGGGGAGCCCTGGATATGCTCCAGTCCGTGAAGCTGACATAGATACCGAAAAGGATGGGAGCGACTTTCATGGTGATGAAGAGAAGCATATAGGGGCCTATGAATGCGTAGGCGGCCCAATCGACCAGCTTGCCCTTGTAGCGGAATTTTCCCTGACGCCCGGGAGATCCGATGTTGCCGTCTTTGCCGGAACGCAGGATTGCGTCCATAACCCCCCCCTTGCCAGAACGAACAGCTGTGTTTCACGCGAAGTAAGGATCGGGGACCGCCGGTCCATGCCAGGCAGCCCCGACCCAAGAATTTTTATTTGTTGTATCTATCGAGAATTCTCTGCCAATCCTGTACAAGCATGGCCAAGCCATCGTCAATGCTCCTTGTACCTGCCCAGACAGGATCCATCGCCTTCGAGACGGGCGCATCCCCGCTGGCGTAATAGGAGAAGTCTCCGCCTATCGGGAAGGGTATCTCATCGGAGAATCCGCCCTTGACGCTGTTGGAGAAAGCCTCTCTGTATTTCCAGGGGATCCCGGTGTTCTTGTACTCCGCGTTGTCGAGTACGGACTGGCGAAGAGGAATGCCCCTTCCCTTGGTCACCCAGAACATCGAATTGTCGGAGAGCCACTTTACCGCTTCCGCAGCAGCTTTCGTGCGCTTGGGATCGGCCTGCTTGAAAATGCACAATCCCGCAAGATCGACCAGAGTCGTGAATTTATCTCCGATGATGGGGTTCTTGACAGTCATGAAATCGAGTCCAGCTGTGTTGATGTAGCCGTTCAGCGTCCATGGACCGGTGAAGAACATGGAGCCGACGCCCTGTCCGAAAGACTTGTAGCGGTCGGAGACGTCCCTGCTCGAAATCTTGTTCTTGTCGAAGGCGTCCAGCACCCACTGCGCCGCGCGCTTGGGGGCATTCGTCTTCAGGAAGGTGACGGTTTTCTGGTCTTCGCTGATTCGCTGGGCACCCCACTCCTGAGCGAGGATTCCGAACAGCACATTGGGAGCCACTCCGGAACCGGTTAGCAGGAGGCCGGATCTCGTGACCTTGCCGTTGCTGGTCTTGGTCATAGCCATCGCCCACTTAAGGAGCGAGGCCGCATCGGTCGGCGGTTTCGTGATATCCAATCCCGCTTCCTTGGCATGAGCCACGTTGATGAGCAGCGCATGCGGCGAAGCGTCCATGGGCACCATGATCATCTTACCCTTGTACGTCGAAGTGGCAAGGGAATCGGGAAGGAAATCCTTCAGATTGAGACTTGCGGTCTTCATCACATCGTCGAGAGCAAGCACGGCCCCATCGTTGTACCAGCGGGTGATGTCGGCCATCATGCGGAATCCGATGTCAGGAGGATTGCCCGTCGCGACTGCCGCGGCGATCTTGGTGGGCAATTCCTCGTCAGGCATCGTCCGATACTCGATCTTGATGTTCGTATGTGTGGCATTGAAATTATCGAGCAAGGCATTGAATACTTCACCATCGGAAGCTGTCAGGTGGTGCCAGAACTGCAGGGTGATCACATCATTCGTCGATCCCTGGGACCAGACGCTACCGACCAACAGCACTATCATCAGAATCCATGGAACATTCCTTTTCAACACAGCAAAACCTCCTGGATTTTGCGGACAAAACTCGCACTTTTTTAGACATGGTCAATCCAGCCAAGCTGACCCGACTATTGGGTCAGGACTGAATTGCATACGATTGGGGCTGGAATATGTGTTTTCTCGCTTTCAACCTCCCCATGTAGGGACTTGCCTCCTTGAACTGATTTATCAGATATCTG
>Ga0153880_1396949_pt1 | contig 11889 bp, 4 predicted proteins | sample AM7aRNAsmRNA_FD_105227 | JGI IMG/M metagenome (GOLD analysis project Ga0153880, IMG submission 105227) | Metatranscriptome of freshwater microbial communities from Lake Alinen Mustajärvi, Finland - AM7a metatranscriptome (Metagenome... | ecosystem: Environmental > Aquatic > Freshwater > Lake ... | reverse complement strand
TTATCATTTATACCTAATATAAAGCTATCAACTGACTATAATAATTTTAATGAATAAATATCATGTTGTAATAAATTTCCTGTAATTATACCAGGGATATATTTACTAATAACTTTTTTATATTCATCTGTAAATTCTAGATAATCAATTGTTATAAGTGATGTATCAGGGCAATTATCAAGATATTTTCCTAAAAAAGCAATCAATGGCAAATCGCCGGCTACAGGTATATTACCAAAGGTTGTAACTGCTCCTATTATTTTTCCATCCTCAGTAAAGCCTACCTGTTGAAATTCAAAGAACTCCGATAATGTATTTAAGTATAAAGCTGAACTAAATTTAATTTTATCATGATTGTAAGTTAACTGAAAATTACATCCAAACAAAGAATCTTTAGTTTTTACGATACCTAAACCAATAACTGCTACAACTTGTTTTGAACTTGCATCTCCACAAACATCTATTTGTCTTTGACTATAAACAAAAGGTTGCAAAGTGTCCGTACAATTACCATTCTGGCTGCTGCCTATAAACAGCAGCCAGATGATAATCGAAAAGATAATTAAATTATCTGTAAATGTACATTTTTTTGGACAATGATACATTGTCGCCTACTAAACGGTAAATATAAATACCGGTTTGAACCAGTTCATTTGCATCATTAGTTCCATCCCAAACATAATTAACAAGTCCGGGATTCATATTTGTACTTGCTAAGGTTTTAATTCTTTTACCACTTTCATCATACACTACTAATGTATAATTACCGGATTTTTCAACATTAACAGAGATTTGAGTTGATGTTGTAAATGGATTTGGTAAATTCTGTATTAAAACATCATTTACAGCTTCTGTTTCAACCGATGATAACATTAGACTGATAGGTTGAACAATATTATCATTAAATCTTACATTCGAAGCTTTAATATTAACAGTACTTGTATTAATTGTAATATATGCAACAGGTGTCTGTGCATCAATCTCTCCAGAGCCTGATATAACAACAGTACTTCCATCAAAATCAGAATATAATTTAATTTTGTCGTTATTAACAGCTTGGACATCATTAACAATAGCATTCAATTTAAAAGTAATTCCCAATGGTCCGTTTAAATAACCATTTAGATAAACAGGTATTGAATATACACTTTCTGAAATCTTTTGAGAATTTCCAAAAGTAATATTTGACGCAATGTCATTTGCAGATATCTTACCATATAAAGGAATTGTGTCAAGTAGCCAAGGTAAACTTGGAATTCTTGCTGAAATATAATGTAATATTAATGAAGCATCATATTCTGTTACATGATAAAATACTCTCTTAATTGAATTAACCTGAGGTGGTAAATTATCACCATCATATAAATCTCTCCAATTAATTGGTGACATACTATCTGGCCTTGGCCACCAGTATCTGCCATTATGATTAACATCTGCATGGAATGCATTTCTTTTTCTCACACTATCAAGTGGTACGTTTGTTGCAACAGAACGCATAATAACTCTTGCGTCATTTACTGTTACAAAACGATTTTGAGGCATCAGATAATGTTTTCTACCAAATCCTTTTGACATATCGGCATCACCATCACCCCACCATTCGTCAATATTATAACGAATGTTAGCATTAAACCTGATTCTTTTCTCATTTCCACCGGAAGGTGTCCATTCATTTGTCATAGTTGTACTATCTTGTCTTACGGCAAGTTCATTATAACTTCCATCAGCTTTTTGGAATCTCAAACCATTCATAAAATCGGCAGATTCGCCTTTAACGCCAACAGAAGCACCCTTTGTTACAACTAATGTTCCTGTATTATATGTATTACCACCAATTTGTCCATAGCAAAATTCTATATTTCCCTGACCCGAAAGTGGGTCTTTTGACTTATATAATTTTACCTGAAAACTACCAATGCTCGATGGTACTGTTTGGTCATTAATATTCAAATTTTTCCATTGCACAGTAAATATTCCATTTGCTGCGTCATATTTATAAGAAATTTCTGACGGCATATAACCGTTAAATTTCTCTCCGTCTTGTCTATATCTATGGTCACCCCAGAATGGAGCTATTACATTTATAGGATAGGATACGTTTTGTATAAACAATCCTTGTGGCTGTTTCGATGGATAAAATGGTGGTTGTGAAAATGTTAAAAATCCATTTATACAAACCCATACGGAATTATATACTTCCCCATTAAATTCAAATGGAAATCCAATTGGAATACCACCGGGATTTGAATATCCATCATCTAAATCAACTGCCCAATTCGGTGGTAAACCGAAAGAGGTTGATGGAATAATTACTCTGTCAGAGCCCAGTTCCTGGTATGGAGTATTATATACAATCCTTATTGTATCGAAATCTCCATAAATCTGAGCCTTTAACGGCTGCACCGTCAATGTTATACCAAACAGTATTACAAGACCCACAGCAATTAAGAAAATTCGTTTCATTTTGATCTCCTTTATTTTTTTAAGTATTTTCTTATTTGTTAAATATCGGGTACAGGTATTATCCTGTACCCAAATGTATTATTATCTAACGATAATTAAATTAGTTGTTGATGTAACTGTTCCGCTAACTAAGCGTAATGTATATGAACCACTTGCTAATGGTGTTCCGTTAATTCCGATTGTATTCCATATTATATCATACAATCCTGCAGAGTATTCAGCATTTGCTAAAATCGCTGCTACATTACCAAGTGCATCGATAACTTCCAATTTAACATTACCGCTATTTCTAATTCCAAATGTGATATTTGCTGTGCTTGTAACAGGATTAGGTGTTACTGCTGCTATTCCGTTTTCAACTATCTCTGGTAGTGGAGTAACCGGACTTGCCCAATCGTGAAGAATAACAAATGCATCAATTGATGTATTGTGTATTTCAACTCTAAGCCTGCCATTCGGATCTGTCTTAATCATATAATCAGTTGCTGCTGATCCAGGTTGTCCTTTACCTGTTTTCATATTGTAATTAAAGTTATTACCCTGAGATATAGCATCTCTGATAAACCATTGTGAGCCTGTTGGGTTCTTAATAGCATCTCCCTGTGCAGGAATATCTGCCGGATTCCAACTTAGTGAAACAGGATAGAAACCTGAACCATTACCAATTGTACCGCCTGCTTGGAATATACCAACATATCTTCTTGTATCCCATACACCAGCTTTTGCTCTTGGGAATATGTTTCTTAATATACCATTAGTTTGTGGTATTGTCCATCTTGCGTCAAATACATCTTTTGGAGGAATTGGTGGCAAATCGTATTCACAGAACTTATAGTCAAGTGTTCCGACTTTTTCATTATCCATACCATCACCGGTTGTAGCATCTCTTGGTGCTGTACCGAATTGTAATATCTGCCATGCACTCTTTTGGTCTCCAGGTACATTACCAATGTAAGTATTTTCAACCAACAAATCACATACAAAGTCAGTCGGGTCGCTATATTTCAATCTATAAATCAAAGTATCCGACATACCGGAAGCATCAGTTACAATAACCATAATAGTTACTTTACCATCAGCATCGGGTGGTATATCAAATGAACTTGATTTAACAAGTACTTTAACAGTATCTTTTTGTCTTGTGCCTTTAATTGTTGAAGGTTCTACAGTAAATCCGGTTAAAGGTGCTCCATTTTTATCATAAACTCCAATGGTCAATGTTTCAGAAGGATTACCACCTGTAGTATCTCTTTGTAAGTCATAGTCAGATACTAATATTGTATCAGCATACGGCATACCTTTATCAACGCATCTAACTGTAGGTGCAGCAGTTATATTTGGTCTGTGATTTGTTGAATCAACCTGCAAATCAAAAGTTTTGACTGCTGATAATTGTGTCTCACCGTCAATTATATCCCAAACAATAACTGTAACTTTTTCTTGTCTCGGTGCATCATGTACTCTTGGAGTACCATATAACAATCCACTAACTGGATTAATTTTCAACCAATTAGGTGTTGTCTTCAAACCTTTCAAATTATATGTTCCGGCTTCGGAGTAACATGGGTCACGTGGTATTTCATCTTTTGCATAGTCTGAATAAACTAATTCAAATCTATGGTCCTGATCTGCATTTGCGTCAAATACTTTAATCATTTTGTTTGAATCAAGTAATTCAGGATTATAATCTATATCTTCTTTTGCACTTAATAAACTTGTAGTCATAATAATTGGTTGTACATTTATATAGACCGGCATTGATAATGGTGTCAAACCACCATGACCATCATTGCACATAACAGTAAACACTGTATCGGTATTTAATTTTCCGTTCCACTGAACTAATGGTTTTAATAATGTCCAAGCTTCTGTGGAGTCAATACGAATATTTAATTTTCCATAAGTTGTAAAGTCAATTCCAAATGCATCTTTATCATTTGATGTCTCTTTTCCATAAGAATATAAATATTTATTCGACATCCAGTAAGGCCTTGTTTGTCTTATCAAAGTCTGGTCTAATGTGCCACTACCATTTGTATCATAACTTGTACTATCAATTACTGTAGTATCACCGCTTCCGCCGAATTCATCTTTATTTCTGATATTAATACTCATAAATCCATAAGCAGTTTTTCCATAACGGAAATCCCAATTTTTCGGATTTAATTTTGAATCCTGAGCTGCATTGTCTTCTTGTTCATCATTAGTATTAAAGTCTGCCTGGAATCTTAATTTATCCGTCAGGTTTGCTTTCATTTTCCTTGTATTATAAGGAACAAGAGGATCCTGAGGTGTCATACCGCAAATATAAACTGATGGTTGATAAATAACATAAGGTACTTTATCACCCTTTAAGTTAATTCTTCTGTAAAGTATATTCTGTTGAGCATTAGATGCTGAATCGGTTGGTACCCAATCGTTAAAGACCGGTGGCTGATTTAAAACAAATATTTTAAATGTGTAATCCAATTGCCTGCCCAAACCGAAGTTAACAGTATCCTGTTGCAAATATCTGGCATTTACAGTATCGTATTTACCTGCATTGAAATAAGGTTTGTATAAGTCAATATACGTATCAATTACATCCTGAGATAACCCAAGCGACCTAAGATAATCTATAGTCTGTGCTATCGGCGGGAAATTAGTGACATGAAGATTGATATCTTCACCACCCGGTACAACATAAGGATTAATCGGATGTCCGCGTAACATTATGTAACCTTTTGCCAAATCTCTAGGATTCTGATGATTAATATCATTTGCAGCAATTGTATCACAATCTAACCAACGATACAATCCGCTTGTTAATTGTACATCCCAATTATAATTTAATGAAGGATATACATTTCCCTGGTGGAACGAACGTGGGTCATAGAATCTGTTAGTATCCATAGCTGTAGCAGTTAATATAGAATCAACTCCCTGGCCTGAATCGACAAGCATACCGCTATAAGTTCCCGGGTCTGCAGGATATTCTCTATCTTGAGTTAATAGAATCTTATTTAAGAACTCTGTAATAGCTTTCTTTTTCTTAATTCCTTTTTCCCATGGATATTCTGAACCAACTAATTTGTATAATGTATCAGTCTGTTCGGTAATAACATTTCCTGTCCAAACCGGTGGCAATGTTGAACCTACAATTTTAAAACCAATACCGCCATCATAAGAAGGAACAACGCCTTCTTTCCATAGAACTGTCCTGGAGATAACGATAACGGAATCACCTACGTTTACCGGTAAGGCTTCATACCTATCACCGGCAAAGAATGTCTGTTGGCCTGCATTTGAAAGCGGCATTCCCGGCCTGTTCGAGAATATGGTCGGTAAATTACCTAATAATGTTGAGCTTGCACTATATTTACGTCCGATTAATGTTGCTCTGTCTTCTTTGTACGGATCCCATCTTATCTGTTGTAATAAATACTGTCCAACACCAAGGTTAAATAAACCTTCGTCGGTTCTTCTCTTTTCAGTTTTTGGATCTCTGTTAGTTTGGTCTGGAACTAATTCAACTCTTGCTCTAAAGATTTCTCTATAAGGAGCATCTTCTCCAACCTGTCTGAAATTAGCACGTATGAAATCTCCTGTTGATTGGTTGATGATAAAGAATACTGATTCATTCAATAGTCTTGTATCATGATTGCTTCTTTCAGCTAAACCATCATAATCAACCGATGTTTCAAGGAATAGAGGATAACCGATTGGATGATATGGATTACCATTTTTGTCGGGCCTGAATTCATCCTGCATTGCTGCAATATTCGGATAAACTAATCTACCCTGGTTGTCTTTTTTCTCTGCAATGAATGGGTCTCTTAACCAACGTTTTACATATTTGTTATAAGATGGTAAGCCAGGTGTTCTATATGTTCTGATGCTATCAGGAATACCTACTGCAAAATCTTCAATCGGGCACATTCTACGTGCACCATAATCTGCGGATTTAACGTCAGTACCTTTGTCATTAATATCATAAATCAAGCCTGCCATTAATACTTTTGCAGGAATACTATTTTTTCCTGTTGTTTGTTGATCAGTACCATTTACAAAAGGTATAGGTGTATAGTTATAACTATATAATGACTCAAATGGTCCCTGGTCAGTTGGAATGCTGTCCTTTGGAAACATGAATTTCATATAAGTAGCATTACCGGGGTTAAATTCGGTTTCAACAAAGAAAGTTTCTTCGAATGCATCGCCGGTTTGTGTGTTGTGGATTGCTAAAGTAACATTTGCTTCTGTTTTGCCCCAATAGTTGGTACGTAATGTATCAGTACCACCAAAACCGGCAAATCTACCTGCTAAAATACCTTTAGTGTTTGGTGCATCAGGCATTCTAATTAAGAATCTTGCATGATTATTATAAATTGAATTTGCAGCATAGCTTGCAAAATTATCACTATATAAAGAATCTGGATATGGGCCTACTACTTCTCCATAAAGAATTGTAGATGCAAGGTCGCTTGAAGCAACGTTAGGATTAGTTGTACTGTTTTTATTTACCGGACCGGTAATAACATTCTGAAGTAAACCAATGTCAGATGTAGCTGTATTGCCTGTAATCAACGAGCGGTTGAATAACAGTTTAAGATTATAGTTATCTGAATAAATTCCGGCTCCTGTATAGGCTTTATTATTCTGAATTCTTACTCTGTTGAATAAAATTCTGTCTGTTCTGTTAGTACGGTCAACAGTAGCACTATCCAAAATATATAATGCTCCGCCAAGTCCGATACCGTTTTCTCTTAAACCAAGTCCGGGATGATATCTTTTAACATCAATATAACTTAAATCTGCGGGCAGGACATTAGTCCATGTTGTACCTGCATCTATTGATTTAATTATCTGGCCGTAATCTCCAACTGAATAAGCAGTTGTTGTTGTTGGCAAAAATATACTATTTAAAGCTAAATTTGTGTTTGTTGTCATTGGAGTCCAAGTGGTTCCTGCATCAGTAGTCTTTAAGCCTAACCCAATTTTACCAACTACGTAGCCGGTATTTTGAGAGGTAAAGTATAATGATGTAAAGTTCTTGGTTGCATCATCAATAATAGTACTCCATGAGTCACCTCCATTGGTAGTTTTAAACATTTGGCCTAATGAACCGGCAGTAAAACCAACTTTAGTATCTAAGAAGTAAACAGTAGCTAAATTACTGAATGTATTAGCATTTTTAACGTCCCAGTTTACACCGCCGTCTGTTGTTGCTAAAATTGTACCTCTATCACCGACAATAAAACCATTTTTTACACCTGTGAAACAAACTGCTTTCAAACTGCTTGTTGTAACAGGTAATGTGGTTGGATTAAACCAGGTATTTCCGGCATCGGTTGTTTTCAATATAACACCGGCATCTCCGACTGCATAACCAATTAATGTTCCTGAGAAAGTTACACCATTTAATGAGTAGCTTTGAATTCCCTGATTAATTGTTGACCAACTGTCGCCGCCATTAACTGTTTTAATTATTAAACCTCTGTCGCCGACTACAATACCGGTGTTTGCATCAATAAAGTAAACTCCTCTTAATCTTAATGGAGAAGAGTAGTTTTTATAAGCCCAATTTGCACCGCCATTTGTAATTTTAATAATTGTACCGTTCAAACCAACTGCAAAACCACTGTTGGCATCAATAAACATTGTTGAGTGCAAAGTATTGCCTGTACCCAATGTTCCCCAACCGATTTGAGTTGTTCCCGAACCGCTTTCATTAGTTAAAATATTTGCATCAACATTAACTTCGTTATCAAGAAATCTTGTCATCATTCTTGCATCCGGAGGATAAATTGTTGTGTTCTGATATGTAAACACATCATCTGTTGACGAATAATTAGTAACAAGTCCGGTTTGGCTGTCAACTGTTAAATTATCAATGTCATTAACATAGTAACGATAGGCTGAAGTTGTAGGATTAACTATCAACAATGCTCCACCACTACCATTTTGTACTTTATTTGCCAAAAACATTACACCCTTGCAAACATTGATGTCGCCGTTAGCCGAATAAACTGCTCCACCACCTCTGATTGAAGGTTTATTTATATCAGCAACACTAAAGCCAACAGTATTTGTACGGAATTCAACTCTTGCAAATTGAACAGTTCTCTTAAATGTAGGCACTATTGTATCCTGGCCGGGTATATTAATATTTATAGCTCCACCATTATAGCCGGCAGTGTTGTTTTCAAATACAACAGGATAGCTGCCACCATAACCAATTAATGATTTAGTGCTTGGCTCGATACCACCACTGCCATAAACTGTCAGGTTTCTTTCAGTATGAATAGCACCACCGGAAACTATTGCCGTATTATTTGTAAATTTGATTCCATAGCCGTAATCTCTGGTAACAGGTGTTACATCAGAACCACCGACTACAGGTGACATCATTGAACTAACATTGCCGTCATTAAAGATAGCTCCGCCAGCTCCGGACATATTATTTGAAAATACTGTCTGATTACTGATACCTTCTCTTCTTGGACCACCACGTACAATTAACCTGTTGTAGGAATTATCGACATAAATAGCACCACCTCTTGAATAAAGGCCGGCATTTGTGCCTGCTGCATCATCCTGAAGATATTTTGTGTAAGTTAGATTTGATTCAAACTTTCCTGCAATCATAAGAGATGTATATCTACCGACATAAACAGCACCACCTCTTGAACCTAATGTTTTACCATCATTCTGGTAATTATTTGCTGTGTTGCCGATTGCCTCGAAAGTATCATCACTAAATCTTATGGTACCATAGCTTGTATTAATAGTATTGTTTAATCCAAGAGCAACTTCAATCTGGGTATTCATACCGGTCTGTCCATCTTTTCCAGCCATGTAAACTGCACCACCGAAGGCAATGTTTCCATATTCGTATGGATAAACTGCCGGTTCGTCGAACACATCAGTCTGGATTGTAACCGGTGGGACACCAATCTGCCTTGTAGAAACTTTTGCTAATTGAACTTTATTATTTTGGAAGCTTAAATTTCTGATTCTGCCAAGATAAACTGCTAAACGGCCATCATCATATGCGCGACGTTCACCGTTTAACAGAACATCTGCTGTTCCGGGTTCGTCTATCTGGTCAATCTTAGCAATTGGATGTGCTGCTATAACTGAAGAGATTGAACCGTCTTTTTCAGTTAACTGAGGATTTTTATCAACAGCATAATAACCTAAGAGGTTAACTTTTGTAGTACTCAAAGGAAATCCATCGGGAGCCTGTAAAATCTGTAAAGCACCACCTTTATGGCGGGCCATATTATTACTAAAAGTACAGCCAATTAACCATGTTCTTGATGAATATGTGGTAATAGCACCGCCACCACCGTTTTCAAGTAAACGGAAAGTTGTGTTTAAACCTGCATAATCTGCATCATTATAAATAGGATTTGGGTCGAATATTGCTTTATCATCAACAGTAACATCCTTGCGGAAATTGTCGAAAGTACAATTTCTGAAGAATGCAGCTCTTGCCCCCGGTAATATCACAATGTGTCCCCATTCTCTGGAGAAACCATTAACCTGCTGGCCTTTGAAAGTAATCCTACCGATTGTTACACCAACACTTTTACCACCTAATCTTCTCCAGGGGTACAAGTTTAAAGCGACATCATTCAGCGGGTCGGTTTGTAAACGGGCAGCAAAGAACATCATAGCTGCTTCGAAGGAGATTTTTGATCTAAAAGCAGGAAGGATTGTTCCCAAGTCCACTTCTTTTAAATTTTCTAATCTTCTTGTTGAAGTATTCAAAACAACATTGAACATGATATCCTTTTTGTCGCTATGGGTAGTCAAGTCATAAGTTGTTGTGGGTGATACCGTTTTTTGGGCTCCCTTATTATGCAGGAAATAATTTAAATCTGCATAACCGGTATAGTTATAGGGATTGGCTGTCGTACCCGGCGGCTGAATTGGGTCAACATTGTCGGGGTTAGCAGTGTATGAAGCACTTGCCAAACCGTCAGCAATAATTCTACCGCCTGTAGAATCAATCATTCTACCGTTCGGGTAGAATTTAATGGTCGTCCCCGGCTCAATAATAAGCGCTCCGGCGATGACATAGTCTCTATCAATGATATAGACCGAGTCCTTTAGAAAGACCCGGACATCGCCCTGAGCTAATCGCCCAGAAACAAACACCTGGGGTAGCTGAGCATAGCCTTCCATAAAAGCTATACAACTCAGTATGACCACCAGAAGAGTCAAACGAAACAATCGACGCATAATACCTCCAAAAAAAGTTGTTATTTTGTACAACAAATTTTATTTAATTCAAACTAAAAAATTTCAATTTATATAAGTTATAATAACACGAACTTTGTTTATTACTCAATAATCGTGCCAAGTCGGATCAAGCCCGCTTTAGACATACCGGCAAATTCAGATGAATTCTCGGCGATTATCTCTCTGTAAATTTTTTCAGCTAAGTCCTTTTTACCTAATTTTTCATAACATAAACCTTCGAAATACTGGTAACGGTTTCTTGTGCCCGGTACCTTCGATACAACTACTGCTTTTTCATAGTATTTAGCAGCGTCCTCCAATTTTCCCAATGCCTCGGAACATACACCCAAACCTGCGTTGGCACCTTCAAGAATTACAGGTGATTCAGCATCCTGAGCTTTCTTGAAGTATTTCATGCCGTCCTGATAATTGTTTAATCCATTATAGCATATTCCTGCATATAATGCTGCTATTTTTGCTTGTTTGGTGCTGCCGTATTTGCTTACAATTTCAATCAAACCCATTGCAGGCTTGTTATTTACCATAACACTCGGGTCTCCTTTTAGAGCTTTCTCATAATCGTTAGCAAGGAAAAGTCCGGTAATTTTTGATAGTGCAAATGATGCAGCATTCTGATCTTCTTCGGCAGATTTTTCTATTCTTCCTTTAATGAAGAAAAATAAAGCAGTTACAACTATTAATCCTATTGAAATTCCTAATACAAGGTTTCTATTTTCCTCGATATAATTCTGAACACGGTGAAATAAAGTAACTTGTTCCCCGGTTGCAGGGTTAACCTTTGGTGTTTTCTGATCTTTTACTTTGTCTTTATTTTCTTTCATCCTCTTCTTAACTTATTTATTTTAAAAAACTTACCGTACGCCCGAAGGGAATCGAACCCCCAGCCTTTGGAACCGGAATCCAACGCTCTATCCAATTGAGCTACGGGCGCCAAATCGATACTAATTCAGACTGCAAATATATGATAGATATTTATGAATAAAAAATTTTTTTTGTGGAAAAATATAAATTTATCCACATTTTTTATCTTTTGGTATAATTTTGTTGTGAGTTTTTCTTAACAGTGTGTACTTAATTCCACAGTGTAAGTTGACACTTCACACTTATGCTGCTGACACTTTTTCAAATTACTACCCCAATCAAACTTAATTTTCAAAGAAAAATTCTTCGAAATTG
>Ga0153880_1320406_pt1 | contig 11921 bp, 16 predicted proteins | sample AM7aRNAsmRNA_FD_105227 | JGI IMG/M metagenome (GOLD analysis project Ga0153880, IMG submission 105227) | Metatranscriptome of freshwater microbial communities from Lake Alinen Mustajärvi, Finland - AM7a metatranscriptome (Metagenome... | ecosystem: Environmental > Aquatic > Freshwater > Lake ... | reverse complement strand
GCCCTCTTATGTCAGTCTTCACACTGCACTTTCGTTCTATGGACTTATACCTGAATCGGTCGTGCAAATTACCAGTGTTTCAACATTGAAAACAGCCACCTTTCAAAACCCTTTCGGAACCTATACCTATCAAGCAATACAGCCCCGCCTGATGTTCGGTTTTGATACGCGTCCGTTACCCGGTGGTCGAAGCCTGCTTCTTGCAAAACCCGAAAAAGCATTGTTTGATATGCTTTACCTCTATCCGTTCTACAACACCGAACAGGAATTAGCTGCTCTACGTATTGACCCTGATTTGATTCATGATGATTTCGACACCGGTTTATTTAAATCCTATATCGCCCGGATACAAGGCAAGGCGATGGACCGGCGGTCGGAATTATTCTTAAAGGTTTACGGATTATGATCCTGCTGGAGAACATCAAACCATTCTTTCCTGCTTTAATACGCGAACATCCTGCTCATCAGAAATATATGCTTAAAGAGTATATCCAACTAATGATCCTCGATTTTCTTGCCACCACCATCTATATACGGAATATTGTATTTATCGGAGGCACCAATTTGCGGCTGGTAAAAGGGATCGACCGGTTTTCGGAAGATCTGGATTTTGATTGTAAAGGACTTTCAAACCGGGAATTTATTCAAATGACAGACGATGTGCTGGTTTTTCTTCAACGGTTTGGGATGAAGGTCGAATTGCGGGATAAACAAAAAGAGAATTTGACGGCTTATCGGCGGAATTTCTATTTTCCGGAGTTGCTGTTTGAAATGGGATTATCAGGATATCGGGATGAACGGTTCTTAATTAAAATAGAGGCCCAGGATCAGGGAATTGCTTATCAGCCCGATATGGTCAACATCAAAGGATGCGGATTTTTCTTTCCATTTCCTGTCCCCGGCGATAAAATTTTATGCGCGATGAAAATCTCCGCCTTACTTTCGAGGCAAAAAGGACGCGATTTCTACGATGCCATGTTTCTTCTCGGACAATCAACTCCTGATTATCACTTTCTGCAGGCAAGATGCGGCATTTCTGATCTGGCAGCGTTAAAACAGGCTGTATCAGAAATGCTGACCAAAGTTGATCTCAGCAATAAAGCCAGAGATTTTGAACATCTGCTTTTCGAAAAAAGAAACAGTACCCGCATCCTCTCATTTGGTGAATTTATCATCAATCTAACCTGAAACCTTAAACGTAATCAGCCATGCCAAAAGAATCAGTTTCGAAAACAAGCACCAAAAATGAGATTTTTGATGCCTATGAATCCCTGCTGAAAAAAGTAGCCGACCTCGATAATATGAAACCTCAGGAAATCAGGGAAAAAGAAGAAAAACAAACGCTCGTTAAAAAAGTATCGGAAATGACACCCGATAGCATTGTTCGAGGTATCGCCGATCTGAAACTTAAAGTGGCGACATCATTCGACCAGGTCGAGGATTCGCTGTTATCAGAACAAAAAAAACTTGCCGAAATACGACAAGCCATTGAGGTTCAGAAAACCATGATCGATGAATTGTATAAGGTGAAGGTTACTGCCGATTCCCTGGCAGCTATGTTGCTCGCGCACAAAGAGAAAAAACTTCAGCTTGAAGCTGAAGCACAGGAGCTAAAACTGACGTTGGATCAAAAACGCGAGGAGTTTGATTCGGAAATGACCCAGAAGAAGAGTGACTGGGATAAGGAAAAAGCCCGTATTCAGGCCGAACTGAAAGAGGAAAAGGAAAGGGCCCGTAAAGAACACCAGCACGAAGAAGAGGAATATACCTATAACCTTCAGCTTAAAAGACGCAAAGAGCAGGATGATTATACTGAAAAACGCCGAAAAGCGGAACTGGAATTTGTATCGAAAACAACCGAAACAGAAAAGAACCTGCATGAACGCGAAGAGGCCGTCGCCACCAGGGAACAGGAATTCAACCTGCTTCATACTAAGGTTGCAAAGTTTGAGGACGATCTGGCAAAAGCCGTGAAAGATGCCGAAAAAAGCGTTACCGAAAAATTGAAAACCCAGTTCGGATTTGCAGAAGAGTTAACGCTGAAAGAACATGAGGGACTTTTGAAACTTAAAGAACAAACCATACAGACACTCGAAAATCGAATCAAAGAGCAGGAGGGCTATGTCAAACAACTCACCCAAAAAACTGAGTTAGCCGACAAGAGTGTGAAAGATATTGCCATCAAAGCCATCGAGAGCTCAGCCAAAGTTCAGCTGTTCGAAAACCCGACAGGGAAAAAGGCCAATGAATAAAAAGGAATTTCTTAAAATATTAGATAAGTTTGGTTCAGAAAGACTACGGGTTAGATTAACCGTTGATAATGGGCAGATAGCGGATCTTGTTATCCAATATGAATCATTCATAAATGAAAAATGGATTGTCATTGTTCGATATGATATGAATCATGGGTTTTTTCATCGTGATTTAATGATCCCGGGAGGTGATAAAATTAAGACCGCAATTGAAATGCCTGATTTAAAGACCGCGGCAACTTACGCTGAGCAAGATATCAAGGATAAATGGGAATTTTATAAAGAGAAGTACTTAAAAAAGGTAAAAAGATGACAAATAAAGAAATAGTTAACAGAAACCTGGGATTGACTTTTGATCTTATCCGAACAATAATTGATAATCCCGCAATCGTCAATAAATTGCCTGACCATTGCGAAATAGAATTTGTCGAAAAAGATTTTCCTGTAACCCATAAACAATTCAGTAAACACAGTAAGTTTATCAAGGTAAAAAACAACCTGGAACTTGTTTGAACAAGATAATAAAAAACGGTCAATGTTATTCAGGCATTGACACGCAGCTCGAACTTCAACAAGGTAAACTCCATAGAGGTTAGCGAAGCAAAACTTTACCTGTATTGAGAAAGTGAAGTAGCATAGTGGCGAAATCTAAATAGATAAAAAGGGTTTATGTTACAAAGCCACTGTTTGTTGTGTCGAAAAAAAATAGCTGATTGCAAGGGCTCACACATAGTGCCAAACTTCCTTTTACAGTCTGCATTTACATACGATCAGAAAGCAAAGCGTAACCATGAAGTATCATTTTTTATCGATTCGAACTCATTCAATACCAGCTTGTATGTCGGCCGGGAGGTTAATGAAGAAAAAATATTTGAAGTGAAGAGGAATATAATGACCGACGTAGATGTTAAAGCAAACAGAAACCATTTCACACGTGACTACCTGTTTTGTAACTCTTGCGAAAAACGATTCGCGGTAGTCGAAAATGAATATGCCTGCTTTAATAACGGCATTAAGCAAAGCGTAAACCCACGATTGGCTTATCTGTTCTGGTTGTCGGTTATTTGGCGAATGTCGGTTACCCGTACGTGTATCCAGATGCCGGAAGCATTAAACAACCAGGTCCGAATAGTTCTTGATAGTAACTTGTCGTTAGAAAACAAAGAAGCCATTAACAGCCAGCATAGCCTTGGCCCCTTTGCTTATTTTTTAATGCGTTTTCCCTCATCTGAAACCATGAAAACAGGGTTACTTGCAGAGCGAAAGGTAAGCAATCCTTATTTGGTACTGATCGACACCTGGGCCTTGTTTTTCTTTCCCGACCGTAAAAAGATCCTGCTCAGGAAAAGTGAAAAAAACAACTTTTGGGGATTGGATACTTTCTTTGACAAGAAAAACCTGAATACCGGTTCAGGTGTTGAAATCTGCCTCAATCTTACCGAAGAAAATTTGCAAGCCGCCCTTCTTGGTTGCGTTCAATCAATGCATGAGGAAGAACTGTTATTGGTACGCAAGTCGTTGGTAACCTTTTTTATCGCCGCGGGAATAACACCCTCGGATGAAGAATACAACGACATTATCATGCTATATATGACGAAAGAGATGGAAGCCGGGCTTGCAGGATGGTCGCATAATCAGAGGAAAAAGTTCCTTATAGAAGCAGTTGCAGAAGTGTTGGACCTAAAGTAAACCATTTAGAGTTGCCTTTCCTGTGACCGACCGGGCGAAGCTATGAAAAACCGAAAAAATGGGTGTGCGATTTTAGCCTTGACAATAATTTGTACTTTTGCACTATGGAGACATTAAAACATACAGGAACAATTAGCAAAAATTGGATCATTACCGAGCCAAGGGAAGCGTGTTATTCCTCTGACAAGGTAATTGATGCCTTGCTGATGAGTTTTTGTTCATTTATGATGACATCAACCACATCGAAACAACTGAAAGTTCTGATTTGTTTAGTGTGACGTTTAGTTTTTCAGATAGCGGAGTCGATTTTGATGAGAAACATTTGCAAAGCGATGGATTTATTTTAAAAACTTGAACCATTATTATTTTTAGCACCTGGTAAAATCAGGCAAACATATTTCCAAACATCAAACAATGATCGGTTTAGTAAGGTCAAGTTTGCCAAAGTCCTATTCATCCTACAGGTGGTTATTGGATGCAAGCCAAACGGCAAGATATAACGACTACAGAGTTTCAAAAGAAAAAGCTTTCAAAGCCTGGGAAAGAATGCAATCGGTAAAAAATGAAGTTTGTTCTTCAACCTGATTTTTATGGCCCTTATTCCGGGAAAGTAATGACAACTTGAGACATGAAACGCTAAATTATGGAAGCAATCTATAAAATCAATGCAAATGAGCTGGATATTTCCTTGATCAAGGCAATAAAAAGCCTTTTTAAAGGGAAAGAAGTCACAATCATCGTGTCATCTGAGATGGATGAAACTGCTTATCTGACTGCAGACAAAACAAATGAAAAGCATTTGATTGATAATATGATTTCAGATCAGGAGGTCCACTATTCAGGGGAAGCTTTCAGCGCTTACGTTGAAAAACTCCGGACGACTAAATCAAAATGAGGGATATAGTATTCAAAGGCTCCTCATTCGAGGATTTTACTAATTGGAAATTTGATGATCATAAAATTTTTAACAGAATCGTTGATCTTATTGAAGAAACGCGCAGGACACCGTTTATAGGTAAAGGCCATCCTGAACCTTTGAAAAATAATCTGAAAGGATTTTGGTCCCGGCGAATTTCATCTGAACATCGGCTTGTTTATATGGTTACCAGCGAAAAAGTCATCATTATTTCCTGCAAGTATCATTACTTGAAATTGACCTGAAACCTGAAACCGTCCCTGCCGCGAGCGGTCATCGAGCCCGGCCAGGCAATCTTCGATAGAGGAAAGCAAGCGTGTTTTAACGCTTTGCAGATAATCACGGTAGGCGTCGGAGTTGCTGAACCCGTTCACACCGGTAAGCCTTGGGATTTGTTTTTCGTAGCAGCATTGTCGTTTGTAAGCAGGCTGTAGCTGATCACAATCGTTGAATCAGCCTTGAATTCGCTGAATATCCCATTCAGCAATGTTTGATGTTTAAGGTTGATGTCATAAATTAGCCACGATTATAAAAGAGACAAAAAATTGCATAAACTGTTCTTTAAAATTTTGGCGGTTTTTGCTACTTTTGTGAAGTAAAAGAGAAATGCCATGCTTACTAAAGACAATGTAATCAAGACAATATCAAAGTTCCCAGACAGTTTCACCCTGGACGAATTAGTTGATAAACTGATTTTCAAGGATAAAGTTGAACGAGGGCTGGATCAGTCTATGAATAACAAGGTCTACACGCATGATGAGGCCAGGAAGAGGCTCGGGAAATAATTCATCTCCTTAAATCTCAACCAAAAGCTGGAAGAATTGTTCCTGAATACAGACATACCCACATCAGAGATTTGATCAGGGGAAGCTACAGAATAGTTTACAGAATTGTTGATAAGTTTAGAATTGATATCCTTACAGTTCACCACTCTGCCAGATTGCTTAGAATTCCCAGAATCTCCCGGAAGAAATAACATAAGCAAGGCGAGTTAGAATTTACATTGGCGGCAGAAGGACAAGCCGACACAGTTCAATGTTATCTGGTGAAAAGAATATAAAACTCTGAACAAGCGAAAAAATATAACACACTATGGCACTTAAAAAATTATTCAACGCCCTGAAAATCAATACCCCGAAATTATTGAAGTAACATACAACAGATAAATCCTTTTGTTTAAGTTTGCTAAAGATAATAAATGAACAGGCCTAACTATTTTTCGGTAATTGAAGAAAGGTTAAATCTTCTTGCAACTCGGATAATTTCCAGGGGAAGGCTTAATATTTTGGATTTACATGGTCATTCTGAAAACTTTTACCAGTATTTTTTAAATGAACTTTTTGGTTGGGTTGTTACCAATGAAAACGACAACAAACAAAATATTGAAGCGATTGATTTGATTGACCGTACAAATAATTATGTTATTCAGGTTTCTGCAATTGCAACCAAACAAAAGATTGAATCTTCGCTCTCCAAAGACCTTATTAATAAATTCAAGAACTACAGATTCAAATTCATTTCCATCGCAAAAGATGCTGATGATTTAAGAAAGAAAAATTTTATAAATCCACATGGAATCATCTTTAACCCTAAGGATGATATTATAGATAAGAACGCTATTCTTTCGAAAATCAGAGGTTTACATATTGATGACCAAAAGAGGATTTATGATTTTGTGAAAAAAGAATTGATTAGCGAAGTCGATTTAGTGAAATTAGAAACCAACCTTGCTACAGTAATTAATATTTTATCTAAAGAAGACTGGGATAAGAAAGAAGCAGGCGCTGAAATCAATAGTTTTGAAATTGAACGGAAAATTAGTTATAACAATTTGAGCTCTGCAAAGTCCATCATTGACGATTATACTGTACACTATGGCAGAGTTGATTCAATATACTCTGAGTTTGATTCACAAGGAAGTAACAAAAGCAGTTCTGTTCTTTCAACTATCAGACAAGATTATTTGAAGGAAAAAAACACTGCAAAAGATGATGACTTATTTTTTAAGGTAATTTCTAAAGTTGAAGGAAAGGTTTTGAACAGTTCTAACTATTCAGCAATTCCAATTGACGAACTTGAACTTTGTATAAACATCCTTGTTGTGGATGCATTTATAAGGTGTAAAATATTTGAAAATCCTTTTAATTACAATTATGCTACTCCCAGATAATATTCATCCGAATAACACCATTTATTTTAACGGTGCTTTCGTTATTGAATCTCTTAGAAAGGACACTAAGTTTAATATTCTTGACTTGTACCAAGATGTGAAATCCAAAAAAGAAATGTCATTTTCTGTATTTGTACTTTGCATAGATTGGTTGTATCTAATTGAGGTGGCAAAGTTGAATTCTAACGACGAGGTTGAACTATGTTCATAAAATCACTGACTATTTCAAGTGGTTCTAAGGTAATTCGTGAAATTGAATTTCACAAAGGGTTGAACCTGATTGTTGACGAAAGTGAAAATCAAATCACTGGCAATAATGTTGGAAAAACTACTGTTTTAAAGTTAGTTGATTTCTGTCTTGGCGCTAATCCCAAAAACATTTATGTCGACCAGGAAACAAAGAAGCACGAATACAAACTTGTAAAGGACTTTCTAATTGAAAATAAAGTCCTTATAACCCTTATCCTTATAAATGATTTCGAAAAGGCATCGGAAGAAATTGTAATAGAAAGAAACTTTTTAGCAAGAAAGGAGCTTATCCGAAGGATAAATGAAGAGCAATTGACGGAGGAAGAATTTGATTTGCGATTGTCAAGGATTCTTTTCCCTGACCATCTTGCAGAAAAGCTGGATATGCCGACCAAATTGACCACCCTACGCCGATTTAAATTGACCACCTTTCGCCAGGTAGCTTGACCACCCTCTCTGGGATGTACCAAAAACGATCTTTTTCCTTAGGCTGTTAGGCATAATACAAATTTACTTTTTTTTCATTTCCATTTTTATTCTCATTAATTCGAGTCTTTTTGTTTTCTGCGTAGTGATTCTCCAAGAAGATCCAGGCGATGGGCGTCATGAACAATACGATCCAGGATAGCATCTGCAACGGTCTGTTCTCCGATCACCTCGTACCACTGGGCTACGGGTAATTGTGAGGTAATGATCGTTGAGTGGGTTCCATGCCGGTCTTCCACGATTTCCATCATGACAGAACGACTGTGACCATCCATGGGCTGAAGCCCAAAGTCATCAAGGATTAATAGGTCTTGTCGCTCTATCCTGGAGATTTCTTTAATGTAAGAACCATCAGCCTTAGCCATTTTCAACCTTGTAAACAGCTTGGTAATGTTGGCATACAATACTTTGTAACCAAGGGTGCAGGCTTGGTTTCCGATAGCTGAAGCAATAAAACTTTTGCCAATGCCAGTACTGCCGGTGATCAGTAGATTCTCCTTTCGGTCAATAAACGTGCATTCAGCCAATCGCATTAACTGGTTTTTATCCAGATTGCGATCTAAGTCAAAGTGCAGTTGTTCCATATTTGCCTTATACCTAAATCGGGCATTGCGCATCTGGCGTTCAATGCGGCGATTATTGCGGTCATCCCACTCAGAGTCAATAAGCAACGACAGCATCTCATCGACCGTTAATTTAGCCATCTGACCGTTTTCCATGGTTGTCGTAAAAGCCCGCACCATTCCATAGAACTTCATTTGTTTCATTCGTTGAAGGGTTTGTTCGTTCATGATTATTGGGTTTTAAGTGATAAAAAAACAGGCCGTCCCCTGGAGTGAGAGAACGACCTGTGAGTTGGTTACTTGTAATACTTTTTGCCTCGGATATTGCGATGAAGTGGTAATAACTGATCATCCTTCTCTTCATCAACAGTATCACGGTCAAGTCCCTTTTCAAGGATAACACGGATAGTATGGTAACTGTAATCGCCATAGATCAGGGCACGTCGGCAGGCGTTGTTAAGACGTTCTTTCCCGGCCCTTGCGGCAAAGCTCAACACCCCCTGGCACGAGCGGTACGCTTGCTCGGGATGCTGTCGAAGGCTCAACAACTGGATAATGTATTCTTTTGCATAAGGTCCTACATCAGCACCACGCTCAATAAATTTATCCGGGTTCCAGTCACCAAGAAAGCGATGCTGAGAAGCTAAGTGTTCATTCACCCAGGTATGGCCGAAGGGGTGCCGGTTACGCTTATGCAAGGCAATCCGTTCATACCGGTGATATACTTCAACCTCGCTCTGGCTGTACAATAAGGTTACTTTCTTGCCAATAAAGAGGTAGGGAACACTGTAGTAATGTTTGTCTTCTGGCAAGCACACATAGTTGTTCTTCATGACTGTGACTATTTTACGGCGTTTGAGTTCATATCTGCGATCAGGCAAAGGATGCAACATGCTGCGCTCAGTATCTTCAAACAGCTGGCGACGGCTGAACGGCCGGTTTTTCATCGGCCTGTTATTATACTCTTCCAACGCTGTTGCGATAACCTTGTTGAGCAACTCCAATGAAGAGTATTCCTTCTTCTTGACCACATCGTAGATCCTGCGATACATGATCTTCACAGCGCCTTCAACCAACGCCTTGTGTTTGGGCTTATAGGGACCTGCCGGCAATGCAGCCATCGTATAATGGCTCACAAAGTCTCGGAAGGCTTCATTTAAAGTTGGTTCATACTTGTTACTCTTGACCACTGCCGACTTTAAATTATCCGTAACAATCGCATCGGGAATACCTCCAAAGTAATGAAAGGCATTTTCACAGGCCGCGATAAAGTCTTCTTTCTGCTGGGTGCTTGTGGCCTCTATGTAGGTAAGCTGGCTGGCGCCAAGTACCGCGACAAAAACTTCTACCGGAACCGTTTCACCAGTCTCAGTATCCAGCACTTCAAGCTTCTCCCCGGCAAAATCCACATAGACCTTTTCGCCGGCCTTGTGTTCAATATGCATGACCGGATTGGTTACCTTCAGCCATTTGAGATAATAATCCTTGAACTGCGATACGCGGTATCCATCGGGATACTTCGTTATATACTGCTGCCAAAGCTTCTCCTTGGTGTTCTCGCGATGCTTGAGGGCTTTCTCCATACCAGGAAAAAACGCCACCATGGCCTTATACCTGGGATCATCTTCCACATGCGGTTTTGAGGTCATGGCCAGGAACATCTGTTCCAATTTAGTATCACTCATCTGTTCAAGACTCTCAAGGGTCTCTCCCGAGGCCAGAAACAATCTGATGTACTTTTTTACGCTATTGCGGGGAAGCCCTGTCCGTTCCCCGATGGACTGTTTACTTACACCTTCGGTGTAAAGCTTGATAATGTTCCTTACCTTGCTCATACTGATTAGTTTATTAGACATGTGATTAATTTAGACTATGCCAAACTAATCATTCATGCCTGCTTCACAGCAAGAAAAAAGATCTTCGTTTAAGGGTGGTCAATTTGGACCGGCGTAGGGTGGTCAATTTGCTCCGGCGGACACCGGATAATCCTTCCGGCGAAGGGTGGTCAATTTACATCGGCGACGACTGGTCAATTAGACTGGTTTTTCCACCCTATCAGCTGATGATCCCGTTCACGTCTCACACCTTCCATGTTGCCGTATCCCTGATTTTTATCACCCTGCTGCTTACCTCCGTTTACATTCTTAACCTGAACTTCGAATCCCTCAAACTACAGCGGATCGCGAAACAGGAATTGCTTTCCGGGACGCTCACAACAAGCTCTGAAAAGTTTTTAACAGGGTTTCCTGCAATCCCTGATATTGGTTGCGAAGGGGTTCCAATTGCAGTAGTTAAAGGCCGTTACCTCATCGTGGAAGGGAAATACCAGCAAGCCCTTGATATACTTAAACAGGACCATTCAAGCCCCTGGGATACCCGGCCTGAGTTTTTCATTGCCATAGCTTATCTCATGATGAGACAGCCCGATAGTGCTTTGATTTATACAAACAAAGTGTATGCGATGAAACCCTATTTCTCAAAAAACATCAGTGTGATGAGCAGCGCTTTGGAAGCTAAAGGGAATTTAACAGAGTCTTTGAAAGTACTGGATGATCACGTAGCTCTGAATACGAAAAACGGAATGCCCATCGAAGGAGTTATCTATCAGCAACAAACAGCCCTGAAAGGCAAACTCAAACGATGACCCCCCCCCTGACTTATTCGCGGCTACACCGGAAGGCTTCTTCCGGAATATGGACAAGTGTCGGTATCAGCTTACAATGATCCCTTTGGTTATCGCAACTTTAACGAGCTGGGCCGTGTTGCGGAGCTTTAACTTCTTCAGGATGTTGGTTTTATGTCGCTCTACGGTTTTATCACTGATGAATAATTTCTCGGCGATCTCTTTGGTGTATAAGCCGTCGGCCAGCAATTGAATGATTTCGATTTCACGGGATGTCAGGGAGGTGTAATCTCCCTCTTCGTCCGAATCAGTGGCGCTGGAATATTCACGCAAAAGTATCCGCGAAATTTCTTCCGAAATATAGATTTCCCCGCCATATACCATCTGGATGGCTTTGCCCAGTTCCATTTTGGTTGCATTCTTTGAAACAAAACCCTTGGCCCCGCTCTTGAACATTTTCTTGATATATACCGGGTGGTCGTACATCGAGAGCGCGATCACTTTTACCCAGGGCATTTTCTCATCAAGGATCTTCGTGGCCTCGATCCCGTTCATTTTTGGCATGTTGATGTCCATCAGGATCACATCGGGCTTGTCATTTTCCAGCAGGGTTAACAGATCAAGTCCGTTTAAGGCCGTTCCTATGACCTCAATATTTGGAATAGAGTTGAGTAAAATCATCAAAGAATGTAGGATAATCGCCTGGTCTTCGGCAATCATCAGCTTGATTTTTTTAACAGGAGGGTTCATAATTCTGTTTTAGGTTACCAAAAAAAGAAAATTTTCCTCGATGCAACAAATTTGTTTCACCTTTTTGCAAAATCCAGCCATATTTGTTTGTAAAAATAACGATATGTTTATAACTTGACCCGGCAGGATAAGTTAGAATGCAAAGATACGAGAAAACCGTCACATATATGGGGGCTCTCTCAAAAACATGAAAAATAACTAGAATAAATGCATGAGAACCCCG
>Ga0153880_1152559_pt1 | contig 11989 bp, 8 predicted proteins | sample AM7aRNAsmRNA_FD_105227 | JGI IMG/M metagenome (GOLD analysis project Ga0153880, IMG submission 105227) | Metatranscriptome of freshwater microbial communities from Lake Alinen Mustajärvi, Finland - AM7a metatranscriptome (Metagenome... | ecosystem: Environmental > Aquatic > Freshwater > Lake ... | reverse complement strand
GCTTATTTTTGGTCATAATTATGGATATATATTTAACTCATAAATTAAAAAATATTTAATAAAATATCATTTATTAATAAAAATATTTTTTCTTAAATAAAAAATTGCGGCAAAACAATGGAAATCTAGAAATAATTTTCAAAAAAAACTCAACATAAAAAAGCCTTTTGCCGATGAAGAGATTTGTAATAAATACAGTTTTTGTTTTATCGCTTGTACTGATCATAGGAGTGACAATTTTCGGTGAACGAGGTTTTATACATATAATGCGTTTGCAGGAAGAACTTTGTGAAATAGAAAATAATAATAGTAAATTAAAAATAGAAAATGAAAGATTAAAAATTGAAGTAATAAATCTTAAAAACAATTTGCGCTATTTGGAAGAGCTTTCCAGGAATGAATTGGGACTTGCACGGGAAGGCGAACTGATATACAGGCCGGAACAAAAGAAATAGCCGCATATAGTTGAGGATATCATGTTAAGCATTTTCCCCCCCAGAAATTTAATCGGTCTTGATATTGGAACAAGTACGGTTAAGATAGTCGAGCTTGAGGAAAACAAAGGAAAATACAAACTAAAAAATATTGGAATTGCAAAAATACCTAGAGAAACAATTAACAATGGGGTTATAATTAATGCAGATCCCCTTGTTCAGGCAATTAAATCGCTGCTTTCATCACTTAAAATAACAAACAAAAACGCCGCTGTATCAGTATCGGGCAACAATGTTATCATTAAAAAAATAAACCTGCCATTAATGTCTGAAGAGGATCTTGAGCCGATAATTTCACATGAAGCCGAGCAGTTTATCCCATTTGATCTTGATGAAGTAAATATTGACTTCCAGATTCTCGGCGTTAACGAAGACAATGCCGAACAAATGGATGTTATGCTGGTGGCCGCTAAAAAAGTTAATATCCAGGATTACCTTGATGCACTCAATACTGCAGGCATAAAGACAAAAGTAATAGATATTGATGTTTTTGCTATGGAAAACATGTTTGGCATCAATTATACGCATGATGAAAATGAAATTTGCGCTTTGATTGATATTGGCGCCACTATAACAAATATAAATATTTTAAAAAACAACGCCTCTATTTTTAATAGGGACGCACCAATGGGTGGAAATTTAATAACAGAGGAAATACAAAAAGAATTATTTGTAAGTTACGAAGAAGCAGAAATGCTGAAAACCGGCGAGCAAATAGAAGGTATCGACAAGGATATACTTGATCAAACGATTACAAAAACGGTCTCATCAATAGCTAGAGAGATACAGCGCACAATTGATTTTTTTACTGGTCAGACGCTGGTTGAAATCAGTCATATTTATTTGAGCGGCGGCACTGCAAAAATGCATGGCCTTAAGGAAATGCTGGAAGATAAATATACCGGGCAGGTGCAGATTGTAGATCCATTTAAAGCTATAAAATATGACAAGAAAATTTTTGATACAGAGTACATGAATGACATTGCACCTATTGCTGCAATTTGTGTAGGATTGGCTTCCAGAAAATCTGGGGATTGAAATCAGATGATAAAAATAAATCTATTACCCTATCGAGATGAGCGAAAGAAGGAAAGCACCATACGGCTGGCGATTGCAGGAGCTGTTCCCATAACGCTACTGATCATATTAATGATTGCCGCATGGATTGTAAATCAATCTCAAATTACTTCAATAGAAAATGAAATAGCGCAAATTAACCAGCAAATTGAAGCCTGCACACTTCAAATGAAGGAGATTGACCTTTATAAAAGCAAAAAAGAGATTCTTACAAAAAAAATGAATGTAATTACAAGCCTCAAAAAAGGCAAAGATGGCCCGGTGCATTTGCTGGACGAACTGGCTACAGCAATACCGGGGAATATATGGCTGACAGGCATTAAACAAACAGGCTTAGCACTTGTAATTGAAGGAAAGGCGATTGATAATATTGCGGTGTCTAATTATATGATCAACTTGGGTAAATCACCGTATATCAGCAATGTTGATCTGAAAAGCATAAGCACAGATATTAGCGGATTAAAAGGCTTTAAGAATATTGTACTTAAATCTTTTATCATCACCTGCACAACAACCAATACCCCTGAAAAGACAGGTTGAGGCGTATTATGCCAAACACAGCCATTGATAAAATCGTCAAACTACCTAATTCTCAAAAAGTTGCTTTTTTAATTGTACTTATGGCGGCGATGATTGCTGCATATGTTATTTATGTTTTTAATCCACAGAGAGAGTTTTACAATGCTCAAAAAGAATCTTTTGTTAAGCTTCAAACAAAATATAATGAACAGCAGGGCATTCTTGCAAATTTACCAAGGTTTAAACAGGAATTAAAAGTGCTTCAGGCTGCTTTCGATGATGCTCTGAAAATGTTACCAAATGCCAGGGAAATACCAAATCTTATAACAAGCATTTCCACTCTCGCTCAGGAATCAGGGTTGGAAATTAATCTCTTTCAACCAAAAGCAGAGGTTGCGATGGATTTTTATGCACAGATTCCAGTTGAAATGAAAGTAACGGGTAAATACAACCAAATTGGTACTTTTTTTGACAAACTTTCAAAACTACCAAGAATTATTAATATTGAAAATCTAACACTTACAGGCAAACAATCCCTACAATCAAAAAGTAATTCTATCATACTTGATGCTTCTTTCAACGCCACAACATTTAAATTCATAGAACAAGCAGGGGCACCTGATGCAGGCAAAAAAAAGTAGCCATAAAAAATTAATAAATAGAAGTAATGTAATGTTTTTATTTTTTATTTCTATATCAACATTACTAATCCTTAACTCCTGTTCAGAAAATGCAGATGAATCGGCACAATTACAACCTAAACCGCCGGAATCCAGCAAAAAAGATAGTGGTGCTGAAAAACAAAAAAAAGATCAAAGTCCTCCAATAGCACAAGATGTTTATGTTTATAATCCCAATGGTAAGGTTGACCCGTTTGTACCAATAATGTCCGATAGTCTGGAAGATGAATCACCACAAAAAAATGTCGGGGATAAAAAGGTTGCACCGGAAGTTCCCATGACTCCTTTGCAAAAGCTTGATGTTAATGATTTTATACTTGTAGCAGTGCTATCAACCCCTAAAGGATTATGTGCGCTTCTCGAGGACCCAGCCATGAATGGTTTCATAATTAAAGAGGGCATGCAGATTGGCAGGAAAGCCGGCGTGATAAGAAAAATATTAAGCAGCAGTGTACTCATCGAAGAACAAAACGTTGAAGTTCAGGGTAGTTCTGAAAAAAAAATAATAACGTTAACTTTAAGAAAAAAATAGTTTGAGGTCGGCATGAAATACATTACTGGTTTACATTACATCATCATTTTTATTTTTATTCTGGCTATTGGCTGTTCCTCTAAAAAAGATATTCTTATTGATCAGAGTGATACCGCGACATCGCAGGAGAAACTTGCCGACAACGGGTCAAAGCCCCAGGATGAACCCAAGGAATTAACGCAAAATAAAATTAATGACATTAGGGTGTCTGAATTTCGTGGTGGAATTGATGTGTTTATCAATTCCGATAGAAAGCCCAACTATACAATTTTTAAACTATCGAAACCCGATCGAATAATTCTGGATATACCCGACATTTCCAATGAGGAACCCCTAAAAGAAATCTGTCCTGAAAGTGGCCTCATTAGCACAATCAGAAGCTCTTTGATGTCTGATAAAGATGTTAAATACCTTAGAATTGAAATTATTTTAAAAAGTGAGATATCCTATACTGCTCAAAGCAATGATACTACAATAACAGTAAACATAAAAAATAAGCCCTTAAATAAAATTGAAAACGTAGAGACACCGGCAATCTCATCTGATGCAGCTCAACTTTTAAGCGCCGAGAATCAGAATATAGGTCAAAGCAATTTGATAAAGCTCCAGATTAAAAACGCTATTCCACGATTCACTTCATATAAACTGACCAATCCGGCACGACTTGTTGTTGAGTTGGAAAATGCACAAAACAAAATAAAATCAGGCATAGTAAATATTGATGAAAATCTTTTAAGTAAAATAAGGTTTGGGCAAACTGAAAAAAACTTAAAAATTGTTTTTGATATACGGGGCAACGAAGTGCCTGATTTTGAAATAAAGCAGTCCGTACCATTTTTAATTGTCGCACTCGGCCATGATGCCATCGTGTCAGCTAAAAAAAATAATGGTGCTCAACAACAGCAGCCACCTGCGGAAAACTCAGACACGAAGACTTCCATGGTGCAGCCTGCAGTATCAGAAAAAACAGAGCCTGCTGCGAAAAATCAGTCTACAGGAGATAAGCTCTATTCAGGTGAAAAAATTTCTCTCGATTTCAAGAATGCTGATTTAAAAAATGTTCTTCGCCTCTTGGGTGATATAGGTGGCATTAATATGACCATTGGTGACAAAGTCGCTGGCAAAGTAACTTTGAAACTTGAAAATATTGCATGCGATGAAGCTTTGGATATTGTGTTAATTAATGAAGGCTTAGATAAAACGGTTACACCGCAATATACGCGGATCGATACTGTTGAACAAATTAAAAAATTTAATGATGATCGAGCGCAGGCAAAAAAATCTCATGAACAAGCTGAAGATATGAGCATTAAAACTTTTTCGATAAGTTATGCTCAGGCAAGCAGTCTAGCAGCCTTCATAAAACAGATGAATGTACTCACGCCGACCAGGGGTAGCATCAATTTTTTTGACCTGACTAATAAACTAACCGTTTCTGATATCCCCGCGGTAATAAGCAAAGTTGAAAAAATAATAGATGAGCAGGACATTCCGACCAGACAGGTAATGATTGAAACCAGGGTCGTCCAGTCGGCGCCAAGTTTTGTTAGAGATTTAGGTATTGCCTGGGGTGGCACGTATAGTGGGCATGGAGGTAATGCAGCTATTCCTATAAAAGGTGCTGCCGGCGCCAATAATGAAGTCGTAAATTTACTTGGTGCAGCTAATGGCGCAATTAATGTCGGCTATATAACTAATAAATATGCTCTTGATGCAACGCTTACGGCTTATGAGAGTCAAGACAAGCTGAAAATACTATCAAACCCAAGACTCCTTACCCTCGATAATAAAGAGGCTTCCATTAAGCAGGGTGTTCAATTGCCGTATTTGAAACTGAATGAAAACGGAGTTACGTCAACAGAGTTCAAGGATGCGGTTCTTGAAATGAAGGTTAAGCCGAAAATTACATCGGCTGATACAATAGCGATCAGTGTTGATGTTAAAAAAGATCAGAAATCAGCCCAAACCGGTACAGGGAATGAGCCCGGTATTGACGTTCGCCAAATAAAAACAGACTTGCTCGTGGAAAGCGGAAAGACTGTTGTCATTGGCGGCATCTACGAAACCACAAAATCTAAAAATGTTAAAAAAGTTCCTTTTTTTGCAGATATTCCATTGATTGGTTGGGCTTTTAGAAGTGTAAGAGAAGAAGACGTCCTCACGGAGATGCTTGTTTTTATAACGGTTACAGTGGTGGAATTCCCTAAAAATCCTACCATAGAAGCTAAAGATACAAAATAAATATATATGAATTATATAAATATTCGGAGGGTACAATGAACCATAAATCTTTATTATTCTTAAATTTTGTAATAATCAGCAGTGTTTTTTTTGGCTGTAGCGGCGCCACGACGCAGACTACTATTACACCTACAGCAACAACGAATGTTAGATTTGTTCCTGCCGATAATACTGTTGTTCTAGCCGGAATTAGAAATGTGGCAATTTTCCCTTTTGCCGATTATTCGCACCAGCAGGATCAGCTTAAAGTAGATGAGTGGGGCCAGAACATTAAAATTGTTGAGGCTGTCACAGAACAATTTACTGCACATGGCATAACTGTTGCCGTTCAGGAGGATGTTAATACTCTTTTGGTAGATGAAAAAGTTATTCGTCCTATTAACGGCCAAAAATATCTGATTGAGGGAACAGAAGAATCAAAGGGCGATGAGAACAAAAAAGTTAGCACGCCGGAATATGAAGTTAGCGGCAATACTGAACACTCGCCAGATATGGTTGATGAAGTTTTAAAGTTGATGGATATTACCGGAAAAGCAAAAAAGAAGCCAGTCCCGTCTTCCCCAGTTCTTCAGGGTGCAACAGTTGGTTTGTCAAAAGAAAAAATCATGGAACTCGGCAACAAATTAGGTGTTGACATAATTATACGGGGTAGAATTATCGATTGTGGCTATAAGGATATCGGTACCGCTAACCCTCTGTATAGAGGTGTAATTCCTGTAGTTATTGATTCTGTAAAAAATATGATGTATGGAGCAACCAGTGCCTATGGTTATGAAAATGATCTTGAAAAAGTCGAAAACGCGGCTGTCGGAGGTGCTCTGGGGTATGAAATTGGTAAACAGATAAAAACTGGTGAAGCCTACGGAGGCCCAGGCCTTGCTATCGGCACGGCGTCAGGTTGGATGGCGTCACAGCATCCCAAAATGGCAAAAAGGTCTGCTGTGGTGCAGGTGCGCTTATACGCGCAGAATGCAACAAATGGAGAGGTACTGTGGACCAACAGAACGGAGATCGAATATACGCCCAAAAGCAATTTTGCCTATAATGAAACTCATCCCAAGACCATGTTTGACAATGCAGTCAAAAGTGGTATTAAGCAATTAATGGACGACTTCTTTAAAGAAGCAGCAGAATACAACAACACAAAGGCTCCATTTGAAGAGCCAGCAGCGGCGCCGATAACAGACGTTAAACCGGGGGTTTAAAGGGGAGCTTTACAATGTTAAAAAGATTTCTTCTTATCACAGCAGCACTTCTCTTTTTAAGCTCGAGCGCTTGGGCGCAACTGCTCAACTCTTCGCCATGGCCCAAAATACATAAAAATGTAAAGAATAGCGGCTATACCAGTAATGTCGGTACGTCAATTGGAAAAATTAAATGGAAATTTTCTACCGAAAAGCCCGTCACCTCATCACCTGCTTTGGATGATAGGGGGAGGATTTATTTTGGTTCAGCCGATAAGCATGTATATTGTCTTGACAGGATCACAGGAAGCCTTATCTGGTCGTACGAAACAGGCGATGCTATAGAAAATTCATCTCCTGCCATAGATAATAACCGTATTTTATATATCGGTTCAAATGATGGGAATCTCTATGCCTTTGATACTGTTAATATTAATCTCACAAATCCACAACCTTTATGGACCTATCCAACCTTTGGTGGAATAACAGGCTCACCAAATATTGCACAAGATGGGACAATAATTTTTGGCTCTACTGACGGTTATGTATATGCATTGCATCCTACAAACCCACCAACACTAAAATGGAGAAGCATTAATCTCGGTATCCTTTGGTCAACACCAACGATTGATTATGTTTACTCCACACCGCCTGTTGTCGTAATTGGTTCTACTCAATTCAGTACATACCAAGGTTTAGAAACCGCCCCGGTTAGCGAATTTATCGACTGCTTAAGGGTTTTTAGCAAAACCGCCGTTGTAACGTCAACTGTGTATGCTTTAGATTTAGCGACAGGCGCTTATTTATTTGATGGGCTCCGCCTAACTTCACCTGTGGGAACAGCCGTATATGGGGCTGTAGGAATTAGCGGGGGCGGAAATTATATATTGCCCTTTGAAAATAGTGTCTATGTTGGCTTTCTTGATAATTTTATTTCAACAGCAAGCAATTACCCGTCTGATAATACTTGCATAGATGTACCCAATCCTATCTCTACAAAAGCACCGGGCAGCGGCAATATTTACGGTACTCCTGCTGTTCTCCCTGAATCTTCTTTTTATATTGGACAGGGCTCTACACTGTACAGAATTTATCCTTCACTTTCTACTTATTTCAGCTATGCCACAGCAGGCCAAATAGAGACTTCTGCTGCAGTTGATGGCAATTTTAACGCGTATGTCGGTTGTAATGGCGGTGTTTTTTATTGTATCAACTCAAATTCACCCGCACAGCCGCTGCGATGGCGCTATCCTGAAACAGGAAATTTGGTTAAGCTGAACGGTGACGCTGCTGAAATAATTTCATCTCCAGCAATCGATAATGATGCTAAACATTCAATTTATTTTGGCGCCAGCGATGGTGCAATGTATGCGTTTTATGATGGGGCATCGATTAAGGGCAAAGTTACCACAGATGGAACCACACCACTTGCAGCAGTAGTGATTACATTAACAGATTCGGATGGCAATGTAGTCGCCACAACCTCAACAAATACAGCCGGCACTTTTGAATTTTATGGAATTGCAAGCGGCCAATATACTGTAATACCCACAAAATATGGTTTAATTTTTGATCCGAGCGAGGCGCCTGTTACACTTTCAAATCTTGATGCTTATGTTGATTTTATTGCTGCAACAGCCTTTACCATCACCGGAAGAGTTGTGAATGCTACCGGCGGCGTAGGACTTCCAAATGTTTCTGTCGGACTCGTTACCATAAATACATCTGGTGTTGTTGTTTACTCAGATAACTCAATAGTTACTAATGCTTTAGGCTATTATACATTCACAAACATAGGCTTTGGAACTTCAGTAATAACTCCGATTTTGCCAGGTTGGGGGTTTACCCCGCCATCAATAACTCAGGCTATTCCCGCAGGGACAGCTGGTGGACTGACATTCAATCTGGCAAATTTTCAAGCATCGCTTGGATATCAGGTTTCCGGTAAAGTCTCGGGCCTTTCCGGTCTCGGTATTGGCAATGCAACCGTAACAATAACAGGTACATCAATTACTCCGATAAACGTTACAACGGCTCTTGATGGCACCTACTCGTTTACGGGATTACCTAATGGGTCTTATAAAGTAACACCTTCATTCGCCGGATATATTTTCAATCCCCAAAACCGTACTGCTGTTATAAGCAATGCCAGCGTGCTTAATCAAGACTTTGTTGGTACAACCGGCGGGGGGTTTGGTGGGTTGCTCGACTCGCCGTGGCCTAAAATGCATAAAGATGTTAAAAACTCGGGTTACACGAGCGATGTAGGCACTGCAGTCGGTAGAATAAAATGGAAATTTGTAACTGAAAAGCCTGTCACCTCTTCTCCCGCACTCGACAACCATAACAGGATTTATTTCGGTTCTGCCGATAAAAATTTGTATTGCCTTGATAGAACAACCGGTGGCCTTATCTGGAATTACGAAACCGGCGATGCCATTATGAACTCATCTCCGGCTATAGATATCAACGGAATATTATATATTGGATCGGCAGATAAGAACCTCTATGCTTTTGACACAAATGCTTCTGTCCTCAACACTACTTGGGATCCGCAACCGTTATGGATTTTTCAAACCGGTGCAGGTGTATATGGTTCCCCAACTATTGCAGATGATGGTACAATTATTTTTGGTTCGGCTGATGGATTTCTGTATGCATTAAATCCTACAAATCCACCGTCAGTTAAATGGCAGGCATATCTTGGTGTGATGTGGGCAACACCAACAATTGATTATAAATATCCACCATTACTCGATTTCTGGTACACGTCAGCCCCAGTTCTCATGATGGGTTCTACGGAGTACGAAACGGAAATTGGTGTGACTGATGCGCCTGAAGGCGCTCGGTGCGAAAAAAAATATGATAAAACCAAGCGAGTAGGATCAAGCTTTTATGCTTTGGATTTGGAATTTGGTACTGTTATGGCGTATGGTCTCCGATCTGCAAAGCTCGCTGGTAATGGCCTATACGGATCAATTGGTATTCAGACTGACGGTAATTATATATTTCCTTTTGAGGGTCTTGGCGTTGGCGTCGGCTTTATTGGTGATGCTGGTGTCTACGGTCTCGATAATTCTTCATGCATACTTATACCAGATACAGAGTTTAGTATTACATATCCAGAAGGTTCTGGAGCAATTTATGCTACGCCGACTGTTCATCCTGACGGCTTTTTCTATATGGGTCAGGCAAATACATTAAGTAAAATTCTCCCATCTCGTTCAATAGATTTTGCTTATCAAGTTGAAGGTGACATACGTTCATCTGTTGCACTTGATGGCCATGGTAACGCGTATTTTGGATCTAATGGCGGCATATTTTACTGCATTAATTCTGACTCCCCAGCGCAGCCTTTGCGCTGGCGTTATCCTGAAACAGGCAATTTAGTTAAGCTGAACGGTGACGCTGCCGAAATAATGTCATCTCCTGCTATAGATAATGATGATAAGCATTCAATTTATTTTGGCGCTAGTGACGGGGCAATGTATGCATTTTATGATGGGGCCTCGATTAAGGGCAAAGTTACAACTGATGGGACAACACCTCTTGCAGCAGTTGAGATTGCTTTAAAGGATGCAACTGGCATTGTAGTGGCTACCACATCAACAGACCCTGACGGAAATTTTGAATTTTCTGGAAAAAGTTCCGGCCAATATACTGTAATACCAAAAAAAGACAATTATATTTTTATTCCGACCCAGGCGCCGGTTACACTTTTAAATGTTGATGCTTATGTAGAGTTTATTGCTGGCAGTGCCTTTACCATCACAGGCAGGGTTGTTAATGCTGGTACTGGTGCAGGAATGCCCAATGTTGCTATCGGGCTCATTACCAGGGATGCCGCACAGGTTGTGGTCTATTCAGACAATACTACGGTAACTGATTCCAATGGTTATTATACAATTACCAATATTGGCTATGGAACTACGGTGGCAACTCCTTCATTACAGGGTTGGGGTTTTAATCCTCCATCAATCACTCAGGCCATACCTGTAGGGACTGGTGGGCAGACATACACCCTTGCTAATTTTGAAGGAACGCTGGGTTACCAGATTTCGGGCAAGGTAATCGATCCCTCAATCACGGACACTACCCAGGAGAACGGTATTGCAAATGTTGTACTAACACTTGCCGGTGACCCCACATTTACAACGCAGCAAATTACAACGAATTTTCAGGGAACGTACTCTTTTACAGGATTGCCAAATGGAACCTACACAGTAACTCCATTGCTGGGTGTTTACAAATTTTCACCAAAGATACGCAGTATAGAAATAAAAAATGCAAGCTCTGTGAATCAGGATTTTTATGGAGCAGTTGGCCTTATAATTTCCGGCACCATAAAACGGCCCGTCTCCGATAACACTACTTCTTTTGATGCTTTTACGGTAAATCTCTATAGAGACGATGAAACCTTTTGGTCTAAAATATTCGACAAGAACAAGCCTCGCACACTTGTTTCTACAGCAACAGTCGCCTCAAACGGGTTTTTCATTTTCATGGGAGTGCAGGCAGGCAAATATATTGTTGAACCCGCTGCTGTAGGCTTTGGTTTTGAGCCGGCATCTACAAAGGTTACTTCCACTGTTACCGATGTGGTAAACTTGGTGTTTCAAGCATCAGTCGGGTACACCATTTCAGGCAGCTTTACAAACCTTCTTGGCGGTGCGCAGCCCGGTATTACTGTAAATTTGACTAATGATTCAGGTGTGCAGGTTTCAACAACGACCAAACTTGACGGCAGCTATACATTTACTGGTCTTGTACCCGGCATATATACTGTCACGCCTGATTTGTCAGATACCTATAGCGTATCACCGAAGTCAAAAACTGTTACAATCGTTACGGAGAACCAAAGAAAGATAAACTTTCTGATTATCTCGTATTGCAGCAAAACGATAATTACGCTGCCTTTTTGGGGTGCTGATGGTGATACTGTAAATATTATAGGAACAAACTTTGGCCCACCACCATCGGACAATACAACGACTGTTGCCATAACGCTTTCTGACGGCACAGAAACCAGCTTTCCGGCAGGCGTTTACTTCGGCACCAGCGATCCTGCTACTTGGGTGAGTGCTACGGTGAAAAGCTGGACCCCGTTTTATATTACAGCTAAAGTACCTTTGTTGGACGGTAGATTGTTGAAGGTGTGGGTAGTCCGAGGCGGCCTGACAACTTGCATCAAGATTCTGCCTACAAATTTCTTTATAAATACGCGAACGTAGAAAAATCCTTCTACCCTTTTTCTTTGAAGGC
>Ga0153880_1137530_pt1 | contig 12333 bp, 11 predicted proteins | sample AM7aRNAsmRNA_FD_105227 | JGI IMG/M metagenome (GOLD analysis project Ga0153880, IMG submission 105227) | Metatranscriptome of freshwater microbial communities from Lake Alinen Mustajärvi, Finland - AM7a metatranscriptome (Metagenome... | ecosystem: Environmental > Aquatic > Freshwater > Lake ... | reverse complement strand
TACAGCCATATTCGTCTCCGAGGAGATTTGCTTGTGTAAGGAGATTATGATGAGTCAGAACGGCGCCGAGAGGTCTGCCGGTCAACCCTGCAGTATAGATCATAACTGCCGGATTATCATCTGCGATATCGGGCGTTTCGAGAGTGAAAGAACCTTTATCCAGAATTTCCCGGAAATCTAAAGATAATGCCGTCTGCCCACCGGATGTAATAAGATGACAACAGTTGGGAATCTCATCCCTGATTTCTTCAAACTTTTTTACGAGAGCTGTCTCGGTAATCAAACATTTTGCATCGCTATCATTCAAGAGATAACGCAATTCATAGGGTGTTGAAAATACACTCAATGTCAAAGCGACAGCGCCGATTTTCTGGATGGCAAAGTATGATATGACAAACTCAGGGCAATTGGTAAACATGATGGCGACAGTTTGCCCCTTTGTAATTCCCAGTCTTTTGAGTTCGTTGCCGAGGGCGTTTACAGCTTTGCTTAATTCCTCATAGGTTAAGTTACTTTCTTCAAAGAAGGTTGCCACATTCTTTGCATATCTTACACAACTTTCCTCAAACATACGGCCAAGGCTCATGGTCAATTGCTCCTCCCCGAGATTTGTCGTTGCTTTATCACAGTCAGGGTCATTTTTTCAAGAGGAACCCATCCCATATTTATTCTTGATTGCATGCATTTTACACCGTCCTTCATCCAAATATTGCTGAAACGTGCTATAAGCGCTTAAAACTCAAAAAAGCTCATCCGGGCAAATTAGACAATTTGCTCCTGAAAAAATGATGCAAGTAAATTTTATGGCAATGGTGACTGATGAAATAATCTAAATAGAATTTATTTTTGGTCTGTATAGACATGTCGTAGCCTATGGAAAGTGTCTAACCGGGATGATAGATTCACAATGCAAAAGCTGTTACAATAAAAAAACCCCCTCGCCTGTGTGACAAGGGGGTTTTTTCGTTACCTATTGTTAGGCAAGGCCATGAATTTTCTTCATTTCACTGATAGTCGCTGCGACGCTTGCGGCAGACTTATCAAAGGCAGCCTTTTCCTCGGCATTCAGTTTGAGCTCAATAATCTTCTCGATACCGTTGGCCCCAATAATGATTGGAACGCCAAAACAAATATCCTTCAAACCATACTCGCCATCCAGGTACACACAGCTTGGAATCAATCTTTTCTGATCCTTCATGATGGCTTCTGCCATAATAACGGCGCCCAGTGATGGTGAATAGAAAGCGCTTCCCGTTTTCAGCAGAGCAACGATCTCGCCGCCTGCCTTCTTTGTCCTGTCCACCATGGCGTCAATTCTTTCCTTGGAAATATTAAATTCGGAAAGAGGAATACCGTTAATGGTAGAAAATCTCGGCATAGGAACCATGTCATCGCCGTGCCCGCCTAGCAACATCACCTTCACATCCTTAACAGAGATATTGAGTTCCATGCCTATGAAACTCTGAAGACGTGAACAGTCAAGCGCACCGGCCTGGCCGATAACTCTGTTTCTTGGGAACTTGCTGGTTTTCAGAGCAAGATAGGTCATCGTATCCAAGGGGTTGCTCACGATGATAATAATACAATCAGGTGAATTCTTTACGACATTCTCTGTCACTGAACCAACAATGCCGGCATTGATTTTAAGCAGATCTTCCCTGCTCATGCCTGGTTTTCTGGCAATACCGGACGTAATGATAACCACGTCGGAATTTTTCGTTTCTTCATAGCCATTCGTTCCGACAACATTCACATCAAAAAGGTCCATTGGGGCGGCTTCCATCAGATCCAGAGCCTTTCCCTGTGGCATTCCTTCAATAATATCCATGAGAACTACGTCGCCAAGTTCCTTAATGGCTGCCCAATGTGCGGCTGTTGCTCCCACGTTTCCAGCTCCAATAACTGTAATCTTTTTACGAGCCATAATCATCTCCTCCTGTTATGAAAGTATCATATTAATCTAATTACTACTTGACTGTTTCTTCAGGTATTCAAACCCTTATTTACCTGCTGTAAAAGCGGGAGCCTCAACCTTTGGCTTCCATGCGGCTTTTTCAGGTTTCTTACATACCTTCGCGCATTTCCCAGCCTTTGCCAAACCAAAATAACGAAGAACCAGATCCTTTTTCATTAACTGAATAGCCCGTGCAGGATCAACGCCCTTGGGACAGGCGGCAGAACATTCACCGGCATAATGGCAGTTGAACGTGCCATGAGATTCAGCTGCCATGTTTCTCCTGACATCACCAGCGGCATCGCGCGAATCTATATTATATCGATAAATCTGCGCCAGCGGCATGGGTCCAAGATACTCCCTGTCTGTCGCCATTGTGGGGCAGGAAGCCATACAACAACCACATTTGATGCAGTAAGTAAACTGCAGGAATTCTTCAAGCTGATGCGACGTCTGGAAATATTCGATCGACGGATTTTCCATTTCCTCGGCGTCTTTTCTCTGAATATAGGGCTGAATACTTTGATGAACGCCAAACATTGGCACCAAGTCAGGCACCAGATCCCTGATAATATTGAAGTTTGGCAATGGAGCCACAGTCAGAGCTGTTTCTGACACTTCCAGTATCTGCGTATTACAGGCCAATCCTGGCTTTCCGTTGATCACCATTCCGCAGGACCCGCAAACACCCATACGGCATGAAAACCGGAATCCAAGCGAAGCATCCTGCGTTTGCTTAATATAATGCAAACCATCAAGGACTGTCATTCCCTTTTCAACAGGAACAGTATACTGTTCCTGCCGGGGAACCGTGTCTTTATCCGGGTCAAAGCGACGGACGTAAAAAATTATATTGTATATTTTCTCACTCATTTTTTCATCCTTCCTATAGTGCTGAATCCAATGCTTTTGCCGCAATGGCTGAATATGTGCCTATACCGAAGAGAATAAGCCCCACTACCCACAAGAATACTGTGAATGTACCCTGAAAGGATTTCTTAGGCCCAAGCTCGAACACAATTGTTCGCAACCCATACAACCCGTGGTACAAAGCAGCGCCCAGCAGGATGATATAGGAAAAAGCAAGGAACTGATGTTGACTTCGGAAGACAACGTTTCCCCAGTTTGTGACTTCGCCACCTTCCGGGTTGAAAACTCCAAGCATCGACAAATGCATAACCGTCATGTGCAATCCTGCAAAGACAAGGATCACGACTGCTGCAATAATAAACCAAGCCCAGTATGCGGTTTCCCTCATGACTACCTCCTAATGACTTCCAAAGAAAGTATTATACCCTCCAGCTAGGATAAGAATGACGCAAAGCACCATTACTATCACCATCAAGGGTTTCTGATTGTTCAGAGATGACTTGTATGGAAATATCGGTTCCTCTGCTCTACCAACGGCAAGCCCCAGTTCAATAAAAATGAGCCGGATGCCATTAAGCGCGTGAAAAGCAAACGCCACAAAAACACAGAATTCGCCAAGCTTGAAAACTGGATTCTTAAGAACGCCCATTGCGACATCCCAACTTGCCGGACCATACATCCTGACAGAGCTTGCAAATATATGTAACAAGAAGAACGCGAGGATTCCTAGCCCTGTGAGACGGTGTAAAATGTACAAATACCGCTCTATGCCCCAGCGTCCACCGCCGAGCCACCCAACTATTCCTAAATGGTTATCGTACTGTTTGTTTCCCATTTTTCTTCCCCCTAATATTTACGCTCTACCGGCTTCCATCTATCGATCGTTACCGGTTTGTAAGACAGTTTCGGTCCCTCTTTGCTGTAAGTGACCAGAGTGTGTTTCAGCCATTTTTCATCATCGCGCGTCGGGAAATCATAGCGTGCATGCCCGCCTCGTGACTCTTCCCTGACCACTGCAGCCATAAGCAACATTTCAGCAAGGTCAAGAAGATTTTGAATTTCCATGGCGTTCATCAGGTTGGTATTATAGACAGAACCCTTATCAGCAACATAGATTTTCTCATATCGCAGCTTTAATTCTTTGACCTTCTTTAAACCTGCGCTCATTTCTTCACCGGTACGGTACACGCCGGCATGCTTATCCATTGTTGTACGCAGTTCTCGTTTGATATCGTACAGATTTTCCGTGCCTTTTTTCTGAAGAAGATCTTCAAATATCTTCTTTCGCTCTGCTTTCACAGCGTCATCGGAAACCTTCATCTGAGGAGCGCCTGCTTTTATGAACTTTACGATTTCTTCGCCTGTTATACCACCCCAAACGAGACATTCCGTTGTGGAGTTTGATCCCAGCCGGTTAGCACCGTGTAGTGAATGGGCGGCGACTTCGCCTGCAGCCCAGACACCCCTCATAGCCGTTGCGCCATTGATGTCGGCCTCGATTCCTCCCATTGAATAATGGGCAACCGGTCGAATAGGAATGGGCTCGGTAATCGGGTCGATGCCACGATACTTAATGCAGACTTCACGAATCAAAGGCAACGCCTGATTGATTTTCTTGGCGCCGAGATGGGTCAGATCAAGATGAATGAAGTCAAGACCATCAGGGCTTTTAAATCCTCTGCCTTCCTTGATCTCTGTAATTTCGGAACGAGACACGATATCGCGTGGAGCCAGTTCCATCATCTTGGGGGCGTACTTTTCCATCAGACGATCGCCGTTTGAATTCCTGAGGTATCCACCTTCTGCACGACAGGCTTCAGTCATGAGAATGCCTGAAGGAGTCAAACCTGTTGGGTGAAACTGAAGGAATTCGGGATCTTCGATGTTCAAACCTGCCCTGTAGGCAATAGCGTGACCATCGCCGCTGACGGTCTGTGAGTAGGTGGTGAATCCGTAAAGCGTTCCCAAACCACCGGAAGCAATGAGCATTGCCTTTCCCTTGAGAACCTTGAATTTTCCCGTCGCCATATCAATGCCTGTAATGCCGGAAAATACGCCATTATCAGACAAAATTGATGTAGCAAAAAATTCGTCATAACGGGCAAAATTTCTGTACTGCATCAGGTTGTCATAAAGGGTCTGAACCTCAAAGAAACCTGTTTTGTCCGCAGCCATCGTGGCTCTTGGAAAGCTGTGCCCACCGAATGGACGCTGCATCATCCTTCCATTAGGGAATCTCGACCACGGCATTCCCCAGTGTTCCAGAAGCATCATTTCTTTTGGAGCTCGCTCGACAAACCGATAAATAACATCCTGATCGGAAAGGAAGTCGCCTCCCTTAGCGGTATCCCATGCATGAATGTCCAAATTGTCTCCCTCTTCCTCCTGAAGAACGGCAGCGGAGCCGCCTTCAGCGCATACGGAATGGGGTCGCTGGATTTGAACCTTTGATACAAGAGCCATGTTTATCGAGTCGTTTGATGACCTGGCAATTTCCACTGCCGCTCGAAGACCGGCCAAGCCGGTTCCGAAAATCAAGACATCATGTGTAAAAACCTCTACTTCATTACTCTTCATATTTCCCATAGCTACCATCCAATTGTTTCATTGGCCTAAGGCATCGCAAAAGAATACCCTATGCCTGTTGTTAAGTAAAAAAGGAGATATTCTGCCTCTCCGGATTACTCTTTCTTATGCCTCTTAACATTTTCAATGAACAGATGACTACGCTTCATATCATTGATTATGTGAACCAAGCTGTTCGCAAGCATCATGCTTACGAACAGCCTCCGGTTCCAAGTCATCAACAGCAAAAACTTATGCCTGTTTATCCAATGTCTATCAATACCTGACCTACGGCTACGGAATCGCCTGCTTTTACAAAGATACCCTTAACTTCGCCGTCAATCGGGGAAGGAAGGGGATTCTGCATTTTCATGGCTTCCAGAATAATAATCGCCTGACCAGCCTTAACCTTGTCGCCTACTGCACAGTCAACCTGAACGATGAGACCGGGCATAGGCGCTGCTACGGATCCTGCCCCTCCTGCTGCCGGCGCTGGCGCTGCTGCTGGCGCTGCCGCTTTCGGCGCTGCTGCCGGTGCTGCTGCTTTCGGTGCTGCTGCCGGTGCTGCCGCCCGCGCTACAGGAGCGGCCATGATGGCTCCGCCTTCGCCTTCAACTTCGACAGCATAGTAAGCGTCATCGACAAAGACGTTGAACTTCCTGATGCCTGCGCCTTTTTCGGGAACTTCCTTCGTGGGTTTTGGAACCAGTTCTCCCTTCAGGGCCTTTCTGATCAGCTCATCTTCTTTTTTCACGTCTTCTAAGTTTACCGCCATAACTTCCTTGGGAATGGGCTCAAGGCCGTATTTCCACTTCAGGAATCTCATGCCTGTCTGGGGATAGATGGCATAGATCAGCACATCGCCCTGATTCTTTGCGATATCTTTTGTTGCTGCTCTTGCTGCGTCCATTTCCGGTTCAAGGACGTCAGCAGGACGGCCTGTAATGGGGGTCTCGCCGCGGGGATAACCCTTAAGGGCCATCGCCTGAACGTCTTTATCGATCGGCGCTGGAGGTGCACCGTAGAGACCGTAACAATAATCCTTGATCTCTTTGGAGATCATCTTGTAGCGGCCCAGCAGAACATTCATAACAGCCTGGATTCCCACGATCTGGCTGGTGGGTGTGACCAAGGGCGGATAACCGAGTTCTTTACGGGTCAGAGGAAGTTCGTCGTACACTTCATTGATTCTATTCAGCGCGTTGGCTTCTTTCAGGTTTGCCACGAGGTTGGTCTGCATTCCGCCCGGTACCTGATGAAGAAGCACGCCTGCATCGATAACGGCCATTTTTGTATTATCGAGGAACTGACGGTATTTAGGAGCGATCGTTTCAATATAATTACCGACCTCAACCATTTTTACCAGATCCAGACCGGTATCACGATCCGTACCTTCAAGAGCAACACAGATTGGTTCAATTGCAGGCTGTGAGGAACGGAGCGCGAAAGGAGCCAGCGCCGTATCAACAACATCAACACCCGCTTCACATGCCTTCAGATAGGACATGGAACCGGCGCCGCTTGTATAGTGGGTATGGAGCTGAATGGGAATATTAAGGGTAGACTTTAAGGCCTTTACCAGATCATAGGCATCATAGGGCGACAGCAATCCTGCCATATCCTTGATACAGAGGGAATCGGCGCCCATATCCTGGATAACTTTTCCTTTATTAACATAATATTCAATATTGTACACGGGACCACCCATGCGTCTCTCTGTCAGAGAGTAACAGAGACAACCCTGGATGTGTTTTCCCGCTTCTTTGATGGCCCTGAACGGTGCTTCGAAGTTTCTGACGTCATTTACCGCATCAAAAACACGGAAAATATCCAGACCGCACTCGCCGGTATAGAGGCAAAACTCTCTAACGACGTCATCGGCATAGTTTCTGTAACCGACAATATTCTGACCCCTGAGAAGCATCTGGAGCTTCATATCGGGCAACAATGCTCTCAATTTAATTAAACGCGTCCAGGGATCTTCACCCAGAAACCTCGTCGGGACGTCAAATGTAGCGCCGCCCCAAACTTCCATGGAGTACCAACCGATTGCATTCATCTGCTCTGCAACGGGTTCCATATCCTCATATCTCATTCTGGTTGCCAGCGAAGACTGATGACCATCACGGAACGTCGTATCCATGATTTTCAGAGGATTTGCTGCTTTCTTTTTCTTCTCTACCATGAGTATAAACTCCTTTTCCTGAATTTATTATTCTTTATTGTTCAGATATTTTTTTAAAAACAAATTTCCTGATCGATACGTTAACGCTTCAGCACAAGCCCGTAACCGGGTTGTTCACAGCTTTAGTAGCTGCGTGTCTGCCACATACGCCGCTGCAACATCGCATCCTGCCTGCCGGATATTGCCCAAAGATTAATGGTTGCAAACGGCGCGACGGCCGCTGCCTGTGCTGCCATTGCGGCCATACTTTCTTCTTCAAGATAGGCGCCTATTGCTGCGGAGATGGCCGCCATCACTTTCGGATCTATTGATTCCATGCCCGTTTCCTTTTCTTAGTTAATCTAATCCCTACATTGGGATGTTGCCATGTTTCTTCGGTGGCCGTGTTTCCCGTTTGGATCTGAGCATATCGAGGGCCCGAATGATGTAACGACGGGTCTCATGGGGTCGAATGACCGCATCTACATATCCTCTGCCTGCTGCCGCATAAGGATTACAGAAGGCATCTTCGTATTCCTTTATTTTCTGCGCCCTCATGGCTGCCGGATCTGCCGCCTCTTTGATCTCCTTCCGGAAGATGATATTGCAAGCTCCTTCTGCGCCCATAACGGCCATTTCTGCCGTCGGCCAGGCAATGACCATATCCGCACCCAGATCGCGGCTGCACATGGCCAGATAGGATCCGCCGTAGTCTTTTCGTGTTGCCAGCGTGATCTTCGGCACGGTTGCTTCCGAATAGCACCACAGGAGCTTCGCACCGTGGCGAATGATTCCCCTCCACTCCTGATCCGTACCGGGAAGGTAACCGGGTACGTCAGCAATGGTAAGCATGGGAATATTGAAAGCATCGCAGAAACGAATGAATTTTGTTGCTTTATCGGAAGCGTCGCAATCGAGACATCCCGCAAGCCATGCCGGCTGATTTGCGATAAAACCAACGGTATGACCACCCATACGACCAAAGGCCACGACCATATTCCGGGCGAAGAACATATGAGGTTCCATGAAATCGCCATTGTCGCACAGTGTGCCGATAAGCGTCTTCATGTCATAATTCTGCCGTGGGGAATCGGGTACGAGGGTATCGAGGTTGTAATCAAGGCGGTTTGGATCATCTCCCGTGTCCACATAGGGAGGATCTTCCATATTGTTGGAGGGGAGGAAACTGAGCAATCTCTTGATCTGCTCAATGTTGTCCTCATCGCTCTCACAGGCGAAATGCGCCACGCCACTTTTCGTGTTGTGCGTCATTGCTCCACCCAGAGCTTCAAAATCAACGATTTCTCCCGTCACCGATCTGATAACGTCAGGACCCGTAATAAACATGTAACTGGAGTTCTTGGTCATAAAAATCCAGTCTGTCATGGCCGGTGAGTAAACAGCTCCACCTGCTGTGGGCCCCATGATGGAGGAAATCTGCGGAATCGTACCTGATGCGCAGGAATTGCGATAAAAAATCTGGCCGTAACCTGCAAGAGAATCCACAGCTTCCTGGATTCTGGCTCCGCCTGAATCGTTAAATCCCACACAGGGCGCGCCCGTCTTCAGAGCGAGATCCATGATTTTGCATATCTTCTTGGAGTGCATCTCTCCCAGAGAACCTGCACGAGCAGTAAAATCCTGGGAAAAGGCAAATACCGTGCGTCCATTAACTTTTCCATATCCTGTAACGACGGCTTCTGCTGGCACTTCAACGTCAGACATACCAAAATCGGTACACCTGTGACGCATGAACAGGTCTGTCTCCACAAACGTACCGGGATCGTACAGCAGATTGATTCTTTCCCGCGCCGTGAGCTTACCACCTTCATGCTGCTTCGCAATTGCCTTTGGCCCTCCCTGGGCCATGGCAATGGCTTCGCGTCTTTCTAATTCCAAAACTTTTGGAGGTTTTTCACTCATTACTCTCTCCTCTTTTCTTATATAATTGTTATACTATCTGACACAGCTCTACTAAAACACCGTTTGTAGCTTTGGGGTGTAAGAAGGCGATTTTTTTACCTCCGGCTCCCATACGCGGTGTCTTGTCGATAAGGCGAACACCTTTTTCTTCCAGTTCCTTTAATGCTTCTTCAATGTTTTCTACCAAAAACGCGACGTGCTGTATGCCTTCGCCTTTGCTTTCAATAAATTTAGCGATAGGTCCATCCGGCGCTGTTGATGCAAGCAGTTCCACTTCCGTATCCCCCACAGGGAGAAATGCGGTCGTTACCTTCTGTTCAGCCACAGTTTCACTGCCGTGCAGCGTTAATCCAAGCACTCCGGAAAAAAACTTCAGGGACTCATCAATACTGTTTACAGCAATACCAATATGGTCAACCTTTAATACTTTCATCATGACCTCCCTTTATCCTTAAGTTTAAGGTGATAGTTATAACCATTGAAGGTCTTAAGCGTTAACTTTTTCGCTGTCTATCAATCTTCACATAATGTCAAGAGACTGTACTTACTTTTTCATCTTGGCCAGTATTTCCTGAATCCTGTGGCCGATTTCAGCGGGGTTTTTCTCAACTACAACACCGGCTGCTTCCAGCGCCTTGAATTTCTCATCAGCTGTTCCCTTACCGCCGGAAATGATAGCGCCTGCATGGCCCATTCTTCTGCCTGGAGGAGCGGTTCTACCTGCGATGAAGGACACGACGGGCTTGGAGAAGTTTGATTTAATATATTCAGCCGCTTCTTCCTCTGCCGTTCCACCGATCTCACCAATCATAATGAGAGCTACTGTATCGGGATCTTTCTCGTACAACGCCAGCATATCGACAAAACCCGAGCCGGGTATAGGATCGCCGCCGATACCGATGGATGTGGTCTGGCCTATTCCCAAGTTGGTTAACTGCCAGATTGCTTCATAGGTCAACGTTCCACTTCTTGACATAACGCCGACATTGCCCTGCTTATGAATAAAGCTCGGCATGAAACCGATTTTGCCAACACCGGGAGTCGTGATACCCGGGCAGTTGCAGCCAATCATCTTGGCGCCCGAAACTTTAATTGTCTGCTTAACTTTGATCATATCCACTACGGGAACGCCTTCCGTCATACACACAACAAGGCCAATTCCTGCCTCGACGGCTTCAATAATAGCATCGGCAGAAAATGCCGCAGGTGTATATAAACAGCTTACGTTTGCCCCATGATTTTTTACCGCATCGGCTACGCAGTTATATACGGGAATTCCATCAACTTCCAATCCGCCTTTGCCAGGTGTAACGCCTGCCACGACATTCGTCCCGAATTTGACCGCTTCGCGGGTATGAAAGGTCCCTTCCGAACCGGTAATCCCCTGTACGACAACACGAGAGTTTTTATCTAAAAGTACTGCCATTTTCAAGTCACCTTTCCTTGTATTTGTATTTGTATTTGTATTTGTTTTATATTTATTTAAGTAATGCCACTACTTTTTCGGCTGCTTCGTAGAGACCATCTGCAACAGTAAATTTCAAACCCGACTCTTTCAGAAGCTTACGGCCTTCTTCCACGTTGGTTCCCTGAAGTCTGACCACCATGGGCAGTTTCATATCGATATTTTTGGCTGCCTGGATGATGCCGTTCGCCACACGATCACAACGGAGAATTCCACCAAAGATATTGACCAGAATGGCTTTTACGTTGGGGTCAGAGGTAAGAATCTTGAAGGCTTTCTCAATCTGATCGGGGTTGGCTCCGCCGCCGACATCGAGGAAGTTTGCCGGTTCGCCACCCGCCATCTTGATGAGGTCCATCGTTGTCATGGCCAGACCTGCGCCATTAACCATACATGCAATATTGCCATCGAGTTTGATGTAATTTACGCCTGCATTCTTTGCGATGACTTCCAGAGGATCTTCTTCATTTTCATCTCTGAGTTCCTTGATATCCGGCTGGCGGAACAGACCATCGTCATCAAAGTTAATCTTGGCGTCAACGGCAATCAGATTGCCTTCTTCCGTGAGCACCAGGGGGTTGATTTCTACGAGGGAAGCATCCTTTTCAATAAAGAGCTGATACAATCCCTTGGTAATAACTGCAAACTGAGCGGCCAATGCTTTATCGCTCAATCCCAATCCGTAGGCAAGTTTTCTCGCCTCGAATGCGCTGTATCCCACTGCGGGAGGAACGGCGCACTTGATGATTTTTTCGGGAGTTTTCGCGGCTACTTCTTCAATATCCATACCGCCTGCTTCTGATGCCATGAATACAACGCATTCCTTGTCACGGGCACGATCCACAACCATACCAAGATAGAGTTCTTTCTTGATATTGGATGTTTCTTCAACGAGCACCTTCTTTACTTTGATGCCTTCCGGACCTGTCTGGTGTGTGACCAGCTGCATACCGAGGATTGCTTTCGCTGCCGTTAATGCCTCATCGGGAGTCTTGGCTATCTTTACTCCGCCTCCCTTGCCTCGCCCGCCCGCGTGGATCTGGGCTTTTACAATGGATACCTTGTTCAGCGAAGCGGCAATTGCTTTAGCCTGCTCCGGCGTGTCAGCGACTTCACCATTGGGAACGGGAACTCCGTATGCCCGTAGGAGACTTTTAGCCTGGTATTCGTGAATCTTCATTTATTAACCTCCAATCCTTTTTAATTTATAATTTTGACGACTTCAAAGGTCAAAAACTCTGAATTATCAATTACATCTGAAACAATGAACAAATCCGGCCATGTTTCATCATGCAGGATTTGATTTCTTTTTCAGACGTTTTTACGATCACTTGGTATTAAAACCCAAAGGCCCTTCCTTGATTGATTAAGATATCTGATAATAGTTGTGAT
>Ga0153880_1119321_pt1 | contig 12456 bp, 5 predicted proteins | sample AM7aRNAsmRNA_FD_105227 | JGI IMG/M metagenome (GOLD analysis project Ga0153880, IMG submission 105227) | Metatranscriptome of freshwater microbial communities from Lake Alinen Mustajärvi, Finland - AM7a metatranscriptome (Metagenome... | ecosystem: Environmental > Aquatic > Freshwater > Lake ... | reverse complement strand
CGTCCAGGGGCTACCCGATCTTACAGGTTCGGGGTGATAATCGGAGCGGAAAGCTTCTGCTTGTCGCCGTCCGGTGAGTTGCCACAACCCATCATGCCGATTGACAACAGAGCAACGCTGATTCTGATGACTCAGATGTTATTCTTAATCCTTTTTTTTCAATAAATTTGCTTTTTTAAAACCATAAGCTGCGCCCAAGGCTAAAAATATGCTTAATCCGCCATCAATTGGAGCGCTGCCGCCAATAGGAACACCGCCGTCGCCTTGCCCTGCATGCAGGGGAGGCCTGGGAGGTTGTGCTGATAATTCATTAACTAAAAAAAGACCTGCTAACATTATGGTTATGAATGTTATTTTTACAATTTTCATTTTCATGGCTTTTACTTTTTCTTAATTATTGAATTATTGGACATAAACTTTTTGTGTGGATATATGGCTGTCATTAATAATTTTAACCAAATAATATCCCGTAGAATAACCTGACAAACTAATTTTCTCAGATGTTGTATTAGAGATTTTATGTTTCATTAATTCCTGTCCCAATAAATTACAAATTACAACTTCAGCATTTGGAGCATTATTGATATATAAACTATTATTCCAGAAATATGTACCAACAGTAGGATCTTTTTCTTCAATACCATTTGCTGATTTAGAAATATGTAATACAAACCTGTTCTCGTTTCCACCCTGTGTAAAAGTGAATGGATAACTGGTATTGGTTCTCAGGTTAACAATTTGCTGCGTAACAAGATCTTCGAGTTGAAAACTCACATCATTTGCAAATGTATTCATACCTTCAGCTCTTATTATACCATTTGTACTTATACCAATCTCAAAAGATAGAGGTATGTTGATAGTTTGGTTAGGTTCAGGTTCAGAAATACCATTTACAGCAAGCTTAGAGTTATCTGTTCCAAAAGAATGAAAATTAGGAACATCACTATAGAAACCTGCCAATTTAACAGCATCAAATTCTGGTTCAAAATCACCTGATGCACCATTATAGAATGCAACCACAGCTTCATCACTAAATCCATTTGCATCAGCAAACAAACTTAAATAATTGGTTCTCTCTGTTTGCTGTTTATAGAAAGGCTGTGAACTATGAACCCTCGATGCGCTGTTAAATATAATAGATGGCGATGCTGCATTCGTTCTAACCCAGAACCCCTGCATGGAAGGCACTTTGCTCTGACCTCCATTGGTAGTGGCAAAAGTGCTTTTATTGTAGGTTGCAAAAACACCACCGTTACCAACATAATAATAAATTGTCGGGTCAACACCGGAATAAGTAAGTAAATCAATATCAACAGCTGATGGGAATGGATTTCCTATCAAATTCCAGTTTTGTGTGGAATTACCCGGATTATGAGGCCAGGCAAGGTTAACTGTTTGATCACCATTATTCAGGGCTCCTGAAAATGTAAGAGTTACATCAGGATGGCTTGAAATATTAGCGGTATTAAAACATACATATCCCCGTTTATTTTCCATTACATCATTAGTATGCAGGTAATGATAAATTTCATTAACAGCATCCCAATAATACACGAAGAAATGCATGAACACGTTCACAGTGGAATTATTCACCGGTGATGAATATATATGCCAGATTGTATCGCGGTTACCAGTGCCTGGCAGAAAAAATTCGACAATTGCATTGCCGCTGAATGTACCTTGATTCACAAATGATCCACCGGTTTTAATAGTAAATACTTTTCCATTGACATCCAGTATTTTCGTACCATCAAGTGTTAATTTAGCTCCGCTGTTAACTGTCAGATTGAGTGGTAAAGATAAATTATCATAAATTTCCAATGGATTAGTTGTACTTCCAATAAAAATTTCAGTATTTGCATTTACATTAGGAACGTTTGGCGGGTTCCAGCTTGAAGCTGAAGTCCACAAACCGCCTGCAGCAACTGAAGTAATGGGTACTTTTGCCCCGTTTGCGTAACCGTTTGTCCAGACTGTCCCTGTATTAATAACCGTCGGATTTTTGATATATGATGAATACAGGCTGGTTCCACCGGCTGTTAAATTTTTATTTAATACTTCCAGGTTGGAATTGCCACCATTATACCTGAAAGTAATTGTAAATGCAACTAAATTATTGCATGCAAAATTTACACCGGGACCTGGACTAAAGCCAATTTTAAAACATTTCTGTCCCGGATATTGAGGAGACAAAGCAGGGATAACATAATCGGGATTGGAAACCACCCCAAACCCTCCAACCCAGATCGGATTGGTTGTTACCGACTGATAAGCAAGAACATCCCTGTTATAATAAATTAATACCTGCCAAGCTCCTACATTTGCATTAGAATTAAATACAACCGGAACATTAATTAAACTACCCGCGGTTAGTCCGTTCGAATTAAAATTAACATTAACAGTAGTCGTTTGTCCATACGATATTTTAACAGCACAAACAATTGTTATCAATGCTATTAAACAAGTAAAGGATTTTATTGAATTTTTCATTTTTATGTATTAAAATATTTAAATTTTCAATATTATGGATTAGGGTTAGGGTTAGATCCCAGTACATTACCTGAACATATTCCCAGTATATCCTGATTCAACATATCTGCAAAATTAACAATAACCGTTGGATTTTCAAATAAAAAATCAGGGGCAGTAAATTCATAACCGGGATAACTGAGTCCGAAAGCTCTGTATACCACAGCCCAGGCATCAACATCATCGGTAACTCCGTCCTGATTAACGTCGCCGGCTAAGATCCTGAGATCATTGCTGTATGGATAATCATACCCGAAACTATAGTATATAATAGCCCAGGCATCGTCCCCGTCAGAATAGTAATTTGCGGCCGGAGGTGCTGAAGATTCAAGTGTATATGTTCCGTTAGGAGCCATGAATTCATAATACCCGTTTACATCCGTTAAAGTCGAATCAACAGTGATTCCGCCTGATTTTAGCTTAACTTTAAAACCAATCAGGGGTATCCTTGGATTTGGGTCACTATTGTATTTGAGTGTTCCGCTAATGATACGCATAGCATTCACATAACCATTCACCCAATCGGCCAGTACAGTATACGACAGATCATCGGAAAGGGAACTTGCATTTGCATTAAAAGTACTAAAGTAAACAGGAACATCATAGTTCCCAGTGCCTCCTGTAAAAGTGAAGTTCAGATCAAGGAATTTACCATCGGCAAGCGAATTTGTTGAGTTAGCCCATGTAATAATGATAGTCTTCGTTGAAGGGTCCTGATTAACAACAAGGCCGCTGGGTGTTGCCGGCGCTCCGGTTGCTCCGTTATAGGTCAATTTTGTCTGATCAAAATTTACATACATGGTTGCTGAATTAATACTTCCTGTTATTCCTGTAAAGTTTATTGGTATCAGAACTGTACTGCTCCCCGGTGTTAGGTTAGTATTACCCAAACTTACAACTACAGGTGTTGGAGGCTGTGTCACAGTTCCATTTGTATAAGTTACAGGAATAACAACTGCTGTGTTATTCGTTATTTCATTCAGACCGGTAAATTCAAGATTACTTGTACCACCGATGTAAGAAAATAACAAATTAAAACCAGGAATGTTCACTCCGCCTGAATTACTCCATGCTAAATGAATAATTCCGTTGGATGCATTTGCACTTAACCCTGATAAACCGGAAACACCTATAAAATTTAATGCACTGTTGTTATAGGCAATATTCATTGTAAGAGAGCCCTGGTTTATTGGAAACCCCGAGAATGTAACAGGAACACTTGTATTTCCGCTTAATTGTCCTACAGCATCTCCGATATCAACCAAAGCTGATGTGGAAGGCTGTGTAATCTGACCATTTGTAAAGCTAACAGGGATCTGAACACCATTTGCATTGCTGATGATGTTTGTCCCTGTAAAATTAACATTCGATGTGCCCCCCAAATAATTAAATCTAAGCTTTAGATTTAATGTATTCAGGTCAATTGGTGTTACATTAGACCAGGCTATAGTGATTATTCCGCCTGTAGCATTTGCATTTGCACCTGATAATCCTGAAATTCCGACAAACTGGAGCTTGTTGACATCATAGCTCATATTTAAATTGATAGCACCCACTTTACTTGATGCAGGAGAAGTCGGAAAATCAGAAAATGAAACAGGCAATTCATTTACAATGCTATAATTACCTAACTGGGTACCTATAACAGCAGTGGTACTTAAACCCGGCTGGTTTATAGCCCCATTAAGATAGGTTGTTTGTATTATACCACCTAAAGCACCTGCAATTTCACAACCCTCATTGAATGTTAGGTTGCAACTTCCTCCGGTATAAATAAAATTCAGCTTAAATGCTATGCCATCAATAGGTACTGCAGGTGTCGTTGACCATGCAATGATAATTTCATTTCCAACAGCATTGGCATTAATGCCACCTGCTATCTGATTATAAGTTATCCCTGTAAATGAGGCGACATTCGGATCAAAGCCAATTTTCATTGTAATTGCACCTACAGAATTGCCTACAGTAAATCCTGTCATATTTACATTAACCTGCATGCTTCCATAAGTGCCATCCAGAGTTTGAAGTGTTGCAACCTGACTACTCGCAAGATATGGAATTGCCAGCAGCAGAATTGTTATATATAAGATTATTTTTTTCATACTCAAAGATTTATTAAATACATGTAAAAGAACTTTTCATTAAATAAAGGGGAGAGCACCCGTTGTGCCCTCCCTTTATTAAAAGCATTTATTTGGTTTTCACCAATTTAACAACCTTTACGTAATCTGAAGTTTGACCATTAATTATAATCTCACATGAATATACTCCAACTGGTAATTCTGAAGCATTAAAATTGAATTTATAATTTCCGGCAGCTTTGCTTTCGTCCGTTAATACCTCCATTTTCTGACCAACAACATTGTATAAAGCAATTTTAACATTGCCTGATTCAATCATAGTATAGTCAATTTCTGTATTGCTGGTGAATGGGTTAGGATATATACTAAATCCATAATCCTTTGCTCCGGTTTCAAGACTGCTAACCTTTAAGTTATTGAAGTTAAGAATTGTTCCGTCTCCGTCGGCAAATTCCGAATTATTACCAAAGCCGAATATATCGTCTGAGGCAGTAATAGAGCCCTTTGCTTTTACTTTCAGGGTAACTAAAGCATCGTTAGCCGATAAAGTAACAGGTGTTGTATTAGACCAGGCAAGCATAACTTTACCGTTCATGATGTTATATTCAAATCCGCTTAACTGTGAAGTCAAGCCTGTTACATCAACTAAACTATTGTTATAAGACAGATCTAATGTGACGGCACCAAGACTGAATACGTCATTTACTCGGATCGGGAGTTCAATTTCCTGACTGTTGTTAGCCATAGTAATTCCCTCCTTCTGAAGGTTGGTGTAGACAATAGACTTATAACCAATTGCAGGAACGTATGATTTGTTAACATCACCTGTTGCCAGTGCATTAAAATTATAAGTAGTATTTCCGGAAACAGTTACTGTATTCAGGCCAAATACCCAGTCGCCTGCTGCAAACTGATTTACTAATCCAACTATACGAAGTTGTAATAATAAAGCATCGGTTGCATTAACACCGGGAAGAGGAGTTGAAAGGTTAGGATTTGCTGCTACTAATGGAAGTCCGCTTAAAGGAAGTCCTATGGAAGGATTAATTGTTCCGATAGTATGCAGTTTAATTAATAAAGCATCAGTAGCTGTTACTCCGCCCCATGGTTTGGTAGTAGAAGCCCTTAATGTGTATGTATCCGGATTCAGTCCGCCAAATTCATAGTATCCTAATACTTCAACAGGGTTATCAATATCCGATTCATCAATATAAGTAGCAGTTGTTGTAGTAGCTACAACTACACCGGCTTTTAGTAATTGAACGGTAACGCCGTTTAATGGGGTATTCGGGGTATTGAAGTATGTTACCTGACCCTTAAGTTTAAATGCTCCCGGAACAGGTAGTATGCGAACATTGATACAAGTCTGGCCTTCGCAGCCAAATTCGGAGGTTTCGATAACGCAAACCCTGCCGCGGCAACCTGAACATGTGTCAGCATAATTCCAGTTTACATAGATTCCGCATATGCCATGACCTGCACTGATAGTGCTGGTGATAATACCACCACCGGTAACTGTCCAGGAATATAAGTGACCCGGAACACAGTTAGCAACGGAATAATATTCATTATTAGCATTTGCGTATACAGTTGTATTGCCATTGATCACCGGAGTTGGTGTCGGCATGATGGTTACATTGAAATGATCTGTTGTTTTTACACAACCTGTAATCCTGTTGGTTTTTGTGAGAGATAACCAGCCACTTGTACAGTTGCAGCTCCATTTTACTTCAACACAAGGTGAGTTACCACCATTCAGGATAGTACCACCGGATATGGTCCACTGGTATGTGAAGCCGTCGTTCGGATAGGCAGTTGCATCACAATAGGTATGGCTGATGCCGCAACAAACGGAGTCTTCACCTATAATATGAGTGCGTGGTAATCTGTGAATAGTAATATAAGAGGTATCATGCCCCAGGTTGCCGGCACAGTCAGATACTGTAAATATGACCTGGGTAACACCTTCATTAAATACTACGTTAGCTAAAGTTGTGTATGTAAATCCGGTTGTTGCTCCTGACAGATTATACCAGTCGTTTGTCACACCGCAATTATCTGAATAAGTTCCGTCAAATTCAGATCCTACAGTCTTATAAGTAGTATCCGTTAAGTTTGCACAACGAATATAATCAGCAATATGAGCTGTCGGAGGAGTAATGTCCCTTACAAAGATTTCCTGCATATGTTCTATCCAGTTACCTGAGCAGTCGGTGATTCTCCATGTACGTTCTATCGTAAATGATCCCGGACAAACTCCTTGTGTTATATTATCATTAAAGGATTTCAGGAGGTCTGCCACAGGAGTGCAGTTATCATGCAAACCATAAGGTGAACCTGTGATGGTTGTATCAGCGTCATAATGACATGTAGCATCTGTGTTTATTGTAATATTTGCAGGTGCATAGAAAGAAGGTGCAAGAGTATCCACTACATAGATATACTGAACCTGATCGTTGGCTGCATTCATACAAGCATCTTCCAAATGCCATGTACGGTTAATCGTATATGTTCCCGGACAAGCACCCGGTACTACATTATCAGAATAGGTTGCATTTAAACCTGTCAGTGTACAGTTGTCGCTTTCGTCCGTTACATCGCCAGTATAGATAGGATCTGAATCCGTTTCGCAGTTTCCATTTTTATAGATAGTAATATCAGAAGGCTTTGTGAATGTCGGAGGTATCTGATCGCTACCGGAATAGGTAATTGAGTGAGTGAAGCCGTTAAAGCAAACATCTTCAATACGATAGTCATAAGTTATACTCCAGCCACAGTTATCGCCGCTTACACCGTTAGTTGTTTTGTAAACATTTACTAAACCACCGCAGTTGTCTTCATAAAGTGCTGCAATTTCAGCTTCAGTTTTACCAACCGGGTATGCTGACATACATTCATTAATACCGCTTTCATCAGATGGCCATACATTGGATCCTATCAGGGTTGGTGCAGTCTGGTCACCTCCAGAATAGGTGATATATTTTGTGAATCCATTATGACAAGCATCTTCTATCAGGTAAGAATAGGTAATCTGCCATTCGCAGTTGTTCCCTTCTAATCCGTTGACGCTTGATTTGGTAACATATACAGTACCGAGGCAGTTGTCTTCATACAGAGCTGCAATCTCAGCTTCGGTTTTGCCAACTGGATAATTAGTTGCACAGTCATTAATATTGGATTCTCCATCAGGCCAGAGATTTCCGGGTATCAGGTTCGGTGGTGTCTGATCGCTTCCTGAATTAGAATAGGACTGGTTTGCAAGTTCATTATGGCATTCGTCAAATACTGAGAATGTATAAGTTAATGTCCAGTCACAATCTGTTCCGGTTACTACTGAATCTGTTGCCACTGCTGTTACAGGTCCGCCACATAAATCATAGTAATGCATGGCAGCCATATAAGCATTGAATGGTACAGCCGTGAAAGCATTTGCCTTGCATACAGAAACGCCTGTAACGCCCGTAACCGGTACACTGATCAGTCGTGGAGGTTCATTATCGTATCCTGTGTTGGTGTAAGTCTGGTCATCCAAATGATTTCCGCAGGCATCATAAATAGTGAAGTGATAGGTCACTGCCCAGTTGCAATTGTCTCCGGTTACATCTGCATAATTATATTCGGCTCTTACTGCTGCTCCGCAATTATCAGTATAACCCTGGATTGCATCAGATGCACTGAACGGTGCAGTTGCTTCTGCATTGGCTTTACAGGAATGATTGTTTGTTGTACCGGCATAAGGTGTACCTGTTAATTCCGGTCTTGTCTGGTCATATCCCGTATAAGTGATATAGTTTGTGAAACCGTTATGACATTCATCTTCTATCAGGTATGAGTAAGTAATACTCCACTGGCAATCTGATCCGGTTACTCCTGTAGTTGATTTGGTAACATATACTGTGCCGCCGCAGTTGTCTTCATAAAGAGCTGCAATCTCAGCTTCGGTTTTACCGGAAGCATTGGTTGACATACAGGCATCAATATTAGCTTCGTTATACGGCCAGTAATTTCCCGGTATCAGGTTCGGTGGTGTCTGATCGCTTCCTGAATAAGTGATGGAATTGGTAAATCCATTATGGCAGCCATCTTCAATCAGATAATCATAAGTGATACTCCAGCTACAATCCATTCCTGTAACTCCTGAAGTTGTCTTGGTTACAAATACTTGACCGTGGCAGTTGTCGGAATATAATGCTGCAATTTCAGCTTCGGTTTTGCCGGCAGCATTGGTGGTCCTACATGCATTGATTCCGCTTTCATCGGATGGCCAGTTGCTTGTCGGTAGCAGTTGGGGAGGAACAATATCGTATCCGGTATTGGTATAGGTCTGATCATCCAGGTGATTTCCGCAAGCGTCAACTATTGAGAAGTGATAGGTCACTGCCCAGCTGCAATCGTCTCCGGTTACATCTCTATAATGATATTCGGCTCTTACAGCTGCGCCGCAATTATCCGTATAACCCTGGATAGCATCAGATGCACTGAATGGAGCAGTTGCTTCTGCATCGGCCTGACATGAATGGTTATTTGTTGTACCGGCATAAGGTGTACCCGTTAACTCCGGTTTTGTCTGATCGCTTCCTGCATAGGTGATAGAATTTGTGAAACCGTTATGACAAGCATCTTCTATCCGGTAATCGTATTGAATATGCCAGTTGCAATCTGTTCCGCTAACGCCGGTGGTTGATTTCGTAACATATACTGTACCGAGGCAGTTGTCTTCATACAGAGCTGCAATCTCAGCTTCGGTTTTACCGGAAGCATTGGTTGACATACAGGCATTAATGTTATATTCACCATTCGGCCAGTAATTTCCAGGTATCAGGTTCGGTGCTGTCTGATCGCTTCCTGAATTGGAATAGGTCTGGTTAGCCAGTTCATTATGGCATTCGTCAAATACTGAGAATGTATAAGTTAATGTCCAGTCACAATCTGTTCCGGTTACTACTGAATCTGTTGCTACTGCAGTTACAGGTCCGCCACATAAATCATAGTAATGTGCAGCAGCCATATTAGCATTGAATGGTACTGCCGTGAAAGCATTGGCCTGACACACAGGAACGCCTATTAAGCCAGTAACCGGAGCACTTACCAATTGTGGAGGTACATTATCATATCCGGTGTTGGTGTAAGTCTGATTATCCAGATGATTGCCGCAGGCATCATAAACAGAGAAATGATAGGTCACTGCCCAGTTACAATTGTCTCCGGTTACATCTGCATACCAATATTGTGCAGTTACAGCTGCTCCGCAATTATCCGTATAACCCTGGATTGCGTCTGATGCACTGAATGGTGCAGTTGCTTCTGCATCAGCTCTACAGGAATGATTATTAGTTGTACCTGCATAGGGTGTACCCGTTAGTTCCGGTATTGTCTGGTCACTTCCCGAATAGGTAATTTCTTTTGTGAAGCCGTTATGGCATAAATCTTCAACCAGATATGAGTAAGTAATACTCCACTGGCAATCTGTTCCGATTACTCCGGTGGTTGATTTGGTAACATACACTGTACCGCCGCAGTTGTCTTCATAAAGAGCTGCAATGTCAGCTTCGGTCTTGCCGATAGCATTGGATGACATGCAGGCATTAATATTGGATTCTCCATCAGGCCAGAGGTTTCCCGGAATCAGGGTCGGGGCTGTCTGGTCACTTCCTGAATTGGAATAAGTTTGTCCGGGCAGTTCATTACCGCAGGCATCTTTAATAGTGAAGGTATATGTAACTGTCCAGTTGCAATCGTATCCTGTTACAGTTGAATCTGTTTTGAATGCTGTAACATATTGATCACAATTATCAGTATAACCCAAAGTTGCATCAAAGGGATTGAAAGGTGCTACCGCAAAAGCGCCTGACATACAGGCTGATAGTCCGGTCTGACCTGCGTAAGGAGTTCCCGTCAATACAGGTGCTGTATGATCGGTTATCGTAATAACCTGATAATAAGTATCACTTGTATTGTTACAGGCATCCACTGCTATCCATGAGTTGGTATATGTTCCGGTTAATCCGCATGTTCCGGATACAAATTGTCCTGAGGTTTTATAATAGTTAATACCACTGCAATTATCCGTTGCTGTCGGATATAATTCCTGTGCGTCAGTTAATGCCTGGTTGTCACTGCATTCAACAGACCTGTCAAGAAAGTAAGGTGGTTCGTTCCAAACGGGTGCATTAATATCCTGCCATGTAATTGTTGCAGTATCACTCATAAAGCCTTCACAAAGGGGCGATACAATTTTAGAATGGACAGTATATTTGTGTGTTATTCCGCATGAAGGATCGGAAACGCTCCATGTCAACCCGGAGCCTGTACCGTACTGCATTGAACCCGGTACTGCGACATTATCTTTATATAAGGTATATTGATAGTTGGTTCCGGTTTGAGATCCGGTGGTCGTGACGTCCGTTGAAATGCCGGGGCATACGGTAGTGGATCCATTAACAAAGAAATTTGTAGGATTGGGATATACATATATAGTAACCTTGGGTCCCAGTGATTGTGCTGAAACTGAATCAGGAGCAGCGCAATTTACCAACGCCCAGCGACGGTAATAAGTAGTCTGGAATAATGTGGGAGGATCATAACTCTGAGTGTTTGCAACATCATGTACAACATAGGCTGCCGGAAATGTAGAATAAATACAGGATTCCCATTCGTAGAAAACAGGCTGGCATAAATCCACGCTGTCATTTTCGAGCGGGGCTGTTCTATTTAAATTATCAACAGAAACCAATGTTCCAACAATAATGTCAGGATCGAAAGCGCCGCAGCCTGTACTGGATGCAGGAGCATATATCCTGTTCAGGGACAAAGTAGGTGCTGATTGTGAATTAACATTGCTTATCCATGTGAAAAACAAGAAAAAGAACACCAAGGGTGCTATCAGTTTCTTCAGGCTTAAACTCGTATAAAAATTTTTCATATTCGTATTGTATTAAATTTAATTAATCGTAATTTTTATTGCAGGAGTTGTGCTTGATGCTGACACTTCTTTATCAGTACAAGCAGCTCTTACTATACGGCGGAAGTATGTTGTTCTGCTAACAATTCCGGGATTAAAATCCTTTGTAGTTGCCAGATTGGTTACAAGGTTCTTTGAAAAGGAACCATCAGTAGCAGATTGCCATTCGTAAGTAACGCCGGAACAGTTTGTTCCGCCTGTTTCTTTAACGGTAACAGCTGTGCCTGAAATTATTCCGGGGTTGAAAGCGCCAACATGGGTAACAACTGCCGGACTGGTAATTTTATTAAGACTGATTACCTGAGCATTCACATTGATCATCAATGCTAAGAAAAGAAAAAGCACAGCCAATGGCTTGAGCATTTCCCTGATACGATTTTTTTTGTAAAAGTTTCTCATTTTGAATTAGGTATTAAATTAAAAAAATAAAAATTTATAATGTTATTAAAAGTGTGATATATAAAGCTGGTATAGGGTGATGACTTGTTTAGCTGATCCATAAAGATAAAAATTTATATTTACATTTATATTAATATCCATTTAAAATGATTTCAAATTTTCGTTCCACTCCTGCAAATAAAAATCTTTCAAAAAACGTCCCGAATTATTCGAAATCCGAAAAAGTGTATGAAAAACAGATGTACATCTCCCTGAAACCCGCAAATAATTACAACATCCGGTCATCTGAAACCTGCGCCCAGTCTAACTTACTGATCTTAGGCTTTTCATAAACTTTCTTTTAATACAAAGAACGTTAAAAAACAGAATAATCTACTTCTATTTGCAAATATAATAGAATATTCTGTTTTTTAACGTTCTTTGTATTAAAAGAAAGTTTATGAAAAGCCTAAGATCAGTAAGTTAGACTGGGCGCAGGTTTCAGAT
>Ga0153880_1213015_pt1 | contig 12508 bp, 15 predicted proteins | sample AM7aRNAsmRNA_FD_105227 | JGI IMG/M metagenome (GOLD analysis project Ga0153880, IMG submission 105227) | Metatranscriptome of freshwater microbial communities from Lake Alinen Mustajärvi, Finland - AM7a metatranscriptome (Metagenome... | ecosystem: Environmental > Aquatic > Freshwater > Lake ... | reverse complement strand
GGCAAAAAGCCCGGGAACACCAGTCACTTGCGTAACCTGGTTGCCAATCGGCTGAGCCAGGCTATCCGAAAGCGAATGGGCCGGATCGGTGGAAAACAAGAGGGTCTTTTCGGCTTTTGAAGGGTTGGATTTGGCCGCGATATGGATGGCAGTCGCCGCGGCAATGGTTGTCTTCCCAACCCCGCCTTTGCCGCCAAAGAGCAGCAGGCGCGTGCGCGCCAGTGACTCAAAGGAGGGGACTGGTCTGGCGCCGCTTGGGGTTGGCAAATGGGCTGGCGCTTGAACCAGAGCGGGCCGGCCTCCCAATAATAGTTCGCCGACTTCAAGCAAGTCTGCCTGACCGCGCACCGGGTGTGAAAGCAAAGGAATGGTCAGCGACTGAATGTTGGGGAATTGTCTTCGAATTTCTTCCAGGGCAGGGGCCTGTTCCTGGCGCCGCCGCTCGCAAAACGGGCAGCCGGAAGGTTCCACCACATGATTGATGAGCAGGGTATCCACCCGGATGCCCAGCTCATCCAGGCCAGCCACCAGGCGGGTGGTTTCGGCAACACACATGGCCTCTGGGATCATGACAGGCACAAAGCAGGTCACTGTCTGGTCACGCAAGACGGACTCGAGCAAATCCAGGTCGGATTTCATAAAGACCAGGAAGGCATCTGTGTCATCTGGCCGGTAGCGCCCAAACGTGGAAGCCATGTAACGATGCTTTTTGAGCATCAAATTCAACACTTCAATCCAGTGTTCCATCAAACCGGGCAACGATAACATGCGCAGCGTGTGGCCGGTGGGGGCCGTATCCAGGATTACAAGATCAAAGCTCTTTTCCCGAACGATGCGCGCGATTTCGATGACTGCCATGAGCTCATCCATGCCAGGCAGGGAGAGCTTGAAGAATTCGTCAATATCCTCGTTGTCGAAATACGTACCGCGATCCATGATCTTCTTCAGAACCGCGCCATGCGCCTTTTGGAAATCGTCCAGGCGCCTGGCCGCATCCATCTCCATGGCAAACAAGTTTTGAAAGTTTGCCAGCGGGACGATTGAATCTCCGATCTGCTGGTTAAAGCTATCGCCCAGGGAGTGAGCTGGATCGGTGGAAGCGATCAGTATTTTTTTATTTACAGCCTGCCTGGCCCAATGAATGGCAGTTGCCGCGGAGAGAGTGGTTTTTCCGACACCGCCCTTGCCGCCGAAGAGCAGCAGCCCGGTGGCAGAAGCATTCAAAAAGGATGGCAATTGATTACTCATACGTTCACATCTACGCGGGAATACTATCGGGCCTTTGAACTGAGATAAGAATAGCCTGCGAGACAGATTCACGATCCAGGCTGCATACATCCGGGGTCATTTTGTACTGGCTTTCAGCATAATTGCTCAACAGGCGATAAGCCTGGGTCAGCCGGGTAATGCCATCATCCGATTCTAACTGTTCAGGGTGCAAATCAGGATGCTGCCGGATTACCTGACGATGATAAGCGTGCTGGATTTCTTTTATGGTAGTGGTCTCTTGCAGCTCCAGGAGCTTGCGCGCGTTATCCACAACTTCGAAATTCAGAGATTGAATCTCGATGGTTGTGAAACTATAAGGCGGCAATGGCCCAACCCGGCGAAACACCAGGGATGCGCCGCCTGTGTATCCACGGGCTTCGAATAATGCATCCAGGGTTTCCAGGGTGCGATCCAGTTTATGTGTGCCATCTTCATCCAACAGCAAGGCCAGGTTGAGCACCATACCGTCATTCATGAGCGGGTTGGCAATGATCTCGCCAGCAATCTCCTGTAAATACGGCAGGATATCATTTGCCAAAGCTGCCCGCTGCTCTTCAAGGATCGCCTGCACCAGCTTGCCAAGAGCGACTTTTTTGGCGAGACTATCCTCAGCCGGGCTGGCAACAACCTGCGCCTTCGCAGCCTGAATGCGCTCATCCTGTGAAATTTTCTGAAAGACATATTCAATGTTCCACAACACAACCAGTTCCATCTGGACTTTGCTGCCATATTTGTCCAGGGCATGCAGAAACCCGGCCTGACCCTGGGCCAACATTCGCAGCACCTGATCTTTGTCTTTCATGACAGTTCCAAACTTGACCGGCAGGGTCGAGAAACCACGCATGACAAGCTCAACCACACGTTGGTGGGCGATCAGGTAGGCGGCTGCCTCGGGACGTTTGAGACCATGATAATCTGGAATCGGGCTGGGGCTGACAACCGCCGCCAGGGGGCGCGCCGATGAGTCGGCAGGGTGATAAGGGATCGTATAAACCTCGCCACTATCATTGCCCACACCGGCAATATCGAACAGAACCTGATCCCCCGATGGAACAATGGCGTACAAATACAATTCGGAAGCAGTCATGGCTGGCATGATTTCTTACCTTTCTCGATTGGAAAGCGCAATGTTAAAATGCAGCGTAGAGACAGTCAAACGGATGTTTGAACTATCAAGTTGTTCCGGAGCAGCCTTCCCGGAAGCGGATTGAACTTCGAGATATTCGCGAATGGCCTGCAGCGCGGCCCGGTGGCAAAGTCCTTCCAACTCCGCGCCAGTCATCCCTTCCGTCATGCTCGCCAGAAGATCCAGATTGACACTACTATCCAAAGGCATGCCCCGGGTGTGGATCTGAAGGATGTGTAAACGGGATGGCAGATCGGGAATGGGCAACTCCACCAGGAAATCGAAACGGCCGGGGCGCAGCAAAGCCGGGTCAACCCGGTCAAGCCGGTTGGTGGCTGCCAGCACCACCACACCTTTGAGTTCCTCAATACCATCCATCTCGGTCAGTAACGCGCTGACCACCCGTTCAGTCACCTGGGAGTCGCTGCTGCTACCGCGAGTGGGGGCCAGGGCCTCAATCTCATCGAAGAAGATGATACAGGGAGCCGCCTGGCGGGCCTTGTGAAAGACTTCGCGTACTCCACGTTCGGATTCGCCCACCCACATACTGAGCAACTGTGAGCCTTTGATGGAGATGAAATTGGCTTCACTCTGGCGCGCGGCGGCTTTTGCCAACAAGGTTTTGCCCGTACCGGGAGGGCCGTGCAGGATAATACCCTTGGGCGGCTGAATGCCGACATGAGCAAAGAGGTCTGTATGGTGAATCGGCCAATCGACCGCTTCCATAATGAGTTTCTTGACATCAACCAGGCCGCCCACATCTTCCCATTTCACATCCGGGATTTCGGTAAACACCTCGCGGATGGCGGAGGGTTCAACCTCAGCCAGGGCATTCACAAAATCAGTGGGGGTGACTTCCAAGGCCATCAACTGTTCATACGGGATGCTGGCCTGGGCGAAATCAATATCGGGCATCAAGCGCCGCAAGGCGCTCATGGCGGCTTCACGGCACAGCGCTTCCAGATCGGCGCCAACAAAACCATGCGTGATATTCGCGAGATGCACCAGGTCTACATCGTCCGCCAACGGCATACCACGGGCATGCACCTGGATGATCTCATAACGTCCATCACGATCGGGAACCCCGATGGCAATTTCCCGGTCAAACCGTCCGGGACGGCGTAAGGCTGAATCCAATGTATTGGGAATATTGGTAGCCGCAATCACAATTACATTTCCGCGTGATTCAAGCCCATCCATTAAAGCCAATAACTGCGCCACCACACGGCGTTCCACCTGGCGGTCACCGCTCATCTCTTCACGTTTCGGCGCCAGCGCGTCAATCTCGTCAATGAAGATAATGGCGGGCGCATGTGCGCGGGCATCTTCGAAAAAGTTTCTCAGGTTGGCTTCCGAAGCTCCATAATACTTATCCACAATTTCGGGGCCATTAATATGGATAAAGTAGGCGCTGGTTTCATGGGCTACGGCGCGAGCAATCAACGTTTTCCCGCAACCGGGGGGGCCATGCAACAGCACACCTTTGGGAGGGTCGATACCCAGGCGCTCGAAAACTTCTGGATAGCGCATGGGCAGTTCAATCATTTCACGAATGCGGCGCATAACGCGTTTCAACCCGCCGATATCTTCGTAAGTGATGGCGCCGCGTTCAGAACCGGCGGCGCCTTCCTTGCCGGGTGCGGAGATACGGATGACGGTCGCCGGGCCAATCAAGACCGGGCCAGGCGGGACTGTCTCTGTGACGGTAAAAGTTTGGGCGCGGGTGCCGAACAAATCCACGCGCACCTGATCCCGGGTAACAACCGGAATGCCATCCATCAAGCGCGCCAGGTAACGGCCTTCTGTCACTTTGCCCCCATGTTGGGCGGAGCCTTCCTTGCGCGCGGCGGCGGAACGTGGCTCGGCCTGGGCCGAAACCAATACAATGTTGCGCGCTGGCTGAACAACCACCCGCCGCACGCTGACACGGTCATCCAGACCCGTCTGCGCGTTGGCGCGTAGAATGCCATCCATTTGGACCAGTTTCTGGCCGCGCTGCTCGGGATAAGCCGGCATGGCGCGCGCCACGGTTGTGCGCTTGCCCGTAATTTCGACGACATCGCCAATGCTGACACCCAGTTGCGTCAGATCAAGCGGGTCGATACGAACCAAACCACGCCCCACGTCTTTCTGGGGAGCTTCTGCCACGCGCAAGCTAAGTTTTTCATCTTCATTTGTCATGGTTTTCGGCTCCATATTTTGTAGAGTATTCCTGGCTGACCAACCCGCTTCCACGGCAACTGCTGCAAGAAAGCGGACTATCCGGCCAACTGCTGGCGGCCTGGCCGGTTCCCTTGCAAGCCGGGCAGGTCACGGCATTTTCAGGGACGCTTACCTGGCCAATACCACCGCAGCAGGTGCAGGTTAATCTGGAATGGGGATGCACACCCGACGCATGGCAAAAAGCGCAGGGTGCGATTGGCAAATCAAGCGTATGCTCACCAGAGCCCCCGCATACCTGGCAGATCGACAACGGTGACATTAAGCCAAACGGGTCTTTCCCATGCCCGGCACAAAAAGAGCAGGTTACAACAGTGGCCTGGCGCGTCGTTGAGCTCATACCGATGATCCCAGCTTGGCTTCGAGACGATCCATGCGCTCACGCAAGGAGCGATTTTCATCCTCGAGTTGGTTAGCGCGGGTCGTCAGATAAGGATCACTCTCCCACCAGTTGATGCCCATTTCCATGGCTTTATCAACCGATGCGATTAACAGGCGGACTTTAATATTAAGCAATTCCACGCCCACCAGGCTGATCGTAATATCCCCGGCGATGACGATGCCCTTGTCAAGCACCCGCTCGAGGATATCAGCCAGGCTGCTACCCTGGACGGAATGCTGCATGCGCTGATCTGTCATAATTTTTCCTTACTACTAAATATCTGTTCTATTTCGAGCGCCGTCTACTTTCATCCATGCGTCCGGCTTTGACGATCAGGTTATAGGTCTTTAAACGCAAATCTGAAATGTTTCGGCAAATCTGACAACTTGGATTTTTCTGGTCATAGGACTGGCAATCCACCAGCACATTGACAGCCTCGATCATTACCTGGGCATGGGCGGCTTTGTCAACAGCCCCCTGCGCCTGATTTACCAAGCGGGTATGCTTTTCAATCTCGCGTTCCTGTGCATAAAAGAGATTGATCGGGCATTCAATACCCTCCGGCGAATTAGTCTTCATGCTCCACCTGGTTTGCGGCTTCCAGTCGATCATAGACCCGCATGGCAACGTGGAACTGGCCCCTCTGGCGCATACCGTCAGCGATTGCCAATACTTTTTCAATCGCCATGGGAACTTCGGCAGTATCCGAGTATTGTTCGATGATCTTCAAGTAGGGGCTGAGCGCCTGGTGGACTTTGCCGAGTTTTTCAAGTGTCATCGCCATGGTAAGTAGTGAGGCGCTGACTGATTCATGTACGGTGGATGGTTTCTGTTTTGGCATGTTAATCCTCTCTATTCTTCATTTTGCATGATTTGTTGGCGCAAATAACGCCGGACGCGGTGGAAACTGATCATATTTCCTTCGTCATCTGCCAGGGTTTCATAGGTCGCCAGCATATCGGAAGATTCCGGGATACGTTTCATCTCGACCATCTCTACAAAAATATGCCAGCCTTGTTCATCTTTGGAGATGGCTGAGATCGTGTCGCTTTTGAAATGAGTAAGCTCCACCAACTGTTGCTTGATTAAATGTGCGATCTGTATTCCAGTCTTCATAATTCCTTCCTTAATCAGGTTCCTAATAGAGGCGCAGGTTCAATCCGATTCATGCGCCTGGCGTTCACGGGCAGTCCTTAACAGACCCAGCAAAGTTTCTTCCAATGCCTCATACTCTTTCTCGGGGATCTCGCCCATATCAAAGCGGAGTTCCAACTCGAGCAGCTTTCCACGAATGGCATCTACAGAATAAAGCTCTTTTTCGGCCTGTTCGACCATCTTTTGTGCAATCCAGGTGACCCCTTTGATGGGGCCCATCAGTGGAAAGGCAACTATATCGAACAAAATACCCATGCATGCCTCCAGTTCGCAGTTTTCTTTGCCGGGTCTATCGCGGAGCTAAGCCGGCCGTGGCAATTCGTCTCCTGTCGTTCACGCATCCCAATGAATAATGAGATTGACGAAATTGTACGGAGGCACCGGCCCAACATACTTGAACATGACCCTTTTTTGCATTTCGGCATCCAATTCCTTGATGGCGATGTCAAATTCAGGCTCACGCTGACGATCCACCAGAAAAGCAGCGTTCAATACCATCTTATCGGTAATGACTTTATTGGCCCGGCTTTTGTAAACAAGCGGGCGCAGCTTTTGCAGAATTTTTTCGGAATCTTCATTCCGTTTTCGCTCCATGGCGGCTTCGATCAATTCACCGAGGCGGATGCGTTCGTAAAATGTTTCTTCCGCCTGGCGATTTTTCAGGCTGTCGCGCAAGGAGCGAATAGAGGCGTTCTGTTCGAGAATCTCCTGGAAAATAATTTCTTCATACCAGAAAGCCTTTACGCCCAGTTCGATCCGGTTCTCGACTTCTTCAAATTCGGTGATCAGCCCGCCGTAGCGGCGTTTCAGCACCTGCTCCAGCACCGCTCCTTCGCTGGGAGCAACCGTGCCAAACCGGATGGGCAGGAGGGTGTATTGCCGCATGATTTCTTCTAGCACCACGGTATGCGCCATCATGTTGCGGCGGCTTTCCTCGAATTCAGAAAAGGTTGTGTCGCTCACCACGGCTGACATGCCCATGTGGTCAATGGTATAGATCTTGTCGCCGCGCTCTCCAATTCCCAGGTTGGAAACCTGGAAATTTTCGGGAGTATGGATAATGCAGTACAGGTATTTTTTTAAGCTGGTCTCAGTCTTGGGCATTTTATTTCTCCAACAAACTCATTTCATACTGCAATGAAAACCCCCGGGCGGACAGAGCCCGGTACAGAATTTGGATTACCTCATTTGCCCAGGCCAACATCTCAGGCAAGGTAACTTTGTCTACGGGCATGGCGACATAATGCTTTTGCAGTTCTATAAAGCAGCGAACCGCCACGGGATCCAAAGCTTGGAAAACAACCTGCGTAAGGAGATTTTCCAGGATCTGGCCAGCGTCCGGCTGTCCGGCCCGGAAAAACGGGGCAATTTCCATCGCCAGGGGCAAAAATACATTTAAATCGCCCACCAGCAGCAGCAGTTCGATCTCATCCCTGGTCAATTCACCCTTTTCGACTTGCTGCTGGAGATGCTTTGACAGGCCCACCCGGCCAACCATGCTGGCGATCGCATTTTGAATATTATGGGTATTTAAATGAAGCAATTCGTCTGAAAAGCCACCCTGGATGGCCCGCTGGTTGGTCAAAATCTCACGCGGAGCCAACAGGCTCAACTTTTCTGCAAGCTGACCCAGCAGGCTGCCAACTTTTGAGAGGGACGGCCCAACTGCCTTTTGATCGGCACCCTGGATACCCAGCATCTGGAAATGGATAGCGCGTGAAGCTGCGGTAGCTTCATTTTCAGAAAGAGGGTGGGCATGCTCGTGGGCAAACAAAGCCAGCATAGCCTGGCTATCCCCCCAGTAGCGCTGGGCAACCATTTCGTCGCGGTTGACAAATACGTTGCAGGTGGATAAATCTGTCAGGTCATATACATTCACCACCGGCCGGCTGCTAAGAGAGACAATGTCTGCCACGGAAAGGCTTTTTTGCCCCAAAACGGTTGAACCGGGGCTGGTGCGAAACTGCTTCAGTAATGGCTGTAAATCTTCCAGCACAAACAAGGTGATCGAATGATGGGGCCAATCCGGCGCCTGGCTGTATTTTCGAACAACGTTCTCTTCGGCCACGATCACCGGCAACACTCCCTCCGAAACATCAGAAACAACCCGAAGTTCGGTTGAGTTGATGCGGTGCAGGCTGAAGTGATTGACTGTTCGTAACATGCCGGTGGGCTCCGTTGAAACTTACTTCTTCTTCAAGCGTAATTCGAGAATTCCGTTCGTATAGGTCTTTTTCAGAGAGTCGGCTTCCACCGCGGCGGGCAGGAGCACTTCCTTGGCATACTTGCGCGCGCCGTTGGTTTGGAGTGAGAGGACATCTTCCTGTACCTCAACCTGGATTTCTTCTTCACTCACACCAGGCAGTTCGGCTGCAATGACGATCTCATCCTTCTCGTCAAACACATCCACCAGGGGTTCTCGAACCTCGGCCACTTCCGGGCCGCTCTCGGTCGAGCGGATATTGCCAAAATGTTCAACATGCGGGACGCCGCCAACCCCGGTACGCACTGAAAAACCGTACACACCCCGGGCTTTCTCCCCCATGCCTTTCACCTTGAATTCACCGGTGCGATTGGTTTCTTCACCGGTCTCTTCGGATGTTTCGACCATATTGGAAAGCAAATCCAGGAAGTTGCCAAGTCCTTTGAAAAGACCGCCTACTCCCAGATCAATCGAGATGTCATCATCCGCTTTTTTCTTGCTTTTTTTAGGCTCAGACATGATCCATTCTCCAATTCCGGCGCGCGCGCGCGGGTAAACTTACTTCCTGTGACCGAAGCTGCTCGGTTTCTTTTAGCCGCAGCCAGCGGTTGTGACCCGGGCCGGTGCTGGTGAGGATTGAAAGCCGGGTGCGGATGTGCTTGAGTGTTCGGATGCCACCGATCGATCTGGTTGGTTTCATATCATTTCTCCGTGTTGGTTAATATTCCAGCTTGACTTCCCTGTATTTGCGATCTTTTTTGACAACTTCCTCGGCCGCCGGGGTTATTCCGATCCCTGGCCGGGGTGAAAGCTCGTCCAACAAACGCCGTAAAATATCGATGCGTTCCTGGGCCTGGTTGATGCGGGTCTGAGCTTTTTTCTGGTTGGAGAGCCAGATGGTATTTTCCCGTTCGAGACGGGCCTTTTCATGTTCCAGGCGGGCCAATTCACTCATCACCTGCTCGGTGGTATCGGGGACTGACCGGTTCTTTAATCCCTGGATGGTGGGAACATCACGCATACTGCGAATATTCGACGTTTTCATTTTTCCTTTTCCCTTCAACACTGTAATGATCAATGAGATTGCGGAGCATTTTATTTTGCTGCACGCGCTTGTCCTTGGCCTGGCTGGTGTAGGCCGTCTTGGAACCCAAGACATCCAGACAGAGGTTGACGAAACGCGAATCATCGACGTTTTGATGAATTTTTTGCTGGGATACCACCCGCGAAATCATGATGCAGGCTCGCATGGTGGGGATCTGGTCGAACTCCCCGGATGCGCGGAAATCCCGGACGATATCTACAATCCGCGATACTTCCTCAACGCCCAAATTTGAACGGGCCGAAGTGATCAGAATTTCTGTATCGCGGTCATAATAATCCAGATCCATGGTCACCAGGCGGTCGCTGAGTGCATCCTGGGCATCATGCACCCCGGCGTATTCCTGCGGGTTGCTGGTAAAAATGGCGCGGAATTCGGGATGAACCTTCAGGTAGCCTTCCTTCTGGCTGACGCCCGGCAGCACCAGCAAGCGCTCTTCCAGCACGGCCAATAACACATTATTGGCTTCGGGGCGTGAGCGGGTAAACTCATCATACACCAGAGTGAAGCCTTCGCGGCAGGCAGTTGTCAGGCGATTGTCAACCCATTGCTGCTTGGCGTCTTCCTCATATTTTGTGACGGTATGGATAAAGCGATCGACAACTTTGCGATAGCGATAACCATTTTGCCCGCCGATCAGATCTGAGGTGGTGAATTCTTCATCGCCGACGATGAACATGACCGGCCGGCCGATTTTGGCGGCGACATGCAGCGCGAGCGTGGTTTTGCCTGTGCCGGCCGGGCCGCGGAAGTGCACCGGGAAGCCCGCCATCAGGTAAGCCAGGGAGCGTTCTTTAATTTCTTCAACGGTGGGCGTTTCGATGAAATCAGGGCGGGCGTGTACTACCAGTGCTGCGGGACTTTCATCATATTGGTTGTTCTTAGCCATGAAATTGCTCCTATCTAAAAGTTCTTTAAATCAACAGTAAGGGCACGGTACCATTGGTCGCGGGCGCCAATACAAATGGTGGGTGTTTCCTGCCAGCTTAGTAACTGGTCAAATACTTTTTTGAAACCCTGGCGAGCCTGCTGCCAATCGCGATCATCAAAGGGGTTGGTGAAAGGGTGTGGCAAACTATTTTCGCCCCAAAAAAGACGGTGCGCCATCCCGCGTTCGAAATCAGCGCCGAGGTTGGTGGGATTGGCTGTAACCAGGTAGACCAGCGAATCACCCAGCGCCAGGGCCATCGCGCCGCGCAGCCCCAGGTGATACCCGGCGCTTACAACCAGCGAAGCCAGAATACGCGCCAGCGCATCCTCACTCCCCACCGGGTGGTTATTGGCAACACCGGCCGGGTTGTGCTGCTGGCTGATGGTCAGGGCATCTGCATACGCCAGGGGAGGTCTTTCCTGCCAATGTTGAAGTGGGAAAAAAGTAAGCGTGAAATCGGCCAGCGAGAAATCGGGAAGTTCGCCAACACTTCCTAACCCGATCTGGATTTTGCGCCAGAGCGCCAGGAATAAATCCTGGGCCAGGCTTAAATCCGGCTGGAGCACTATTTCTGGGCGGGGGCCATCCCTGACGATCAACTGGCATTCCGTCCCTTCCAACACCTGCAACATGGTGGGGAGTGTAATTTCCACGCTGCCACTTGTTCGACCTGCGGATCTGATCTTGCGCATACCCAGGTGCATTTTACTTCCTTTACGCTACATCATCTAGCTATTCTTCTAGCAGAAATACCGGCAAAAATAATCGAACGCTCAAATAATTGAACGTTCGATTATTTTTATTTCATTAATTCACGAGCCTGGTCGATCCAGGATTCAACCTTGGCCAGTTTCCCAACTTTGCCCAAAGCTTCGCGCACCTGTTCCGGTGAGCTGTCAGCCAACTGAGCATAGGAGAAATAACCAGCATCTGCCAAATGTTTTGCCATGCCAGGGCCAATGCCCTGAATTACCTGCAAATCATCAACCGAATTCTGAACTTCCGCTTCCACGGAGGCAACCGCTTCCCAAGGAGTACTGGGGGCAGCCACGGGTTCAGCCACTTCTTTTATTATCTGACGATTCTTTTTTTTAAGCTCGCTGATATTAGCCCAAATTTGGGAAGCTTCGGCCAGATCTGCGCGAACCGAGTTGCGTTGTGAAATGATGTTTTTGCGTGTCGACACCACTTCCGCTGAAAGCTGGCTGCGATCCTGCGCCAGGCTGTGCTTCTGCTGTGCTGCCATCGAACGGTGAGCGTCTCCGGAAGCCTTCAACGCGGCGGCGGCATGCGTCCGCAAATCGCTGACGCTTTTATGCAGCCGCATGGAGGCTATGCCAAGGTTCCGGGCTTGCTGGGCGCTCATCTTCTGGTGCGCAGAACTGATTTCCTTACGGAAAGTAGCTGTTTCCGTGGACAGGCTGGCCCGTTGGGATGTCAAAGTCTGGCTCAATTCTTTGGCCATGCTCTGATTGGATTTATCCAAATCCCCAAGAAAACTGGCGGCGGATTCGCGCAAGCTATTCACCTGGTTGTGCAAATCATTCATCTGCGCTTCCAGACTCTTGCGTTGTTCCGAATTCATGGACTTCCGCTCAAGATCAACTTCCTTCATAAAATCCACAGTCGACTGGCTGGCCTTGGCAACCTGAGCCCGCAGAGCCTGCATGGTGTCAGCCAGATACTGGCGTTGCTCAGCCGTGACAGCTTCGTGCTGCGAATTTACTTCTTGAAGGAATTTACTTGTGGCAAGACCGGCTTCGGCAACTTCCCGGCGCAGGGCTTCCATATTCTGATCGAGGGCCTTCTCTTGTTCAGCAGACATGGCCTGTTGAGTTTTCCGGTAGTGATTAAGCTCCGCCTTTACGTTGGTTCGCAAATCGGCGACCGCATCCACCCGGGCGTGATAATCTTGCAGAAGACTTTGGGCAAGTGTCCGCATATCCCCAGAGAGTAATGTCATCGTATTACCTCCTTCTTACAGTGGTTACCGCTGAAATAACATCTAAACGAACTCCAATTGGAATTCGGGTATCTTCGAATGGAATTGTCATTTCAAGAAAAAAAACGATGCTGGATACCAAGGAGAAGAATTTAACCTCTCCCCAGCATCCAGCATC
>Ga0153880_1032214_pt1 | contig 12617 bp, 7 predicted proteins | sample AM7aRNAsmRNA_FD_105227 | JGI IMG/M metagenome (GOLD analysis project Ga0153880, IMG submission 105227) | Metatranscriptome of freshwater microbial communities from Lake Alinen Mustajärvi, Finland - AM7a metatranscriptome (Metagenome... | ecosystem: Environmental > Aquatic > Freshwater > Lake ... | reverse complement strand
GATTCCTTTTCCCCTCAAATCCTGTCTAATCGCATTCGCTTCTGACCATGTCGCCGACTTGTTTTGTTGACTCCGGCTCATGGGCGTTGTCCGTCTGACGTCTGGCCATGCTGTGCCATTCACTGTTCAGCATGGCATTGGCGCGACGGAGCATGAAGATGCAGACAAGCAATTGCAGCAGGAGGGACAAACCGCCGGTTGCGATCAAAAGCATGCTGTCATGCCTCGCAACGGCATCATCCGGGACGCTGATGGCTTGAAGGCTGTTTATATGAAGCAGCGCAATGGCGCTGACGCCGGCAATCGCCAGACCGAGCAAGCCGAGGATGCTGCATTTTCCAATTGTTTCGTTTTGTTTCATGGCATTGTTTTTTTGTAACTGTTCAGAGGGAGAAATTAGCGTCTCGCTGACGCTCGCCGGAGAGGGGGGCACAGGCAAGGATGCCTATGCTACCTGAACCGTTATTTTTTTGTTAGAACATCTCAACATTTTCGCCCAAGCTCTGGTCGGCGGCGACTCTCTTGAAATTGGAAGGTTGGCCGGGTTCCAGGCATTCGCCGACCACGACACCAGTCGTCTCGCGCGGGTCATTGGCTGGCTCGCCTGAAGCGCGGTCGGGTTTGAGCATATCAATGTCCCGCGACTCCTCCGACTCGACAACCAATTCCGGCGCGACCTCGCCGACCCTGGCCACCCAATCTTGAAAAAATCCGATTGACTGCGATCTGGCTGCGTTGACAGCCACCGGAAACTGGACGCTGGCGAGAACCTTCTCGATGGATTGGGCGAACGATGCTTGTCGCTGAGTGACGCGTTGGATCAGAACCGGGATGGCACACTCCAGATCCGAAAGCGTTTTGCGCGCAACCACCGATTCATGGGCCAGTCCTGTCTGTTGATCGTGGCCGGATTGTTGAAAATCCGCCAGCAGCCGCCGGAGATTTTTGACCAAGCCGGACGTATGCTGGAACGTGCCGCTCAGCCGCTCCGCTTGCTGAATTGTTTCGTCGGCGGTGGCGCGCATTTGTTGCGCCAGCACTTCCAAGGTGGCGCCGCCGGAAACATGAACGGCGAAGACTTGCGCATTCACAGCGGCATATCGCACGCCCCCTGCCAGTTTGGTCGCTTTGCTCGTGCAATCAACGAAGCTCGCCTGCAGCGGCTCAAAGGCCGCGATGATATCGGCGTTGTTTTGGACGGTCTGCGCGATGATGGCGGAAATTTCGTCAATGCTGGTTTCGCATCGGTTGGCGAGCCTGGCGTCGAACGCGGCGGCCCCGACTTTTAACGCCGCTTGCGCCGCCGCGCCCGCGTCGGAGCGCAGGCGCTCAATGCCAGACTTGATGGAGTCCGCCGCTTCAGTGAGTTCGTCAAAGACGTTCTGAACCTGTTGCAACTGTCTCTGGCCGCCGCGCAAGCCCCACTGCCGCGCTTGCGCCATGCTGGCAGGCGCTGTCGCGCGCGCCTCGTCCAAGTGGGCGCGCATTTCATCCATGTCATTCCCGAGGCGCTGAATCTTCTGACGCGTGATGTCCTGGCATTGCAGAGCCATGATGATGCCGCTCATGTGGCGCATGATCGCCTCGTTTAGATTGGAGAGATCCATCGCCACAGCGCCGGAACTGGAGAGCGCCTGGCTCAAGGCGCTCAAATGACTGCGGCTCACTTCCAATCTGGCGTCCAGTTCCTTTTGATGTTGTTGAATCGATTCGGAAACCTGCTCCATCAGACTCTGGGCGATGCGCTCGCCGACTGCGAGTTCTTCAAATTGCCGCTCAAGAGCGCAGCGGACTTCGTTCACCATGCGAGCCACATCGTCGGCCAGCGTGAAGAACAATTCCCGTGTTTCCGGCGAGTGGTGACTGGCTTCAATGCGAAACGCCGTCGTGATGGGGTTCAACGGCAGCAGCGCGCGCATGAGTTCATCATGCTGCTTGGGAAGATGGGAAAGCCGCTGCCGCAGCTCGGCGAATGTGGCGCAGACTTGACTGTATTGCTCATGGGTGGCCAGTGCGAAATGCTCCGCCTTGTCGAGCAATTCAAACGCGAAACGCACGGCGGCATCGCGCTCATGTCCCTGGCTCAGGCGAACCAATGAGCGGCTTTGCAATTGTATTTCGTCCAACTCCCGCCCCACGCTTTCGAGTCCCTCGCTGATGTGGATGAATTCTGTTTCCATGCCGTCAACCAGCGAAAAGAGAGAGTCCTTTTCCTCCCGCAACCGGCACGACCAGTCTTCCGCCTCCAGAATCGGCGTTGTGGAATGGTTGTTCCTGGCGAATGGCCAGACGCGTTCTCTGAAGCCCTGTTTTAAAGAACCAATGAAGGCTGGCATTGGAGAGTTCGCAATGCGCCGACATGGGTGAAGCAGCAGTTCCGCCCGGCCCGCAACCCATTCTGCGGCGGTTGCAAGAACAGCTTTTGTACCGCGAGGGTTGGCTGGAAAACTACTGCCTGCCAGTTGAATTTGCTCATTTTTCATATTTTTCTCATGTGTCCTATATACGCTCCGCGCCAAGGATACAATCGGACGGGACACACAATAGTCAATCATATGAAAACTCCATTCTGTCGCGAGTGAAACCTTGATTGATGGATGTTGGACGTTCCATTCAACGCTTTCGGATTTCTCATGGCGCGGGCAAGCGCATCGGCAAGCGCGTCAAGATCATAAGGCTTGCTCAAGAATGCCTGCGGCAATTCGGAATGGTCGCCTTCCATCACTTGGGCCTCGCTATAGCCGCTGGACAGGATCACCGGAATTGCGGGAGAAAGCTTGCGCAAGGCCGCCAAGGTGTCCCAGCCATTCATCCGGGGCATGGTCAGATCGCAGAGGACGCAACCGATTTCTTCCCGATGCTGCTGGAACACTTCCACTCCTTCAACTCCATCTTCCGCCGCATACACCGTAAAACCAAATCGCTTGAGCACTTTCTCAACCGATTTGCGCAAGCACGGCTCATCATCGATCACCAGCACCGTGCCGCCCACCGCCGTTCTCGGCGGTTGAGCCACTGGCTCCGATTTGAGATGGACAGCTTCAGCCGACAGCGGTAGGAAGACTCGAAAGACGCTTCCCCGCCCGGGTTGACTCTCCACCGTGACGATACCGCTGTGCGCCCGCACAATCCCCAGAACCACAGCCAGTCCCAAACCTCGGCCCGTGAATTTGGTGGAGAAAAACGGGTCAAAGAGCTTATGCATATCCTCAGTGGCGATTCCGCAGGCTGAATCCGCCACTTCCAGGCAGGCGTAGTCACTTTCTTGCAGCTTGCAGTCAATTGGAAAACGGTGTGTTTCGGGAATGTCCGCCGCGCGCGCCTGCTTGAGGGCCAGACGTATGACACGCGGGTGCTTGCCGATAGCCTCCCAGGCATTGGTGAGCAGGTTGGTCAGGATCTGTTGGATCTGGTTTGCGTCGGCATTAATGACCGGTCCTGGGCATGGCAGATCGGTTTCTAAAACCACATTTTGCGGCATGACGGCGCGCAGCATGGGCAAGTGGCGTTGGCAGGCTTCGCAAAGATAGAGTGGCTCATGCCTGGCAGCGGTTTGCCCCAGGTAGGTCAGCATCAAGGCGCTCACTTCCGTCGCCTTGCGGGCCGCCTGCCTGGCCTCAGTGAGGTATTCGACGAGCTCCGCATTTTGGGGCGAATTTTGCAGGGCCATCCGCAGGTTCATCATCACCACTTGAAGCTGATTGTTGAAATGGTGGGCGATGGCCCCAGCCATGCGCCCCAAGCTTTCGGTTTTCTGAAGTTGCCAACTCTCGTTCTCCAGTTTTTCCTTCGCCTTTTCGCTCCGTTTTTGCTCCGTGATGTCGCTGAGCACGACTCGGCAGATGGAGGCGTCGTCGGCATTCCGCGCGAGGGTGCCTTCCAGCCGCGCCCAGAATATCGTTCCGTCCTTTTTCACCATCCGCAATTTGCAGGTCTGCTGCGTTCTTTTTTCAAAAATTTTTTTGCAGTGCAGGTGGTAGATGTCTTGGTCCTCTTTGAGGATGAACCGCAAGACTGGGTGGTTGACAAGCCCACCTCGATCCTCGCCCAAAAGAGAAGCGGCGGTGAGGTTGGCCTCCAGGATCAGCCCCTTTTCAGTGATGGTGAAATAGCCCACCGGCGCCAAGTCGTAGAGGTCGAAATAGCGCGCGCGCGCGGCGTCCAATTCCACCTGCGCCCGGCGCAGCTCATCGTTCTGCATTTCCAACTGGATCTGATGGACGCGCAGCTCATGCAACGTCTGCTTTGTTGCTTCGGGCGACAAAGACGCGAGCTGATCGAACGATTGATCCTTGTTTTTCGAGTCGGCATCCTCGGCCCGTTGGCGCAGATCGGCGGCGGCGGACTGGTTATCGTCAATTTTCATTCAAACTGTCTTTCTTACAAGATTTCTCTAAAGTCGGTTGGCATCCACGAAGCCAGAAGCTCATGGAACAGTCAGCGCATCAGGGCGAGGCAATCCCTTCCCTGATGGCAAACCGGGTGAGATCCGCCGGACTGGCGCAACCCGTTTTGGCCATCAAGCGGGAGCGGTAGGCTTCGATGGATTTGGTGCGGACGTTCAAATGAACAGCCATTTCTTTGTTGCGCTTGCCTTGAGCGATCAGTTGCAGCAATCGCAATTCACGTTCAGACAGGGGTGGCTTTTCGACCTCGGACGCCTCTGAATGTTCGCGGCAGTATCGGGCAATTGACGCGGCCACCTCGGGCGATAGGTAGCCCTTGCCGGCCATGACCGCCTGAACGGCGCGCTCTATTTCCTCGGACGTGTTCTCCTTGATCACATAGCCCACGGCTCCGGCTCCAAGGGCCTCCAGAATGAGGGTTGCTCTGGAATCGCCAGAGAGGATGATGACTTTGAGAGCCGGATGGCGCTCCAGTATGCGCCGGGTGGCTTCGATGCCATCGATTTCGGGCATGTGGGCGTCGCTGATGACCAGATCGGGCGGGGCGTCGGCCATCAAATCAAGGGCTGAGCGGCAACTGTCAACCTCCATCACTTCCTGGATGTCCGGCATCTTCTCAAGAATAAGATGCAATCCGTGCCGCATCATCGCGTGGTCTTCGATCAGCAGAATTCGAATAGGGTACTGGCTCATAAGCGGCTATAATTAGAGTTTGCGGCCATGTGGAACGACGGTTCAATGGCCTCTTTTTTGGGTTCCGGATGGGGGGCGGCCAGAGGCAGGCGCACATGGAACGTGGCACCGTGTCCCGGTTCGCTTTCGAGTTGAATGCCGCCGCCCTGCGCCTCGGCCGCCATTTTGCAGAAGGTCAGACCCAGGCCGGTCGAGGGCCTGTGGCTATTCTTTCGATCCTCGACCTGTCCGAATTTTTCGAACACTTTCTCATGATACTCGGGCGGGATGCCGCAGCCGGTATCGGCGATGCTAATGCGGGCATATCGATCCTCGGCGGCCAGCTCAATGCGGATCGAGCCGCTTGCCGGGGTGAATTTGATGGCATTGCCAAAGAGGTTCTGAATAATCCGCACAGTGACGTCCGGATCACAATACGCGAAGATCCTTCCGGCGGGCAAATGCACCGATATTTGGCTCTCCTGGGCCAGAAGGCTCAACCGCTCGACGGCGGCATGGACTGATTGCGCAAGGTCGCAGGAGCGTCGATGCAGCGGCATTTGATCGGCTTCCATGCGGCTGATATCAAGCAAATCGCTGACCATGTCGCGCAGGTTAATGGCGGCCTCGCGCGTGGAGCCAAGGTTCTTCTGGTATTCAGGGTCGTTGACTTCCCCCGCAGAAAGCAAATCGAGAAAACACGAGATGTTCGTCAATGGGGAGCGCATGTCGTGGACAATCATGTGGACCAGGTCATCGCGCTGTTTTTCGAGATGACGCAGCTTCTGATAGGCATCCGCGACCTGGTTGCGCTGGCGCATCAGCTCCATTTGCGAGCGGCGCAAGGCGAGGTGGTTGCGCACCCGGGCCTTGACAAGCGCGTATTTATAAGGCTTGGCGATGTAATCCACCGCTCCCAGGCTCAGTCCCTTTTCCTCGTTGTCATCGCCTGTCACTGCTGTCAAGAATATTACAGGGATATCGCGCGTGTCCGGGTTCGCCTTGAGCTTTTCACAGACCTCGTAGCCGTCCATTTCCGGCATGACAACATCCAGCAGTATCAAGTCTGGTGGAAATTCCTCGATCATCTTCAACGCGGTGGCGCCATCCGGGGCAATGCTCACCACGTATTCGTCCCCAATGGCTTTCAGCAGGATGTCAAAGTCAGCGGCCACATCGTCAACAATGAGGAGCATGTCTGCCAGCGGCGGTGGCATTTCTTGTCGCGGTATTTCTTTGCGGAACGTTATTTCAGGTTTCATCGTGATTGGTTTCATGTCAATATCCTTTCCACAGTGGCGCGGGCCTGGGCCATCTGGTACTTCTCGATTTGAGACTCCAGTTCCGTCAAATTATGGCCGAACTCATGCGGCCACGTTTTTTGGCCAAGTGCCTTCATTATTTTCTGGCATGGCTGGGGCTGGTTTTTGCGCAAAGGTTCCCTGAGCGCTTCGATCAAGGCTTTCAATTCTTCCGCGGTTCCAGTAGGGCGCGACTCCTCCGTCCTGGGCGCCTCCGGCGCCAATGCTGCGTTCAGGGCCGCGAGAAGATCGCGTAGCTGTTGCCCAAATGACTTCAGGCTTGGGGCAGTGTCTTTGTCGCCCTGATTCAAGGCCGTCTCCAGCCCGGCGGCCGCTTTTTGCAGCCCTGTTGCGCCAATGGTGCCCGCCATGCCTTTGACATCATGCGCGTGGCGGAAAGCATCCTTGGGCCGTCCGTCCCTGAGCTCGGCCTTGATCTGGGATTCGGTGGCGGCAAAATCCACGACAAACTGGCGCAAAAGACGCTGGTAAAACGCGCTGTTGCCTCCGACATTCCTCAAGCCCGCGCGCATATCCACGCCGGGGATGGCTTCGCAATGGCCGGTGGCCGTGGGCGCGGGGTGTCCATCGCTTGCTTTGGCGGGCAGCCAGCGTTGCAGCGCGTGGCACAATCCATCCGGATCAATCGGCTTGGTCACATAGTCGTTCATCCCCGCCGCCAGGATTTTCTCGCGATCGCCGCTCATGGCATGGGCTGTGACGGCGATGATCGGCAAGGGCGCGGGATTCTTCACTTTCCCATTCTTTTCCAGGCGGCGAATTTCACGGGTCGCTTCCAACCCGTCCATGACCGGCATTTGAATATCCATCAACACCAAGTCAAAGTCCTGCCGCTCCACCAACTCCACCGCTTCGCGTCCATTGCCGGCAACCGTGACTTGAATGCCGAGTCTGTCCAGCAATTCCAAGGCCACCAGTTGATTGGTGCCGCGATCCTCCACCAGGAGAATGCAAGCGCCGTCGAAACGCGGGCGCATGTCGCCACCGGAAGGATGGGCAGTTATGGCGGACGCGCATCCGAAAGCGGTCGCGATGGCATTGAACAGCTTTGCGCGGTGAACCGGCTTGAAGACAAACCCGCTGATGCCCGCCGGGATCGTCGGCTGCGTGATTTCATCAAGCTTGGAAGCCGGGATCATCAATACCAAGGGAGCGGCGGAGGCTTGTTCCTGCCGGATTTGATGCGCTAAATCCATGCCATTGGTCCCCAGCAATCTCCAGTCAAGCAGGATAAGACCAAAAGGAGAATGGGGGGCGTTGGCCCGCCGCAGGGCATCCAGAGCCGCCTGGCCGCAGGACGCGCATTCGACTTGGAAGGTCATGGAAGCAAGCAGTTCCTTGAGTATCTCACGGGCTGTGGAATTATCGTCCACCACCAGCGCCTTGCGCCCACGCATGTCCGGTTCGAGCGCAAAACGCGCCTGTTCTTCGGCGATGCCGAACGGCAGCCGGAAAGTGAAAACGCTGCCCCGGCCGCAGTGGCTCTCCAGATGAATTTCTCCGCCCATGAGGGTGCAGAGATGGCGCGAGATTGCCAGCCCCAAACCGGTGCCGCCAAATTTTCGGGTGGTCGAAGTGTCGGCCTGAGTAAACGGTTGGAAAAGCAGGGACTGCTTTTCCTCCGACATTCCGATTCCAGTATCCTTGACCGAAAACTCAATTTCAATGCCTGCTGGCCCTTGTAGGGCAGACCTCTGGTCTGCCGGTTGCAGGAGCCTCTGGCTCCGTGTATCCCCACCCGCTTTTGAGGCCAGTTGTGGGGCAGACCTCTGGTCTGCCGGTTCCAGGAGCCTCTGGCTCCGTGTATCCCCACCCGCTTTTGGGGCCAGTTGTGGGGCAGACCTCTGGTCTGCCGGTTCCAGGAGCCTCTGGCTCCGTGGACTGCCAGCCACGCTCACCGAGATGACTATTTCCCCCGATTCGGTGAATTTCACGGCGTTGCTCAACAGGTTATTGAGAATCTGCGACAATCGCATCGGGTCTCCCCGGAGGCGCGCTGGCAGGTTTTGGGAGAGACGGATAAGCAATTCGATCTGCTTTTCCTCGACTTGCGCCTCAATCAGACTTGCCGCCTTTGTGACGACTTCCTCCAGACTGAATTCAGTCGTTTCGATGCGCAATTTCCCGGCTTCGATCTTGGAGAAGTCAAGGATGTCCTCAAGGATGCCCAGAAGCGATTGGGCGGCCGTGTAAATATTATTCGCGTATATCTGTTGCTTGGGGCTCAAGGGCGTGTCCAGCGCCAAGTGGGTCATCCCGATGATGGCGTTCAACGGGGTGCGAATTTCATGGCTCATGTTGGCCAGGAATTCGCTCTTGGCGCACGCGACGGCCTCTGCGGCGCTCTTGGCCTGCGTCAGTTCGTGTGTGCGTTCTTCAATCGTCTTTTCCAAATCCTGCTGGTAATGGGCCAGTTCTTTATGTGTGGATTCGGCATCTTCGGCCAGGCTGATGGCCGCCGCCCGCTGTTGGTCCAGCTCCTTAACTCGGCGGGACATGGCTTGCTCCGCCCGCCGGGCGCGCCAGGATTCGCTGGCAAGCGCGGAAATGCTGTGCGCCAAACCCTTGATGAAATCCGAAACGCTTGCGAGCCTATCCTCCGAAACAACCGGAACTTCGCGAATCGCATCCAGATAGGACGCGATGTCAAAACCCATGGTTTGCGCCTGACGGGTGAAGAACTCCATATCCGGCGGTTCCATAAAAAACTGGCTGACGACTGCGTTCGCCACATGGCGCTGCGCGATGCAGATCGGCGCGGCCACATTCACTAACCCGTTTGTGCAGCGAGAAACGGCAAATTCCTGGCCAGGCGGCAGTTTGATCGCCAGGCCCGCCCAACATTTCTCACACTGATGCCGGGAGATTTCATGGGCTTGATGGAATTGAGCGCATACCCGATGCCACCCGGTGGAAGCGAGCACATTGCCATCGATATCGACGATTTTCGTGGCATGCCCGATTGCATGGCCAAACACATCCAGCAACGTCTGGATATGCTCAAGGCTGGCCAATTTCAAAAGCGGTTCGACAACCTCAATCGCATCCTCACAAAGCCACTTCTTGGTGGTGTCTTTTCGATTTGGATCGGCGAATCGGGGCGGTCTGCCAGTGCGCTCCAAAAGCGCATTGACATCCCGCTTCAGTTCGACCACCCGCAACTCCCGCGACACGGCCAGCCGGTTGAATCGTTCGGCCTCTTCCGTCCTGCGGGCAAGCGCCTCCATCTCGGATTGCTGGCTCTTGCGCAGGGCGGTCTCGGCTCGAAGCCGTTCAATCTCGGCGCTGGCACGGGGGGATAAAATCTGAAGTAACGTCTCGGCGTAGTCCGCATTGGCAATCGGTTTGCGACTCAGAATCACCATTATTCCAAAAATGCCGCCTTGCGCATCCAACAAGGAAACTCCCACATACGATGCCACGCCCATTTGTTGGATTATCTCCCGGCTTGGAAACGCTTCCTCTAATCCACAAGAGTAGATGCGGGATCCATTCTCACTGGCATCTGCGTAAGGCGTTCCGGCCAGATCGTAGTCCCGGTTGTCGGCCAGTTTGCCATCAACAACCAACGCGAGGGTGTGAATTTGTTGTTTTTTCCCTTCCTGCCGCAATTCACCCAACACAACGTGATTCACCGACAACGCAGCGGATAGCTGGAGCGCGGCAGCCGTGAAAAATGCCTCTCCAAAAACTCCGGCGGTCGCCTCCGCCAATTGCCTTATGATTCTGGCATTTAGCTTGCGGTCTGAGATATCCAGCAGGGTGACATGAACCAATGTGCTGGGGGTCAGTCCAAAACACATCAGATGCACTTCGCTGTCCCAAAGTTCCCCGTCCGGCCTTTTAAACTTCCAATCGAAGAGGACCGAGCCTTCTGTGACCGCCATTTTCACCTTGTTCCTGATGAGTTCCGCAGTCAGCTCGCCGTCGGCTTGGCGCAGTGTTGAAAAGTGCTGCGGGGATTTTCCCAAGACTTCCGAGCGCTGATGATGGCCCAGGATTTTCACCGCCGACTCATTGCAGTCTGTAAACTGCAATGTCACCCAGTCCATCACCAGCATGGGAACATGAGAACGGCGGAAGATGGCCCTGTTGCATTCCATGCTTGCTTGCAACGCCTTGCTGGTCTGGCTGAGTTTTTCGGTGCGCTCGATCACGCGTTTTTCCAGTTCATCATTCGCGGTTTGCAGCTTCCTTTGCGCCCTGTCGCGCTCCAAGTGCGCATGCAGCAAGGGGGCAACATGCTCGGCAATGATCTCCAACGTTCCAATATCCTCCATCGTGTAATCCGTTTGCTTGTTAGCAATCTGGAAGAGTCCGACAGTCTCGCCTTGAAACATAAGCGGCATCGAGATGTGTTTTTGAATGCCAATATGGCCTTCGGGAATGTGGATGGAAGGTTTGTTGTTCCAAATGAGTTTCTTTTCACGGAGGGCGAAACCCCAACTGCTTTCTCCCCAAGTTTCTGGTGGAAATCGGATTGTCTTCGCGGACATCTGGCACTGGTCCCAAACCTCTCTTGTCATGGTTGGAAACACAATCGCCCCGTCATCATCAATGTATCCGAACGCTCCGAGCGGGCTGCTCAAAATGTCCAGTATGAGTTTCAACACCTCATGAAACATCTCCGCGTCTGAAACCGTCAGAAAGATGGCGGCCACCTGAGCTCGCGCGCCCATTATCTTCTCCATGCGCTTGCGCCTGCTAATGTCACGCGCAACGGCCTGCAAGGCGGGACTGCCTTTCCACATGATCCGCTCCACCGAAATTTCCACCGGAAACACGGATCCATTGCGCCGAACAAAGGAGTCCTCGACAGGGGCCAGCTTTTCTCCGCTCAGCAATCGCCGCATCTGCAGCCGGGCGATCTCGTGATGCTCTGGGGCAATGATTGCCAAAACATCCAGTCCCACCAATTCCTCCGGTTGGGCGAAGCCAAGCATGCGGGCGGCGGCGGGGTTGGCATAAACATTCTTTCCGTTTTGTCCCACCAGGACGGCATCGGGCATGGCGATGGCCAATTGTCGGAATAGGTCTTCGCTCACTTCCGACTGATTGCGCCCGGTTAAATCTGTCACGGTTAAACCTTGATCGGGGATGAGTTGCGGCAACTCTCCCTCAGCCTGCCGGCAAAGACTGACCTCTGGGGTATTCATTCGTTGAGACCCCAGCAGCGCCAGAGTTCTGCGTCATGAAAAGTTTCGCTCGTCGCGCCCAAGGCACTCGAGGCGGCATGAGAAACGCCAGCCAATCCGGGCAGTAACCGGGCTACGATTGTCAGCATCTCCGTGGAGGTGAATGGCTTGAGCAGGCTGATGACAGGCTGAAGCCATTGATGTTCGTTCATCTCTTCGATCCCCAGTCCGTCCGCTGCCAGAATAACCGGCAGAGCCATCTTCTCGGCGCGCAGCTTGCGGATCAATTCGATCCCCCCCAGTCCTGGCATCCGGTAATCGGTGATCAGGGTGGCATAGGAATGATGCCGCAGGGCTTCCCACCCCGATTGACCGTCCCGTACTCGATGGACTTCGCACCCAACATGAACCAACGCTTTTGCGCCCGCCCGATAAATGGCATTCTGGTCTTCGACCACCAGTATTCGATAAACAGGCAGAACTGCCTTTTCGCACTGAGAACGGAGTGTTGGGTGAGTGGGGGACATAGAATCGTGAATCGTTGAATCGTGAATCGTGAATCGTTGAATCGTGAATCGTTGAATCGTTGAATCGTTAAACGCTCCTTTTCAAAGCTTGCCGGGCGCGAGAAATTCGAGCCCAACCTGGCTGGTCAAGCTTTCCAAAGACTCAATCCAAGGTGAATTGGGTCTGTCCCAATTACCCATCGGGCTGTGCAGGGCGACCACGGCGGATGAGCCTCCATGTTTTTGCGCCAGACAAGAACGCATCCAATTCTGCACGCTTGTCGTCGGGTCATTCTGAGCGCTGGCCGCGATGATCAGCAAATCCGACTCAACAATATCGGGGGTTGCAAGTTCGCGCCAATCCGTGTCCTCCAGCAAATCCAACCGCCAGAGAGAGGGATGCAGCGTCTGCGGTTCCATGAGTTCTTGACTCATTATTCTGTCCAGCATGCTCATGGCCCGCTGACCGGCGCGAACATCATCATAGACGATGGTCACATTCCATTTTGCCTCGGGTTCATGCGAGGATGCTTCCGAAACATCAATCTCGATCGTGGATGTATTGTCAGGCATATT
>Ga0153880_1266831_pt1 | contig 12760 bp, 6 predicted proteins | sample AM7aRNAsmRNA_FD_105227 | JGI IMG/M metagenome (GOLD analysis project Ga0153880, IMG submission 105227) | Metatranscriptome of freshwater microbial communities from Lake Alinen Mustajärvi, Finland - AM7a metatranscriptome (Metagenome... | ecosystem: Environmental > Aquatic > Freshwater > Lake ... | reverse complement strand
TAGTTGCATCGGAGATATTAAGCGTCGAGTATTGCACTACGTCGTCGTTGAGCGCGACCGGCGCGCTCGAGAAGGTCCGGTAAGTGGCGACGTTGAAGCCAAAGTCCCACGTCCAGGCGATCTTGTAGGTCACCGGCGACGTGCCCGGATTATAAACCATTAAATACCACGGCCCCGGAGTCAAAGGCGGGCTGTCGTAAATGCTGATGGACATCGAATTTGTGCCATTCGGGTTCGGCGGAAAGTCCTTCTTCTTATCATACAGGGTGAGCGTCGGAATGCGGCCTTTGCGCAAAAATACTTCGAGCGGGCCGTTATTGTTGGCAATCCAGATGGTCAGGTTGGTGGCACCGATGGGGACATTGATCAAGTCCACCTGGCTGGCGCCGCCCTGGATGGTGCGCTGACGCCACTGCAAGGTGCCGTTGTCGTCCGGCTCGCCCTCGATGGTGACCTGGAGACTGTTTTCGGTGCCGTTGTAGTCCGGGGCGTTGTCCACCGCCGTGAACATCCACATGCCCTGGGCTTTCATGCCCACAAACGCCCGCAAGCTATCCGGGCCATCCGTAGCGCGGGCATAGGCCTGGTCGGCGGCAGTGAATTTGTTCGGCAGCTTCTTCTCAGCGCTGTCATCAAAGATGCCGCGATACGTTGGGCCAGTGCCCGTGCCGGCAGCGCCCGCCTGGCTAACGGGATTGTTCCAAATCGAGTGGCTATACAGGGTGGCAAAACCGCCGCCTTCCTGGCTGGCCGTTGGCCCCGCGCCCGCGCCGTCATGGTTCATAATGCCCACGACGTCACCCATATCGAGGAAGGTGAAGTTATTATCCACAATCACGCGGTGGATATTGGTCTGGATGGTGCAGACGCCGATCATGACCGCGCCGGTCGGACTGTACGAGGAGCCATCGCCGAGAGTCGCTGTCCCAGGGAAGAAATTCACGACCACATTGCCATCGCTATCCAACTGTGAGAAGGGTGAATCACTCGAGGCGGCCATAAAGCTGAACTCGGCCCCCATGTGGTCTTCCGATTTGATGCCGATGTAGAAAACGGCCCCGCTCGTATTGTTCGTCAAGGCCACGTATTCGCTGCCGCCCCGGCCAACCGATTTGAAGGCGCTGGCCACCACGGCCGGGACCAAATTGGCCAGGCCAGGATCCGTCGAGACGTACAGGTCAATGTCGGCGTCATTGGCGTGGAACGGGGAAACGCCCCACCGCGAAGGCAACTGTGCCGGAGACGACGGCAGCGAGTACGACAACTCGGAGGGCAGGAAGGTCGCCATCAGCACATTCGAGCCGCCCAGATGGTTGCTGCCCGTGCGGATAATAGTATTGGTGAAAACGAAGAAGGTCCATTGATTGGCGATGCCGGGCGAGTTAGACGACAGGAGGGCCGGTTGTGCGCCGACATGATAGTTCATCATCACCTGGCCATTGGTCACCGAGGCGAGCATCGGATAGGGATTGGGAATGATCCCGCCCACGGGGGTCAAGGTCACGCCATTGGTTTCGCACGAGGCGACCAGCGCATAGTCCTGGCCCACCGTATCGGTGTTCGCGGACAGGGCGTTGACATTGATGCGGCGGCCGACGACCGTCACGGAGAAGTTCGAGCCCAGGCCGGATTGGATGAAAACGTTTTCCACGTTATTGACGTTGTCGAACATGAGCACGGCATTGGTGCCCACCGCATTGGTATCAGTGGTGTTGAAGCTGGGCATCGAGAAATCCCCGCCCGAGTTAAAGCTGTTGCCCGCATAGACGTCGTGGTTGTCCAGATTGGTGACGATCAAATCGAGGTCGTTCACCAGCTTGAGCTGGGCGATTGGGTTGCCGGGCGGGTCCGTCCACGCCAGGGTGATGCGCGTCTGGCCGGCGCCGGTGACCGAAACGTTGAACGTTTGGCTGTCGCCCGTCTTGAGAATGCGGGAGGAATCCTGATCGAAGAACGAGGTGCTGCCGAGCAAAGGCAGGCTGTTGCTGGCGTTGACAATGCCCCAGCCTTGTTCATTCATTGTTTGCTGCGTGGCAAAGTTATAGAGGTAACCCATCGAGCGAGCGCCATTGATCAAGAGCGCTTTCAACAGCGCCGGGCTGTTGGTACCCTGGCCGACACTATCACGCAGCCATTGCTGGATCATGGCCGCAATGCCGGAAACCATCGGGGCCGCCATGCTCGTGCCGGAATCGAAGCGGTACCAGGGCTGCAGCGGCGCGTTGAGATTGGTTTCGATGTACGTAATGTAGTTATCCGTGTTCGAGCGGAGGATGGTGACGAGCATGTCGTAGCCCACCGTCATGGTGTTGGTGTTGTTGATGTCCCAATACCACATATCATCGGGCGTCGTGATGGCCACAGTGTTGGTATCGGGCGTGCCCGGGGGCGGCGCGACGCCTTTCTTGATAAAGACCCCCAAATGCGGCATCGGCGTGGGGGAATTGGCGTTGGGCAGAATGTCAATCGTCAGGGAAATGGCATTGGTGCTATTGGCCACGTAAATCTGGTAGTGGTTGGTGTCGCCCGGATCAATCGAGAGGTTGCGATACAAGTGGGTTTCAGCCACGACGGGCGGATTGGTGGGGGGCACAAAGTCCTCGGACCGGCAGGAGATGACCCAGGCGCCGGGAGCAACCACGTCGGGCTTAAAGCGGCCGAAGGAACCTTCGGTGCCGGCGGCGATGTTGCCGATGCTCGAGAACCAGGCCACCTGCTGGTTGTTATCGGCTTCGTCCAGGAAGAAAGCGTTGGTGATGCCATTGCTCACAATGTCCGCGTTGGTCAAATTGCGCTGGAGTTCGGAAGCGCCCACCGAAATGACGTTCTTGGCCGTAGCCGGTGACGAAACGTTGCCGCCGCCGCCACCCAGGGACGACACCCAGCTATTCTGATTGCCGGCGGAGAAGACGAAGAAGAGGGATTGATCGCCAGGCACCCAGGGGTTGGCGTCGCGGGTGGCCCAATCATGGAGGGCGGCGGCGGTGTCGTAATCCGTGCTGCCGTAGCCCCAGCTATTGTTGACGATGGTGACGCCATGGGCGGCCGCATTCGTATTCATATAGACCGTGCTCGCGTTGCTGCGGTAATTCTGGTAGAAGATGTTGGCATCAGGCGCCATGCCGCGAAAGTCCGCGCCGTTGGTCGAACCGCAATACGTATAATCCGGAAACTTCGGGGGAACCCACTTGCCCGAAACATCCTGGGATTTGCTGCCGTTGCCCGCCAGCGAACCCGCGACGTGCGTGCCGTGGCCGTTGGCATCCTGCGAGGTCGAGAGGCCGGGCACAAAGGGGTCGGGCGTCACGCGACCAGCCAGATCCGGATGCTTGTAGTCCAGCCCTTCTTCGTTCAGCCCCACGAGCACACTCATCCCGGTCATCCCCATCGCCTCGTAGGGCAGGCCGGCCGAGTCGGTCGTATTCGTGGCAATGCCCACGCGGACACGCGAGAGGTCGTTGACTGGGCGGGCATCGAATTTAATTTCCACCAACTGGACTTGCGGTAACCGGGCGAGGGCGCTGAGGCTGCCTGAGGGCGGATGCACCGTGATGACGTTCCCGAAAGGCCCGATTTCCTGGCTCAGGAATTCGACCCCCAAGTCTTTCATTGCCGTCAGGGCGGCGGGGTCGGTATTGGGGAAGAGCAGCACGTTGAGGCGGATGTTCTCGGGCATCAAAGTCTGTTTGACTGCCGACACCATCAAGGCCGGGGCCAGTTTGTAATACGGCTCGTAAGGGAGCACGGTTTGGGTCTGCGGCTGTTGGGCCAGGCTCACGGCGCCTTCGGCGGAAATACGCACCAGGTAGGCATTGTTCGGAATATAGGAAACAATCTCGCCCCCCGCCGCCCGAATCTGGGCGCGGAAGGCGTCGTTCAGCGCGGCGCGGGATTGGACGAGGTAAGCGCCCGGATCATTCGTGGCGCGCAGGTGCTCGGGAATGGGCAGCGAGGTCCCCTGGGTGGTATCAATGGTGGCTTCGCGCAGCAGCACGGCGTGGTCATTGCGGGTCAGGCTCTTCGCGTCCTCCGTCGTATTGCGCAGGTGGAACGGGAACTTCGGGTCCGCCTTCACGGTGGTCACGGGCAAAGCGGTGAGCGCGGCCCGGGGGGCGGGGGGCGTGGTGGCGGCTGGCGCGGGCGGGGCAGCGGGAGCTGGTGGCGCTTCGGCGCGTGGCGCGGGATTGGTTTCCGCGGCCCGGCGCTGTTCGCCGAGCTGCCAGAAATACCAGGCGCTCAAAAAGAGCACGAGACTAATAACAAACCAGATTTTGGCTTTTGGATTCATAGACTATTGGTCCATTGTGGATTCATACTATTCGGGTGGTAAGAAATTAAATTGCTCGATGATGGGCTTGGCCACGACGCTCGGGAAGTTCGTACTGCCGGCGGGCAGCGGGGTGGACACATCTTCAAACCGGACCACAGTACGGGTGGCGGCCTCGGCCACGACCTGGTAGTTGGTGCAGACTTTGAAGGCGCGCGCACTGACATTCGCGGGCACTTGGAAGTTAATTGAACCCGGCGCCGGCTTGAGGGCCTGGCCCCAGGAGTAAATGACGTAGCGCGGTTCTTCCTCGCGCAACAACGAGAGCAGTAATTGCGGAATCCGTTTGTAGCCGGAGTCCGAGATGCCCGCCTTGGGATCCGCCCCGGCCACGAGCGGCGAATTAATGGTCAACTCGGGGATCGTCAACAGGTCGCTGATGTGATTAAAACGATGGTGGGGGAAGCTATTGCGGTGACGAATAATGGCGTTGTAGATATTCGTTAGCGCGCCCGAACCAGGCGTGAGCACTTCGGGTTGGTAGATCGTCTCAAGGCTGACGGCTGAGTTGGGCATGTGGTTCGGACCGCCATCGGGCATGGTGCCGACCGGCTTGAGACCAACCAGGCCACCCAGGACTGCGGACCAAGCCGCCAGGCCAGGCTGGTTAATCGGCAGCAGGCCGCGCGTGGCGTGCGGGTGCGGCGCAATGGTAAAGACATCGGCCAACCGCCAATCGTTGGTGGGATGCATCCGCAGATGGCGGTCATTGGCCCAGCCGGCCCACTGCTGGTCGCCTTGGTCATCCGCCTTTTTGTTGAAGGCCTTAAAATAGATGGTCTGCCACGGCGTGCCGCGATGCACCAGGCTTAACAAGCCGATATTGGCAAACCGGTTCGTTGGGAATTCCCAGTCGTCCGAGTACCGCACCAAGGCGTCCTTGACCCGCAGATCCCACGCCAAGGGATCAGCGTTGGGATCACGCGCCGGGTTGCCGTTCCAAGGGCGGTAGCGGAAGTTGAGCTTGCCCAAATGATTGCTCCAACCGCTGGGCTGCGGTGTGGTGGGCGGTATGATCGCCTTGTACGCGTTTTCGGGCGGATTGGCCAAGTCAATCAAATCCTCGGCCAGGTAATGCACTAGAGGATCGTTGACCTCCCAAATGCCGGGCACCCCGGCCTTATCCGGCACGCCAAACTTGACCCGCACCCATGGCGTGAAGGGCGCCTGCATGAAGAGGTTGGTGACCGTGACCTGGTCCTTGGGGTACTTCAGCGGGCTAAGCCCAACGAAGACCCGGAAGGCATCAACGCTGCGCTCCTTTTCAGCGATGGTATTGCCGCCACCATTATAACTCTCCCAGACGCCTTTATCCGTGTATATGGCTGACTGTCCCAAGGAGGCTTGGATTTGGTTGAAACGGCCCATGATCGGGTCAACCTGCCCGGCAAGATCGGTCTTGCCCAAGCTCTGGAGGGCTTTTTGGAAGAGCACACTGAGGCTCATGTTGGTTTCCAAAGTAAGGCCATCCATTAGCACATAGTCCACCACCCGAGGACTGGCCGCCACCGAGGTGTCCAGCAACGCATACATGACCTTGTTCTCCAGGCGAATCCAAAACTCCGGATCCTGCGGGTTGGGGTCGTTCGGGAACCCGTAAAAGACTTCGTTCGAGCGTGATGGGTTTTGCGGATTGCTGTGCAGGATGGTGACGAAACCGGGAACGGTTTGTCCAAATGGTAGCGTCGGCAGCCCCGGCGGCCCCGGCGGCGTCGATGGCTTGACGCGGTAATATGCCGACGGGAGCAAAGCGGGCACGTTAGTAAGCAAAGGCACTTGGAACGAAGGATCAGGTTTTTGGGTTCCCTTGTAATCGTTGGTCAGATTCCAGCCCGGCCAGCCATTGGCTGCGTAGTTGTTCAAGGAACTGGTGGAATTAGTCGTCGCCAAAACCGCGTTGACGCGATTCTTGTAATCAACCACGTTCGTATATAGGCTCAACCGGATGAGATTATTAGCCACCACGCGCAAACTCCTGGGATAGGCCTTGAGATACGAGTTCCAGGCCTCGACCCCGCTGGTGTTGGTAATGCTCATGATCCAGAGGATGTTCGTCCGGTTCGGCAGGGAGGTAGTACTGGTACGGGACAAGAAAACGCGCCGGTTCCAACTAATATCCGTTTGGAGGTAGTACTCGTTAAAGTTGGGGTAACCTTTGCGGGCGCCTATCACCGTAGGAATGCCCCAGACCATCGCATTGGCGTGATTATTGTTCTTCTTGACTTCGTTCAAGACACCCTGCACGAGCGCATTATTCGTCGCGCTGCTCTCGAGCAACCCGAGATCGAGGTTGGTCGCCCCGAGGACATTCGTGCTGTGGTCTTCGTAGTAGTCAACAATATCAATCTCATCACTCTTAGCCGGATTAACGGCGAAGCGGGGACGGAAGCAGGAAGGATAGTGGTAATAGCCCGGCGCCGTCTGATCGGTTTTGTCACCGGGATCTTTGTCCGGATGGTTGGCGTCCCAGATATTAGCCGCGATTTGCATTAACTGATGGAGCTCGTGGGTGTAGTTGGTGCGCAGATCATTCGTGCCGTTAAAGATCGGGATTTGAATGCCGTTGCGTGTAAAGGGAAACAGTCCCGGACGCAAATTCGAGAGGCGGACGACGACGTTGCTGAAGAAAGTGTTGGTGCTCCAATCCTGCATCAACAAGGAGCTAACGGTCCAGTTGTCGTAATTGAGATTGATCAGGCCGGACTTGGGGCTGCCCAGGTTGGTGACCGGCAGCGGGGCGGTGTTCATGCCCAACTGCGAGATCAGCCGGTAAAAGGTGTGGCTGTCAAAATCCCGGACGGCGGCGGCCTTCGTGCCGTAGAAGCCGTTCGTCAGCAGGCGCTGCGCGAAGTTCGTCGAGGTCTTGGACGGATTCAGGAAATCGGAGATGGTAAAGTACTCGTTGGTGCTGGGCGCTCCGGGCCAGCCGGGCCAAGGGTTGTTAGCAGGAACGTCCTTCTCGCCAACCACGAGGGTGCTGTCCATGTTGGTCAAATGGACACCCATCCACAGCGGGCCGTTGCCATAGCTGTCAATACCGTCCGAGCCGAAGCGCGCGGTCGCGCTAGTTCCCAAAATATTCTTGCGATTCGCGGCGTAGAGGCCGGTGTTAAAATTCTGTCCGTAACGATTCGTAACAAACGAGAAGCTGTCGGCAAACGCGTAGCCCTTGCTCTGCGTGGCGAGGTTGGTGATGTAATCGTAGCGCGCCGCATGGCCGGCCGGCGCCAGGAGATTGTTCCAAACACTCGGATTCAGATCGGCCAGGAAGGAAGCCAGGTTGATTTCCCAAGAGCCATAGCCCTGGTTGCGCAGAAAGCCTTCCAACGCGGTGCCATTTTTCAGGACATACTGTTTGCTCTGATTGTGGTTGGCGTTGATGTCCAGCATGTTGCCTTCCGGCAACGCCAGGTACGCATAGCGATAAATAAAGGGATTCGTGCCGCCGTGCCAAACGAATGGGTCGCGCAACATGCCAATCCAGGCCGGATCGCCCGGAATGAAGGCATTGGTGAAGATCACCACATTGGTGCCATCGAAGTTGGTGACCACATCATAGGTGTTGGTTTCATACCGGGCGTTGCGGTTCAAGTCCAGGTAGTAGCGGAAATCCAGCGGCAAATTCAGGTTCGCGCGCAGGTTGGTTTTGACAAACACCGGTACCACGGGGTCCACCAGCAGGGCCGTAATGTTGGTCAGAAAGCGGTTGACGGGCAGCGTGCTGTTGAGCGTGTCGCGGTTGGCGGACACCTGCACGTCCATGCTGAGCAGGTCGCGATCATGGGCCATGCGCGCGATAATGCTGGCCAGGGCGCGGTCGCGGCCGGTCATGGCCGCGATTTCAGCATCGGTCAGGTTGGCGGTTTGGCCGGCCTGGGCGCTGCCGCGCCGGGCGACCATGAGGAAGGTGACAGCCAAGAAGGTGATCAGCGAAAGCAGGATGAGCGTGATCACCAAAGCGACGGCCTGGCGCGGCTGGCGCGAGCGGCTCGGGGCGAAGGTTGAATGCCGGGTCTTCATTTAATAAGTTGCGTTGTGAATGGGAATGCGCTGACGATAAAGGTGGACCTTGCCGGTTTGCAGCGGTTTCTGCAGAAAAGCTTTGATTTGCGCGGTGCTCTGCATCGCCCGGACTTGCTTCAACACCTCGGGTTCGAGGACGCCCATTTCGATTTCGACAAAGGCCGGCAGTTCATCCCGATAAAAGTACGCCACCCCGTTGGCCGACTGCAAAAACAGATTGTTGTTGCGCGACTGCGGACTAAGCGGCGGACTGTTCGTGTAATATGGGTTAAGGTAGTCGCCACCGGCGCGATCCAGGAGGCGGAACTGGAGATGAATCAGGCCGTCGGTGATGCGGGACCAGTTCGTCCCGTTGGCTGCGGCGGTGACCGACTGGGTGAACTTGGTCCAGGCGCGGCGGCTGCCGGTATAACGATTGGTGTCCTCGCTATGGTGCCAGTCCTCGAAGCGGTAGAGGGTGCCGTAGCCGTAGCGGTTGCGATCATCAATATAGTAACCGTTGGCGATGATTCGGTTGTTTTCCCGGCGCAGAAAGAAGATTTTATGCATCGTGTTGGTGATGCCGTAAGGGAGGAGATTGGTGTAGGCGCTGCCGTAATTGGTGACGCAAAAATTCAGAATGTTAGCCGGGGCGGTGATGTCCGTGGTGACGGGTTCAAAATTCGCCTCGCGCAAATCGCGTTCGAGCATGCTCAGGACCAGGCGGCCGCTTTCTTCGACGTCGGTTTGCGTATTGACGAGCCGGAAGGCGCGGGTGACCTGGTGGAAGACCGCCATCAGACCGGTAATGATGACGGCGAGCGCGCCGATGGCAACCATCATTTCCACCAGCGTGAAGGCGCGCTTCGACTGCGGCCTTACGCTGGACCAGCGTAAATTAGGAGTGGAGGCGTTCATGGGGTAAAGAAGACGGTGTTGATATTAGTAATGGTGCTGGCATTGGTCCAGTGCGCGCTAAAGAGCTGGTTGTAGGACTTGGGGCTGCCGGTGGCCTGCCGCCCAACTAGATTAATGCCACTGGGATCGTTGTCCGTACTGACCGGCCATTCGTAAGCCAACCGGAGCAGATAGAGGTTGGTGTAAAGGCTAACCAGCGGACCTGGATCAAGCGTAACCACATCCGTGTGAAAATAAGGTTCGACCCAAGCCGTCAGCTTATAGCGAAAAGCCAGATCGGAGGCTACCCCGGCCTCCATCGTTGCGGGTCCCGAAAGGGACCGCATAAGCAGCTCGAGGCGGTTAGTGATGCCGTTCCGCCGATCCGTGCCAAAGACGGTCAGCATATTCACCAAGTTCGAGTCGGTGCGGCCACCGACCGGCAGTTGGATTTGGTTCACCTTGGTGCCCGACGAAGTCATGCTCACCAGATAAATGCGATCACTGGTTCCCAGTTGGTCTATCCGGCTGACCAGCATGGTTTCGGTGGGGCAAATCGGCCCAGCGCGAATGGCATCGAGGATATACTTGGCGTCCTGATCAATGATCGCTTCGCCGCGGGTATCTTCCTGCATTCGCGCCCCGGAAGGCAGCACGCCGAGGATGGCCACCAAGGCAAAGCCAATAATGGCCAGGCAGAGGGCAATTTCGATCATCGTAAAACCGCGCCGGCCCGTTAGCCTGGAGGTTTCACTACCTCTAGACCGGAACGCCGGATTTATCCGGCAGTTTCCGTCCCACAGCGAGTGCTGCCGGATAAATCCGGCGTTCCAATCGGTGGGCGATTCACCGTGAGTGTGCAATGATCGGGTTGGTAATTTGCGACTCGTTTTCACTAAAACGCCTCCTGTTTGACCACCGTGGCACGACCGGTCAGCCCGCCGATGACAATGTGGACGGCCGAATTGGTATTAAGCGAGTAGGGCTGAGCTTGCTTGGTGACAGCGTTAATAACCTTGTCTTCCATGACCTGGGGGCTTTGCAGCTTATATTGGTGGGTGACGGGGTCATCGGCCAGCAAAACCGTGCCCCGGGTCAGGGGAATGGTGGCATCTTCCAGCAGGTCCGGGTTGTTCGGCTGCACACACTGGCCAAGGTAGTTAAACGCAATGACTGGGGTGTAGAATTGGACTTGGTTGGGTGGCGCACTGGTGGCGTAGGGCCACGGCAGGCGGAGGTAGTCGAAACCATAATTGGTAATATTGCCCACGGTCGTGACGCTCGAGCTGTCAAATTTCCACTGGGGAATAAAGATGCCCTTAGGCAGCGTCTTCCACTCGGTATAATACGTGGGATAGTTGTGGCCGGGCTGGTCGCCCACTTTGCGCATGCTGAGGAAATTATAGCCGCCATACTGGCAGGCCAGCAGGTTGATTTGCATGGCCTTTTCCTGCCGGGGGTTGAAAGTCAGGTTGGCGATATTGGTCGGCACGAAAACCATGTACACCAGCGAGCGAGTGCGGATGGCCAGCGTGCGCGCGTAGGCAACGTCGTCCACCAACTGCCGCTGGGCCGCCGCCATGGCGTCGGAGCGTTTCGTGTTCCGTAAGATGGGCATCGCCGCATAAGAAAGGATGGCGATGACGACAATCACCACCAGCAGTTCGATGAGGGTAAAGGCGCGTGGAAAGCGGGAGGGCGATACGGCAACCCCAACTTTCGGCGCACGGACCGTGCCGGCTCGGGCCGGCCGGCTTCGCGACACGGTTAGGTTCGGTGGCAGTTTCATATTACTTCCAACTGCAGATGTTGTCCTTGTTCTTCGGGCGGTTGGGCGCCGGGGTGCCGGTCGCGCTATCGTAGGCGCCATCCGGCCCGCGGGACCAAACCAAGACCGGCAGACTGGCATTGGTGTTGTTATTGCCGTAGTTGTACACCCGGTCACCCGCCACGCCCGAAAAACTGGTATTCAGCGAAATAATGTACTGACGCCCCCAAGGGTCGCGAAAATTGCCATTATTATCAATATAGCCGCTCCGATCTTCTGCGCCGGTTGAATCGCCAGCGACCGTCACATCTGTCCGCACTTTGCCGCCGTAGAACTGGGTTTGCTGCGGATTGCGCACATAGCCAGGGTTGTTGGGGGTATCACGATTGCGCAGAATGTCCATCACCATCGCATTGGTGCTCACGCCGATGTTGGTAGCTCCCACCGTGACATCCGCGTTGGTCTTGGAGAGGAAGGGAAACGCGCCATAGGCCGATTGATAACTGGTGATGGCCATGGCCAGCCCCGTCACTTCGTTCTTGGTAACCGCAATCTTCGCCTTTTCCTTGGCCTTAGCCAGCGCGGGCAAAAGCAGGCCCGCAAGGATAGCGATGATCGCAATGACCACGAGCATCTCGATCAAGGTAAAAGCGCTCGCAGGCCGGGCACCGCGGGCTGGGGTTTTGAAAATTATATGTTCCATAGGTTCGTTAAAGGCTTTTATTGTTGTTTCCAATTGCACACCACGTCCACTTTCGCATTGGCATTGGCGCCGATGATCACATAGGTCCACAGCATGTATGTTCCGGGAGCGTTAGTCGGATTGCTCGAGTTGTAGCGCCAGACATTCAGTCGCGGGTCGTCCGACGGAAAGGGCGGCGGCATGGTGACGGGCGCCGGCGCCGGCCAGTTGGCCTTCACCTGCAGCAAACGCACGGCGTTCCCCTGGCGGGTCACCGTGGCAAAGCGGGGGTTGGCATTGAGAAAATTAATCGGCGTCTCGCCCGGAACTGCGGAATTAACAAAGCCGCCCAGATTAAATACCGCCGGAATAATGGGGCTGTTGGTGCCAATCGGAGTACGATAAGTAACGTTATTAGCGTTAGCGCTTTGCTTATATGTGCCGGTCAACTCGTAATAGAGCGGATTTAATTCGCTGCTGCTCGTATTGTCCGGCGGATAAAAGCCGTACTTGCCATGATAGGCCTCGATGGCGGCCTGCAACTGGGACAGTTGGGCGCGGGCCTCGGAAAGTTTCGCTTGCCGCTGCGCCGCCGGCGTCACCACAAACAGCAGCCCAGCCAGAACGGCAATGATCGAAATCACCACCAGCATTTCAATCAACGTGAAAGCGCGCGAAGGAAAAGCAGAAAGTTGAAAGCAGAAAGCTGAAATAGTCTGGTTCCCGACTCCCGGTTCCTGACCCCTACTATGTATTAATATATGCATGGTTAAAATCGTCTTTCATCAGCCGCGGGCGGAACGGTAGTTGCCATTGGTTTCGGCAAGGCGGTCGCGGAATTCGTGTTCGATCCGTTCGCTGATCCATTGTTTCATCATGCTCTGATAATTGAGAAAGCGCGACCGGGCCAGGCGCTTGATGCGCGAGAGCATCCGCGGGTCCATGCGCAAGGTGATCGAAATGGACTCGGAGATTTCGGCGCTCGAGGCCACCGCGGCATCCATCAGCCGCAGGTCAATCCGGTTCTCGGCCCAAAACTCGGCTTCCACCTGCTCGTTGTCGAACAGTGGAATATCGTCCCAGT
>Ga0153880_1372952_pt1 | contig 12812 bp, 11 predicted proteins | sample AM7aRNAsmRNA_FD_105227 | JGI IMG/M metagenome (GOLD analysis project Ga0153880, IMG submission 105227) | Metatranscriptome of freshwater microbial communities from Lake Alinen Mustajärvi, Finland - AM7a metatranscriptome (Metagenome... | ecosystem: Environmental > Aquatic > Freshwater > Lake ... | reverse complement strand
GTTTTATTTCACGGTTCTGAAAGTAAATTTCACGCATTTCACCTCCTGGGGAGACTGGATGGCGTGGAGTGGAAATGGGCGAAGCTTCGGTTGCCCCACTGTAGTCTGTATGTCAACGGCAAATGCCGAGATCGATTATGATGTTGGAGGAATGAAACTGTGTTAATGAACATGAAAGAGATTCTTTCTGTTGCGAATGAACGGAACTTTGCGGTGCCTGCATTCAATATTGGCACAGGCCAGATCCTGAAAGCTGTCATCGAATGTTGCGAGGAAAAGAAGGCTCCCGTGATCCTCGCCATCCATCCCCTCGAGTTGGCCTTTCAAGGTGACGCCTTCATGGCGAGCTGCGTTTTTGCGGCCAACGCTGCCCACGTCCCCGTGTGCATCCACATGGACCATAGCTCCAACCTCGGGGAGATCTTTCACGCGATCCGTACCGGCTTCACGTCGGTCATGATCGATGCCTCGAAGAAGTCCTTTGAAGAGAACGTCGCGATTTCCAAGAAAGTCGTCGATATCGCCCATCCGCTCAACATTTCGGTCGAGGCCGAGTTGGGGACTATCGGGACGACGGGCAACGACGTCGAGGGCGGCACCACGGAGATTATCTACGCCAATCCCGACGATGTGGTGAAGTTCGTGGAAGCCACGGGCGTCGACTGCCTGGCGATCGCAATCGGAACGGCGCATGGTATCTACCCCAAGAACTTCAAGCCGAAGCTCCGGCTGGATCTGCTCGAGGAGATCAAGAGCAGGGTCAAGGTGCCGCTCGTCCTGCACGGCGGCTCGGCCAACCCGGATGACGAGATCGCCAAAAGCGTGAAGCTGGGCGTCAACAAGATCAACATCTCCTCCGACACGAAGGACGCCCTGTATCAGCGCCTTCGCATAACGCTCGCCATGGACCCCGTGGTCCGCGAGCCGTTCGAAGTCTATCCGGACAGCATCGAGGCCATGAAAGAGGTGATCTACCACAAGATCGACCTCTTCGACGACGCGGACAAGGTCCAGTACTACTCGCTCTAATGCACTGAAGGAGGCAACCTGATGTCGAATAAAAGAATACGAGAGGTTTTCGAGAAGGGGAAAGGGATTCTGCATCTGACGCCCACCTGGGTTCCGCGCGGGTTCAACCAGCCTGGTCGAAGGCTCAGGTTGCATCCGGATGATCTTTTCGCTCTCGGAATGGAACGTGGCGGGATATGCGAGCGCTGGCTTGGGTCGGTTACGGCCGCCCTGAACGGCCCCAAGACCGGACCCACCGAGGGAATGAGCTTCGTGCTTGCCGACGCCAAAACCGGCGAAAAATTTCTCTTCGCCGATGCCGTGAATGAGCTGGGCGCCGACCTGATCGGGGTCGACCTCTTCAAGAATTACGGCACCTGGCCGACCTTCGCCAAGATTTTCGACTACGACAGGCCGCTGTTCCACCATCTGCATCTGACCGAGGAAAAGGCTGGCAAGATCGGCCGTCATGGCAAGCCTGAAGCCTACTATTTCCCTGTACAGTACAACTCCTATCTGGGGCGTCTTCCCCTGACCTATTTCGGCTTCGATCCTTCCACGACAAAGGAGGAGGTGAAGGACTGCATCAGGAACTACGACAGGTTCGACACCCGGATCACCGAACTTTCGCGCGCCTACCGTGTCAAGCTTGGCACCGGTTGGTACACGCCCGCTGGAGTCATCCATGCCCCGGCCTCCGTCGTCACCTATGAACCCCAGTGGAACAGCGACGTGAATACGATCATGGAGAACGTGACGATGGGAGAGGTCAATCCGTCCCACCTTCTCACCGACTGTCAGCCGGCCGATGAAAAGGGTGACGTGGACGCACTCTTCGACCAGATCGACTGGAGTGAGAGCACTCGTCCCGACTACAAGGAGAAGTATTTCCGCGCTCCGAAGCAACTTTCTGTTGTGCAGGACGGACTTGGCGAGAAGTGGGTGGCCTACGCCAACGAATGGGTCGCGGCCAAGGAAGTGACGGTCGCCCCGGGGGCCACGGTCGAACTGAAGGACGAAGCCTGCTATTGCGCGCTGGTCGTCCAGGGCCACGGGAGCTTCGGCGAGTTCGAATGCGAATCGCCCGGCGTCCTGCGCTACGAGGACCTTTCCGGCGATGAGTTCTTCGTCGCTGAATCTGCGGCGAGGAAGGGAATCACGATCGTGAACGACAGCTCCTACGAGCCGCTCGTCATCCTGCAGAACTTCGCCAACAACAACGGCGCGGTTCCGCAAGCCCTGTAAAAGGCGGAAGCTATGTATCTCAAATTCGGCGTCGACAGCTTCATTTGGGCGGAAAACTTCGGCGAGAAGGATCTCTGGATCATTCAGAAGGCAAAAGACCTGGGGTTCGAGGTGATAGATTTCGCGATTTCCAATCCCTACACCTTTCCGCTTGAAAAGGCGAAGGCCGAGGTTGCGCGCGTGGGCATCGAATGCGTCTGCACGACCACCCTGACAGCCCAGACGAATCCGATTTCCCCCGACTCAGGCATCCGGGCGAACGCCGTCAAGGCGATGAAGCGGTGCGTGGACATTTGCAATGAGCTGGGAGCGCCCATACTCGGCGGCGTGAACTACGCAGCCTGGGGCTACATCACCAAGCGTCCGCGCACTCCAAAGGAGTGGGATTGGGGCGTAGAGAGCATGCGCGAATCGGCCGAGTATGCCAAGCAGACGGGGAATGTCGTCATTTGCGTGGAGTGCGTGAATCGCTTCGAGACCTTCTTCCTGAATATCGCCGAGGATGCGGTCCGCTTCTGCAAGGACGTTGGAACCGGGAACGTGAAGGTGCATCTCGACTGTTTCCACATGATACGCGAGGAGAAGAGCTTCTCCGGCGCCGTGAAGACCTGTGGAAAGGAATTCCTGGGCTACATTCATGTCAACGAAAACGACAGGGGAATCCCGGGTACCGGACTCGTCCCGTTCAAGGAATTTTTTCAGGCAGTGACCGAAGTGGGCTACACGGGACCGCTGACGATCGAGTCCTTCGACCCGAGCTTCACGGAGCTGGCCGGCAACTGCGCCATCTGGCGGCAGTTCGCCCCCACGGGCGAGGCACTTGCCACCGAAGGGCTCGCGAATCTGAAGGCGATAGCTGCCGAGCTTTAATGCGGGCCGAACGCAGAAGGAGGTTTGAATGCAGCGGATGATCAACCGACCTGACTACGTCGTCGAAGACATGCTCAAGGGCTTCGCAAAGGTTCATTCAGATTTAGTCTCGGGGACGGAAAACCCGCGCGTCTATCGCTGGGTCGGAGCTCCCCAAAAGGGCAAGGTGGGCATCGTTACCGGCGGAGGTTCGGGACACAAGCCCGCCTTCATCGGCTATGTCGGCCGAAACCTGGTGGACGCGGTGGCCGTGGGCGAGATCTTCTCTTCCCCAACTGCGCGGTCATTCTACGACGCGTTCAAGGCGGCCGACGGGGGACAGGGTGTCGCCTGCCTGTACGGAAACTATGCCGGAGACAACATGAACGTCAGGATGGCCGTCGAGGAGGCTGCCGACGATGGACTTACCGTGAGGACGGTGATCGCCAACGACGATGTGGCCTCGGCACCCAAGACCGAAGGGGCCAAAAGGCGGGGCGTGGCTGGGGAAGTGCTTATGTGGAAGGTGGGCGGGGCCAGGGCTACCCTGGGCGGAAGTCTGGAGCAGGTTGTCGTCGCAGCCCAGAAAGCCATCGACAACACACGCAGCGTCGGGATCGGCCTGACCCCCTGCACGATCCCCGCAGTGGGAAAGCCTAATTTCAGTATCGAGCCCGGGAAGATGGAAGTGGGCATCGGTCATCATGGCGAACCTGGCGTCCGGGTGACGGACCTGAAGAGCGCCAACGAGATGGCGTCGATGTGCCTGGACCTCATCCTGCCGGATCTCCCCTTCGAGCGGGGCGATGAAACGGTCGTCCTCGTGTCCGGCCTCGGTGCGACCCCGGTTATGGAACTTTATATCTTCTACGACAAGGTTGCCGGAATTCTGGCGGAAAAGGACATCAAGATCCATCGAGCCTACGTGGGTAACTACTTTACATCCTTGGAAATGATGGGCGTGACGCTTACGGTCATGAAGGTAGACGAAGAACTGAAGCGGCTGATCGATCTGGACTGCGAATCCATGGGTCTTACCCAGTTCGGGAAATAACCTTATGGAAAACTTCCAGAACAGTTCGGGCAAGGTCGTGGTCGAGGCGATGATCGCGACAATCAAGGACAACTGCGCGTACTTGAGCGAGATCGACGGGGCCATCGGGGACGGCGATCACGGCATCAACATGAACAAGGGGTTTTCCCTCTACGCCGAAGCGATGGCCGGAAAGCCCCTATCCTTCACCGAAGCCCTCATGGTCCTTGGAAAGACGCTTCTTATGGACATAGGCGGCTCTATGGGACCCCTGTACGGAGGCTGTTTCAAAGCGATGGCCAAGGCTGGAGCAGGGGCCGGTGAAATAGACGCAAGTCTCTTTCTGAAAATGCTGGATGCTGGCATAGCGAGCGTCCAGCATATTGGCGACGCCAAGCTCGGGGACAAAACACTTCTGGATACCTTGATACCGGCGCGTGATCGCCTCAAAGCCTCGCAGGAAGAGGGACTCTCCTTCGCTGCGGCTCTGGATTCCATGGTCGCTGCGGCCGAGACGGGTATGATTGCAACGAAAGACATGGTGGCCAAGGTCGGAAGGGCTGCGCGCCTGGGAGAACGCTCCCGTGGCGTCCAGGACGCAGGAGCCACATCCTGTTTCCTCCTGCTCAAAGCCATGGGCTCTCGGATAAAGGATCTGTTGGACTGAAGGTTCAGGTTCAAATTCTGCGGTAAATGGATGGAAGGAATCACTATGGAACTTGGCGGCCGTGTATTCGAGACTATCCGCTTGAACTACGACGAAGTCTTTTCTGCGGAAAAGCGCGTGGCGGACTATATTCTCAAGAATCCCGAACAGACCGTCCAATCCAACGTTTCGGAGCTGGCAGAGCTGAGCGGCTCCAGCGACGCGACCGTCATTCGCCTTTGCAAGCATATCGGGTATAAGGGTTTTTACAACATGAAGCTGCAACTGGCCCACGATCTGGGAAGGGAGCAGCTTTTCAGCGGCACGCTGGAGACGAAGGATCCCGACAACTGGAACGAAGTCCTCAAGGAGATCGCCACCAACGTCGTCCACATGAAGACCAACATTGACGACGCCGTCTTGCGAAAATGCGTCGAACTTATCTTGGGCTGCGATACGGTGCACCTGGTGGCGACAGGCAATTCCACCCCGGCTGCGATAGATTTTGCTTTCCGACTGGGAAGGATGGGCGTCCGCACCAGCAGTTCCTTCATGCCGGAACAGCAACTGAACGGCGTCAATCTGGGTTCTGACCGCGACATCGTGATCGGAATCTCGCATTCGGGCAGCTCCAAGCACGTTCTGCAGGCTTTTGAACTCGCGAAGAAGAAAAACATGCGGAGGATCGCGGTCACCGACATCAAGCGGACGCCGATCGAGAAAGAGGCCGACTATATCCTTTCAACAGGCATTGAATATTCCAGCGTCTACATTTTCGGTGCCGCTTCCCACATTTATATTTCTACCTATCTGGATCTGATTCTGTACCTGTTGACGAGCGCGAAAAACGCGACGGAAAAAATCAAAGAGACCGATAAGGTCGAAGTGCTTCTCTCCGAGACCAAGGTGTGATGGCGATGACTCAGGTGCGAAACAGGGCGTATCGGGATATGTATGGGCTTTACTACAGCCAAATACCCGAGGATATCCGGAAATGCCGACAGAACGGGCATAAGATATTGCTGGGCTATACCAGCGACCTCGATGTCGTCATCGAGTGGAACGATGAGACCTTCGCCGATATCTTGTCGACCTATCTCAAGGAAGAACCGACCTTGGCTTCCGGGGAGGTCATGGATTCGATCCAGTCCTTCGTCAGGATCGTATGCTACTATATGATCCACGGTCTCGGAGGAGAGATCGACATCACCGATGGCTCCATCTGCGAGTACTTGGAGAGCCGTTTCAAGACGACCTATGTCTTGGGAGGGACCTGCGCTCAGGGCGCGGCCGCGCTGAACGCCATCGGCTTTCCTGTCATAATCCACATCACCGACAAATCGAGGGCGGTCTGCAGCCTGCTCGATCGGCCAGGGGTCGAGATGGTGGTTCAAGGAAGTCCTTCACCGATACTGCAGGGCGCCTCGGCTGAACCGCCTATTCGCCACATGGTGCTCCAGTATTCCAAGGACACGCGGATCACGGCGAACGGTACGACCTATACTGTGCCTGCATCGAATCGATTGATCATGGATTTTGACAAGATCCATAAATTTTTGCCTATAGATCGTGATTTTCTTCAGTACGGCGAGACAGCCTCTTGCGGACTGCGGGCCTATGCCATTTCAGGCTTCAACGCGATCGTGGATACCGCGATCATGGAAGAGCGGACGACCGGGCTTGCGGCCCATTTCCGAAGGCTGAAGGACAGGAATCCTGACTGCAGGCTCTACCTGGAAGATGCCCATTATCTGAACTTCGATTTGAAGCGGATCGTCTTCGCCCAATTCGCCGGGTTGATCGACATTTTTGGCATGAATGAGGAAGAACTGGGCGACCATACCGAGAGGCTAGGCTTCAAAATGAACAAGGACGATCTGGTTTCGGTGCTGGCGGGCCTAGCCGTCCTGGTCGGTGAATACTCCATGCCCGGAATCGTGCTGCATACCAAGGACTATTCTCTTTATTACGGGGAAGAGCAGCGCGGCGTGGACATCGTCAAAGGCTTGACCCTCGGCAATCTCCTGGCTGGGACGAGGGCCAGAGTCGGAGGGTACGGTTCCTACGACGATTGCGGAGAGACCTTGCGCCTGCCGCTGAGCCCCATCGGGACGGCCTTCCATGAACAGCTCGATCGGATCGGCGATGTAGGGAAGAGCGTATTTCTTGTGCCGTCGAGGTATATGGAAAAACCCAAGTACACGATCGGCCTTGGCGACTCATTTATGGGGGGATTTCTGATTTCTTTGGAGGGATGAGGGCGTACGAGGCACCGGCGATGCCGGCTTAAGGAAATTCATCTGAACGAGGACATGAAAATGCGGGAAGAAGAGTCTGAATATATCCTGGATTGCCGCGATATCTCAAAATCCTTCGGCGGGACGCATGCGCTCCAGAACGTGCAGCTGAAGGTAAAGAAAGGACAGGTGCATGCCCTCCTCGGGGAAAATGGGGCCGGAAAATCCACGCTCATGAAGATCATGATCGGGTTGTACAAGTATGACAGCGGCAAGATCTGGTTCGAAGGCAAACCATTTATCGTGAGCGGCCCAGCTGAGGCAATCAAGGCCGGCATCTCGATGATTCACCAGGAACTGAACCCCGAGCCCTACCTGTCCATCGCCGAGAGCATTTTCCTCAAGCGCGAGGATACCGTGAAGTTCACTCCCTTCCTCAACAAGACGGAGACCAATCGTCGGGCTTCGGAACTTCTGAAACAGTACAACCTGGATGTGAACCCGAAGCTCCTGATGGAGCAATTGACACTGGCCCAGATGCAGATGATCGAAATTCTGAAGGCAGTGTCGTGCAACGCCCGCCTCGTCATCATGGACGAGCCGACTTCTTCGCTGGACAGCGAGGAAACCGATCGTCTGTTCCGGACCATCCGCAGCCTCAGGGACAAGGGCGTCACGGTCATCTATATTTCGCACCGCATGGAGGAGATATTCGAGATCTGCGATTCCTATTCGGTGTTCCGCGACGGTGGCTTCGTAGGATCGGGCGACCTCAAAGATGCCACGACGAACGAACTGATTTCCATGATGGTCGGCCGGAAGGTGGACAACGTTTTCCCCAAGGTCGACTGCTGCATCGGCGAGGTGGTGTTCAAGGCGGAAGGCCTCTCGGGCAAAGGATTTTCGGATATCAGCTTCGAAGTCCACGCAGGCGAGATACTGGGCGTGTCCGGACTTGTGGGGTCGGGGCGCAGCGAGACGATGCGCGCGATATTCGGACTTGATCCGCTGACCAAGGGCAAGATGTTCCTCAATGGTGCGCAAATCAAGATTAGAAGCCCTCGGGAAGCCATTTCAAAGGGTATCGCCATGATCAATGAGGACCGGAAGAACTTCGGCCTGTGCCTGTTCAGATCGATACGTGAAAATATTTCCCTGCCCAACCTTCCCGCCAAACAGAAAGGCCTCCTCATCAACCAGAAAAGGGAAAAGAAAGAGTGCAAGGATATGTCGGGAGTCCTACGGGTAAAAATGGCGAGCCTTGAATCCGAGGCTTTCTCGTTGAGCGGAGGCAATCAGCAGAAGGTAGTCATCTCCAAATGGGTTATGGCCAATTCGAAGCTGCTCATCATGGACGAGCCTACGCGAGGCGTCGACGTGGGCGCAAAGGCCGAAATACATTCGCTTATGAGCAAATTCGCTGCGCAGGGAATGGCCATCATCATGGTGTCGTCGGAACTGCCGGAGGTCATGAGCATGAGCGATCGCATACTCATCTATCACGAAGGCAGGCTGAACGGGGAGATACTTCGCGAGGACATCCTGTCGCACAAAGTCGATCAAGAGCGGATATTAGCCATGGAATTCGGCGAAAAATAAGGGAGGAATGGCGTTTTATATGGGTAACACAACTTCCGGCGCAGGAATGGCGCCCAAAAGGCTTGGGATGGATCAACAGGATTTCAGCCTGTTCATGAAGCGATACGGCATCGTCTTCGTCATGATAGCCATGTTCGTCGTCCTGTCGTTCGCATCCCCTAGTTTCCTGTCGGTTAACAATATCAGGAACGTCCTTTCGACGGTGGCGCTCAACGGCGTTCTGGCCATGGGTATGGTGATCGTCATAACGGCAGGCGGAATCGACCTCTCCATCGGCGCGATGCTTGCGTTGGCGAGTACGACGGTAGGCGTAATGCTGAAAATGACGGGGAACAACCTCATCGCCTGCACGGCGGCCGTCCTGATCTGCACGACGCTCGGGTTCGTGAACGGGATCCTGGTGGCGGGATTCAACATGTTTCCCTTCGTCGTCACGCTGGCAAGCCAGCTCGTGATCCGCGGGCTGGGGTACGTCATATCCGGCGGCTATTCCTTTGCGCTCGCAAACCCCAACTTTTCGCAGATCGGGCTGGGCAAGCTCTTCGACGCGATACCGTATCCCATCCTCATCCTGCTCGGTGTCACGATCATCTCGTATATCCTGATGCACTGGACGAAATTCGGACGATATGTCTATGCGGTCGGCGGCAACATCAATGCCGCCACGGCTTCCGGGGTCAGTGTCAAGCGTACGCGAGTCCTCTCCTTTGTCATTAGCGGCGCTTTCGCCGGAATCGCAGGTATCATCCTTACGGCGCGCATCAACGCGGCGCAGCCGAACATAGGCGTGGGATACGAGACGGATGCGATAGCGGCCTGTGTCATCGGTGGCACTTCCTTCGCCGGAGGCGTTTCGACGATTCCCGGTACGCTCGTCGGCATCGTCATCATCGGACTCATCTACAACGGCATGAACCTTCTCAAGGTCGAGTCGTACTGGCAGACGATCGTGAAAGGCCTCTTGATCATCGGGGCTGTGTTGATGGACATGACCATGAACAAGAAGCGTTAAATTGGAATCTTAGCCCGAGAAACGGGTAAAGATATATGTACACAGGGAGGAAGAGATGAAAAGAGTATCTGCTGTAGTGTTGGCGCTGTGCCTGGTTCTGGGCATCGTAGTATGCACAAGCGCAGGCGCGCAGGCTGCGAAGAAACCGATCAAAGTGGCCTATCTCGCGAAAAACACGGTTGACGCGTTCCACGCGACGCTGAACGGCGCTGCCAAGGCTTCTTTGGACGCGCTGGTGGCCAAGGGGACTATAGCGAGCTGGCAGCTGTATGATGGCCTGACGGATCCGATGACCCAGGTCAGCCTGATAGAAGACGCGATTAACAGCGGCTCGAACTTCGTGATTCTGCTGCCGGCGGAGAGCCAGGGCAGTGCGCCGGTCGTTACTCGCTGTGCGAAGGCGGGGATCCCCGTCATCGTGGTGAATTCGCAGACGAACAACACGGCCGAGCTTGCGACGGCGTTTGTGGGATCGAACGATGTCCAGGCCGGTGAGATGATGGCGAACAACGTAATCGAGCAGGTTCCGGCCGGCGGGAAATACGCGCACATGATGGGCATTGTCGGTAACTCTGCGCAGCAGCAGCGCGGACAGGGCATTGCAAACGTGATGGGCAAGAACAGCAAGTGGCAGAGCGTAGGCGATTACGCCGCCGACTGGTCAGCCGATAAGGCCGTTCAGTTTGCGACTGACGTTCTGACGAAGTATGGCACCACGGTGAAGGCGATCATCTGCGACAACGACGACATGTCGTCCGCCGTCCAGGCTTATTGCAACTCCGTCAACCGCAAAGACATCGTCTGCATCGGTGTTGACGGCAACGCCGGCCCCCTGGCGATGGTGAAGAAGGGCACGCTGAGGACAACGGTTCTGCAGGATGGCGCTGCGCAGGTCAATGCGGCAATCGCGCTGATCCCGGAAATTCTGGCTGGCAAGACTGTTCAGAAGTCGATCATGGTTCCGTTCACCCTGATCACGTCCAAGAACGTCGACAAGTATCTGAAGTAATCATCGATTAGGTCGGAAGGCTGCCTTGAAGAAAGGCCGCTTCCGACCCTTTTGCGCCTGAGGTCGTAGCAATGTCGTACATGATGGGAATAGATTTAGGCACATCGAGTCTTAAAGTCAGTATTATCGACCATTCTGGTGCGATCAGAGCACAGAGTTCCAAATCCTATCGATTCGATTCCCCATTCGGCGGATACGCCGAGCAAGATCCGGAGATATGGTGGATCGCCTGTCGCGAATGTATTCAGGAAGGCTTGAAAACGCTGAGGACTTCCCCTGCGGAGGTAAAGAGTGTCGGTTTTTCCGGACAAATGCATGGGGCGGTTCTCCTCGACCGTGAATCGCGCGTAGTTCGACCCGCCATCCTCCATTGCGATACAAGATCCGGCCGGCAGGTGGAGTATCTAGGCGAGCGGGTGAAATCGGCGAACAGTAAAAGGAAGATTTTCAATCCACTCTATACCGGTTTCCTGTTGCCGTCCTTGCTCTGGGTTCGGGACAACGAACCGGAACTTTATGGGAAAGTGACGCAGGTTTGTCTTCCCAAGGACTACCTCAAGCTGAAGCTGTGCGGTGAGGTGGTCTCAGATTACTCGGACGCTTCGGCGACCTTGGCCTTCGATGTGGAGGGTCTTTGCTGGTCTGATGAGTTGCTTGCCGCGGTCGATGTCCCCAGGGAACTGTTCCCCGAGTGCCTGGATTCCTCTGCCGTTGTCGGTACGGTATCGCGACGAGCCTCCGAGGAGACAGGCCTGTCTGAAGGCACGATCGTCGTAAATGGCGGAGGCGATCAGGTCATGCAGGCTATAGGCAATGGCGTGACGGGGCAGGGGATGGCGACGGTGAATATCGGGAGCAGCGGTCAGGTCTGCTTCCAATGCGAACGGCCGATCCTAAATCCCTGTTTGAGCACCAACACGTTCTGCAGCTTCAGACGCGGAAAATGGATAACGATGGGCGCTACAATGAGCGCCGGCTTGTCCCTGAAATGGTTCACGGGCCTATTGGGCGAGACCGATTACAGCAAGGTCAATGATGAAATTGCCGAAATGCGCCCCGGAAGTGGAGGGTTGATCTTCCTGCCTTACTTGAACGGCGAAAGAACTCCGCACGTGAACCCGGACTTAAGCGGCGCGTTCTTCGGCATCAATGTGAACACGAGCAAGTTTCAGATGGCACGCGCGGTGATGGAAGGTGTCGCTTATTCACTTATGCAGTGCATTGAAGTCTGCAAATCCCTTGGCTTGAACGCATCGGAGTTGATCGCCTCGGGAGGAGGGGCAAGAAGCGCTCCCTGGCTTCAACTTCAGGCCGATATCTACGGGATTCCCTTGAAGACATCGGTGAATCAGGAACAGGCGGGAACCGGGGCTGCGATCACCGCTGGTGTCGGTTCCGGCGTATTCGGCTCCGTTGAGGAAGCTTGCGCCTGCGTCGTGAAATACAGCGACAAGGTCTACCTCCCCAACATGGAAAACAACCGCAACTATCAGGACTATTACGTGCTATTCAAAAAAATCTATCGCAACTGCCATGAAGAAATTCAGCAGGTGACAGCGTTGGGCAGAAGGCGATAGCTTTCAGTTTCGCATAGCTATTCGACCGGTGGAAAAATTCCATATCGTCTATGGGCACGGTAGTTCCCCGATGACGTCACAAGCAAAAGCGCTTCGCCCCTCTACCCAACCTTCAAACAGCTACATGGGCAAGGTGTTAAAAGGCTCGCACCGGTCGCACATAGCCATAGCTACCTTTGCTGAGGTTATACTGATTCCCATCCGCTGGGTCAAAGTTTTGTTTCCAGGCGTCCATGTCAGTATAGAATTCAAAGAAGTTAACCTCCGAGGAACTCCAATACCATTCTTTCACGAAACCACCAATATTTACTTGCTTTTGAAACATGGCATTCAGCTCATTCCTGGAAGGCAGGAACCAGTCGCTGTAGCCGTTAAGGGTCAGTGTGTCGCAGAGATAGGCGGCACCTGATGTACAATGAACTGAATCAACGATCTGGCCCACGATCGCAGTCGTGTTCCCTTGGCCTGTACCAATTTCTGAACCCTGGGCATCATCGCCTATAATCGGATTCGTGATGTTGCTCCATGGCATAATGCCCTGGTCGCTCGGGGCTGACTCGAGGAAACGCCAGCCAAAAGTATAGGAGCCTTTGTCGT
>Ga0153880_1446809_pt1 | contig 12814 bp, 11 predicted proteins | sample AM7aRNAsmRNA_FD_105227 | JGI IMG/M metagenome (GOLD analysis project Ga0153880, IMG submission 105227) | Metatranscriptome of freshwater microbial communities from Lake Alinen Mustajärvi, Finland - AM7a metatranscriptome (Metagenome... | ecosystem: Environmental > Aquatic > Freshwater > Lake ... | reverse complement strand
TCCTTGCCGGCCGCTTCGCATGCCTGCAACACGTTCGAGCCGTTGGGAACTTCGACGACGATGCCGTCAACGGTGACTTTGGCCATGTCGCTACTCCGCCGCCAGCGGCATGGGCCGCGACGCGCGGCCCGCTTTGTATTGCGCGATGCGCTCTTCCATCACCGGGCGGAAATGCCGGATCAGGCCCTGGATCGGCCACGCCGCCGCATCTCCCAGCGCGCAGATCGTGTGGCCTTCCACCTGACGCGTCACCTGCTCCAGGGTGTCGATTTCATCGAGTTCGGCACGTCCTTGCACCATGCGGTTCATCACCCGCATCATCCAGCCGGTGCCCTCGCGGCACGGCGTGCACTGGCCGCAGCTTTCGTGCTTGTAGAACGCCGACAAGCGGGCAATCGCCTTCACGATGTCGGTGGACTTGTCCATCACGATCACCGCAGCCGTGCCAAGTCCGCTGCGTTGCTCACGCAGACTGTCGAAATCCATCAATACGGTGTCGCAGATCGACTTCGGCAGCACCGGCACCGAAGCACCGCCGGGGATCACCGCCAGCAGATTGTCCCAGCCGCCGCGCACGCCGCCCGCGTAGGTGTCGATCAGGTCGCGCAGCGGAATGCCTAGTTCCTCTTCGACATTGCACGGCTTGTTCACATGGCCCGAGATGCAAAATAGCTTGGTGCCGGAATTCTTCGGGCGGCCCAATGCCGAGAACCACGCAGCGCCGCGCCGCAAAATCGTCGGCGCCACCGCAATGCTCTCGACGTTGTTCACCGTGGTCGGGCAGCCATACAGCCCGACCGCCGCCGGGAACGGCGGCTTCAGGCGCGGCATGCCCTTCTTGCCTTCAAGGCTTTCGAGCAGCGCGGTTTCTTCGCCGCAAATGTAAGCGCCCGCGCCGCGATGCACGTACAGATCGAAATCCCAGCCGGAGCCACAGGCATTCTTGCCGATCAGCCCCGCCGCATACGCCTCGTCGATGGCGATTTGCAGATTGCTCGCTTCGTTGAAGAACTCACCGCGCACGTAGATGTAGCAGGCGTGCGCACGCATCGCGAACGACGCGAGCAGGCAGCCTTCCACCAGCTTGTGCGGATCGTGGCGCAGGATGTCGCGATCCTTGCAGGTGCCAGGCTCGGATTCGTCGGCATTCACCACAAGGTAGTGCGGCCGCTCGCTTTCCTGCTTGGGCATGAAGGACCACTTCATGCCGGTCGGGAAGCCTGCGCCACCACGGCCGCGCAGGCCGGAGGCCTTCATTTCCTCGACAATCGCATCGGCGCCGCGCGCCAGGATCGCCGCCGTGCCGTCCCAATCGCCGCGCGCGCGCGCACCGGACAAGCGGAAATCATGCTTGCCATACAGATTGGTGAAAATCCGGTCCTTGTCGCTCAGCATCGGATCACTCCGCCGGATGAGAGTCGAGAGTGGTCAGCGTCGTCGGGCCGCCCGCAGGCGCGGAGTTCAGCCGTCCGGTCATCGACCCGCGCGGCGGCGGCTCACCGCGCCGCAGCGCTGCGATGAGTTCCTCGGTCAGCGCGGCATCCATGTCTTCGTAGAAATCGTCGTTCACCTGCAAAATCGGCGCATTGACGCACGCACCGACGCATTCGACTTCCGTCATGGTGAACAAGCCGTCGTCGCTGGTTTCATGCCAGCCCTTGATGCCGGTCGCCTTGCGGCACGCAGCCACCACCTCGTCCGACCCGCGCAGCCAGCACGGTGTCGTGGTGCACAATTGCAGGTGGTACTTTCCCACCGGCTTGGTGTTGTACATCAGGTAGAAGGTGGCAACTTCGTAGACCCGGATCGGCGGCATGCCGAGCGCGCGGGCCACTTCGTCCATCGCCACGCGCGGCACCCAGGCGCTGCCGGTAGCACGTTTCATCTGGCGCTGGACGACATACAGCAGCGGCAGCACGCCGCTCGCCTGCCGTCCCGCCGGATATTTCGCTAGAATCGTCGCAATCTCGGCGCGGCTGGCGCTGTCGAAGGCGAATTCCGTTGGCTGCTCGAAGGTCTCGGCAGTCGCGCTGTCGGAGTGCTCGGCCATAACTTACCTGTCGATCTCGCCGAACACGATGTCGAGCGATCCAATGATCGCCACCGCATCGGCCAGCATGTGCCGCTTTGCCATCGCCTCGATTGCCTGCAAATGCGCGAACCCGGTTGCGCGGATCTTGCAGCGATACGGACGATTGGTCCCGTCGGCCACCAGATAAACGCCGAACTCGCCCTTCGGCGACTCGACCGCCGTGTAGGTGGCGCCAGCCGGAACGTGGAAGCCTTCGGTGTACAGCTTGAAGTGATGGATCAGCGCTTCCATCGAGCGCTTCATTTCACTGCGCGACGGCGGGCTGAATTTGCGATCGAGCACTTTCACCGGGCCGGGCTTCATCGCGGCCAAGCACTGCTTGATGATCTTCACGCTCTCACGCATTTCGGCAATGCGCATCAGGTAGCGATCGTAGCAATCGCCGTTGCGGCCGATGGCAACGTCGAACTTGACGTGATTGTACATCTCGTACGGTTGCGCGCGCCGCAGATCCCACGGCACGCCGCTGGCGCGCAGGCACGGGCCGGTAAAACCCCAGGCCAGCGCCTGCTCGGCGCTGAAGATACCGATATCGACGGTGCGCTGCTTCCAAATCCGGTTGCCGGTCAGCAGGGTTTCCAGATCGTCGATAAACGCCGGAAACGTCTCGGCCCATTCGCCGATCTGCGCTTCCAGGCCAGCCGGCAGATCCTTCGCCACGCCGCCCGGCCGGAAATAATTGGAGTGCATCCGCGCGCCCGACGCCGCCTCGTAGAACGCCATCAGCTTCTCGCGTTCCTCGAAGCCCCACAGGCTCGGCGTGATCGCGCCAACGTCCAGCGCGTAAGTGGTCACGTTGAGCAGATGGTTGAGCACCCGGGTGATTTCGCTGAACAGCGTGCGAATCCACTTCGCCCGTTCCGGCGCCTCGATGCTTAGCAGCTTTTCGATGGCGAGCACGAAGGCGTGCTCCTGCGCCATCGGGCTGACGTAATCCAGTCGGTCGAAATACGGCACCGCCTGAATGTAACTTTTGTACTCGATCAACTTCTCGGTGCCGCGATGCAGCAGGCCGATATGCGGGTCCGCCCGCTCCACGACTTCGCCGTCCATCTCCAGGATCAACCGCAGCACGCCGTGCGCGGCAGGATGCTGCGGGCCGAAGTTGATGGCGTGGGTTTCGACTTGCAGAGTCTTGGTAGCGCCCGACTCGGCGATCACGGTTGCACTCATGGCTTGGCCTCCGCGCGCGCCGCCAACGCTTTCTCATCGCCCGGCAGCGAGGTGATGGCTTCCCACGGCGACAGGAAATCGAAGTTGCGAAAATCCTGCGTCAGCTTCACCGGCTCATAGACCACTTGCTTGCGGTCTTCGTCGTAGCGGACTTCAACATAGCCGGTCAGCGGGAAGTCCTTGCGCAGCGGATGCCCCTCGAACCCGTAGTCGGTCAGGATGCGGCGCAGATCGGGCTGGCCGGAGAACACGATGCCGAACAAATCCCAGGCTTCACGCTCCCACCACGTCGCCACCGGCCACACGGTATGAACCGACGCCACAGGGATGACATCATCGGTCTGCACGATCACCCGCAAGCGGGCGTTCCGCGACACCGACAGCAGGTTATAGACCACATCGAAGCGCAGCTTCCGCTCCGGCCAATCGACCCCGCAAATATCCATCACCTGCTCGAACGCGAAGCGCGGATCGTCGCGCAGCGTCAGCGACAATTTCAAAATCACCGCCGCATCGGCCCAGATGACCAGTTCGCCCTTTTCCGTGGCGGCGCGGTGCACGCCCGGCAGGGCGGCCAACTGTTCGGCCAGCGTCGGCGGCGGCGGCGGTTCGGCCGCGACGGCGGCCACTTCCTGTTCGTCAGCCACGGAGAATGGTCCCGGTCCGGCGGATTTTTTTCTGCAACTGCATGATGCCGTACACCAGCGCCTCGGCGGTTGGCGGACAGCCCGGCACATACACATCGACCGGAACGACCCGGTCGCAGCCGCGCACCACGGAATAGGAATAATGGTAGTAGCCGCCGCCATTGGCGCAGCTACCCATGCTGATCACCCAGCGCGGTTCCGGCATCTGGTCGTACACTTTGCGCAGCGCCGGGGCCATTTTATTGGTCAGCGTGCCGGCGACGATCATCACGTCACTCTGGCGCGGAGAGGCGCGCGGAATGATCCCGAATCGGTCCAGGTCATAACGCGGCATGTACGCGTGGATCATCTCCACCGCGCAGCACGCCAAGCCGAAGGTCATCGGCCACAGGCTGCCGGTGCGGCCCCAATTGACCAGCTTGTCAAGCTGGGCGACCACGAAACCCTTGTTCTCGATCTCGCCGGTGATGCCCTTGATCACGGCATCTTGTTCGGCGCCGGGGGCCAGCGCCTCCCGGTTCCAAGCGACAGCGGTGGTGCCGCCTTGTGTGGTCAGGCTCATCGCTGCGTCTCCTGCCCGATCCGTGCCGCCGCTATCATTCCCACTCCAGCGCGCCTTTGTTCCATTCGTAGATGAAGCCAACGGTCAGCACGCCGAGGAAGCCCAGCATCGACAGGAAGCCAAACACGCCGATATCCGCGAGGCTCACCGCCCACGGAAACAGGAAGGCCACTTCCAGGTCGAAAATGATGAACAGGATCGACACGAGGTAGAATCGCACGTCGAACCGGCGGCGGGCGTCATCGAACGCCTCAAACCCGCATTCGTAAGCCGAAAGTTTCTCGGCGTATGGCTTTTGCCGCGCTGCGATCAGCGAGCCGCCCACCATGGCGCAGGCGATCACCGCGGCGATCACCATGAAGACGAGAATGGGAAAATAATTGGCGAGCAGTGGGGTCATGTGCTCAGCCTCTCCTGTTGGCAGCCGCCGCGTTATGCCGCACCGCAGCGCGCGGCGGACATTAGCCGCAACCCGTGGCGACTGCCATAGGGGGGGACGGACCCAGCGCGCATTTCGCGGCTGTAACCGGCGCGACCGTGCGTTGCGAATTATGGGGCTACTAACGCTACTGGCGCGAGTGACGGGGCTCGAACCCGCGACCTTCGGCGTGACAGGCCGACGCTCTAACCAACTGAGCTACACCCGCAGCGGTAGAAAAATCGCCCGAGCAGCCGTTTTGCGCCGTTGAACGGCGCTAGTGGCGTCGGGATAACGAGGAATACTGCCGCTGCTGGCGCGAGTGACGGGGCTCGAACCCGCGACCTTCGGCGTGACAGGCCGACGCTCTAACCAACTGAGCTACACCCGCAGCGGCAGGGCGCAGCGTTTAGACCGGGGTTCCACCGGGGTCAACCGGCAAAATCGACAAAACGCGGCGCCGAGGGCAAATGGCCTCTGAAGAAGCCGAAGCAGGGCGAAAGCGGCCCTTGCAAATCAGGATGGTGGGCAGTGACGGGTTCGAACCGCCGGCCCTCTCGGTGTAAACGAGACGCTCTACCGCTGAGCTAACCGCCCGATCCTGGTCGTTCGCATCCTAAGGCGGGGCAGTTGCGCCCCGCATGCAGCTCAGTTCACCGCATCTTTCAACGCTTTGCCCGGCTTAAAGCGCACCGAGGTCGATTCGGCGATTTGAATTTCTTCGCCAGTGCGCGGATTGCGCCCAGTCGACGCCTTGCGGGTTGCCGTAGCGAAGCTGCCAAACCCGACCAGCCGCACTTCTTCCTTCTGCTTCAACGCCTTCTCGATCGCCGCGAACACCGCGTCCACGACCTCGGACGCCTTGGCTTTCGGCAACTCGGTCTGGTCGGCGACAGCAGCGATCAGATCCATTTTGTTCACGGCAACAACCCCCTGTTCGATGTCGAATTCGCACCCGTAGCACAGCCCGGCCGTCAATGCGGCGCGGCACCGGACGGGTAACGTCAGCCCCACACTAGATGGCGGTTTTCCGCCACGTCAACGCTGCCAGCGGACCAGCAGACGGCCAGCAGACGCATACAGCCCGCCGGTTGCCCGGCGGGCTGTATGGTCCTGAGCGCGGCTGCTAGGCCAGATTAGTGTGGCAACGCAGGCGTGGCTTCCACCGCAGCGGCCGGCGGCACCGGCGTCTCCACCGGGTCCACCCACTCAATCGCTTCTGGCTTGCGTACCAGAGCCTTGGCAATCACCTCATCCACATGCGCCACCGGCACAATCGTCATATGCTTCTTCACGGTGTCGGGAATTTCAGCGAGATCTTTCTCGTTGTCCTTCGGAATGAACACTGTGGTGATGCCGGCGCGCAACGCCGCCAACAATTTTTCCTTCAGTCCACCAATCGGCAGCACGCGGCCGCGCAGGGTTATTTCACCGGTCATCGCCACATCGCGCCGCACCGGAATGCCGGTCAGCACACTGACGATGCTGGTCGCCATCGCAATGCCCGCCGACGGCCCGTCCTTTGGGGTCGCGCCTTCCGGCACGTGCACATGGATGTCGCGCTTCTCGAACAGCGTCGGCTTGATGCCGAACACGTGCCCGCGGCTGCGCACATAGCTCAGCGCCGCCGACACGCTCTCCTGCATCACATCGCCGAGCTTACCGGTGTGCTTGATGGTGCCCTTGCCGGGCAGCAGTACGCTTTCGATGGTCAGGATCTCGCCGCCCACCTCGGTCCAGGCCAGGCCGGTGACCACGCCCACCATGTCTTCGGCTTCGAGATCGCCGAAGTGGAACTTGCGCACGCCGGCATATTTTTCGACGTTCTTGATCGTCACCGCGACCTTCTTGGTCTTTTTAGTAACGATCTCCTTCACCGCCTTGCGCGCCAGATTGGCAATCTCGCGCTCCAGATTCCGCACCCCGGCCTCGCGGGTGTAGTAGCGGATCAGATCGCGCACCGCCTCGTCGCTGACCGACCACTCGTCGGGCTTGAGGTTGTGCGCCTCGGTCTGCTTAGCGATTAGGTGGCGGCGGGCGATCTCGACCTTCTCGTCCTCGGTGTACCCGGGGATGCGGATGATCTCCATTCGGTCCAGCAGCGGCTGCGGCATCCGCAGGCTGTTGGCCGTGGTGACGAACATCACGTCCGACAGGTCGTAGTCCACCTCCAGGTAGTGGTCGGCAAACGTGGCGTTCTGCTCCGGGTCGAGCACTTCCAGCAGCGCCGACGACGGGTCGCCGCGCCAGTCGGCACCCAGCTTGTCGATCTCGTCGAGCAAGAACAGCGGGTTGCTGGTCTTGGCCTTCTTCATGCCCTGGATCACCTTACCGGGCATCGAGCCGATATAGGTGCGGCGGTGGCCGCGCACTTCCGCCTCGTCGCGCACGCCACCGAGCGACATGCGCACGAAATTGCGGCCGGTGGCGCGGGCGATCGACTTGCCCAGTGAGGTCTTGCCAACGCCCGGCGGGCCGACGAGGCATAGAATGGCGCCCTTCACCTTGCCCGCGCGTGATTGCACGGCGAGGTATTCCAGGATGCGTTCCTTGACCTTGTCGAGTCCATAATGATCGGCATTCAGCACGTCTTCGGCGGCGCTGACGTCGTTGTTGACCTTGCTGCGCTTCTTCCAGGGGATCGACAGGATCCAGTCGAGGTAGTTGCGCACCACCGTCGCCTCGGCGCTCATCGGGCTCATGGTGCGCAGCTTCTTGAGCTCCGCCACGGCCTTCTCGCGGGCTTCCTTCGACAGCTTGGTCTTCTTGATCTTGGCTTCGAGCTCGGCGGTCTCGTCCTTGCCGTCCTCGCCCTCGCCAAGCTCCTTCTGGATCGCCTTCAACTGCTCGTTCAGATAGTACTCGCGCTGCGTCTTCTCCATCTGCCGCTTGACGCGGTTGCGGATGCGCTTTTCCACCTGCAGCACGCCGATTTCGGACTCCATATGTCCGAACACCCGCTCCAGCCGCTCACCGACGCGCGGGGTCTCCAGCAGTTCCTGCTTCTCGGCGATCTTGAGGTTCAGGTGCGCGGCCACCGTGTCGGCGAGCTTGCTCGGCTCCTCGATCTGGTTCAGCGACACCAGCACTTCTGGCGCAATCTTCTTGTTGAGCTTGATGTACTGCTCGAACTGGCCGATCACGGTGCGGCCGAGCGCTTCCATCTCCTTCGCTTCGCCGTCCTTGTCCGGCATCGGCTCGACATACGCCTCAAAATAGGCGTCGGTCTCCTTGAATCCGGCGATGGCCGCCCGGCGGCCGCCCTCGACCAGCACCTTCACGGTGCCGTCCGGCAGCTTGAGCAGTTGCAGGATTGTCGAGACGGTGCCGACCCGATAAATGTCGTCGGCCGACGGATCGTCCTGCGCAGCGTTTTTCTGCGCCACCAGCAGGATCTGCTTGTCGTCTTTCATCACCGCTTCGAGCGCGCGGACGCTTTTTTCGCGGCCAACGAATAGCGGGACAATCATATGCGGGAACACGACGATGTCGCGCAGCGGCAACACCGGCAGCAACTCGGCCTTGACCGGGGTGACGCGACCCTCGCGGGCTGGCTTGTCGGATTCAGTCATCGGGTGACCTCCATAAGGACAGTCGGCGCGTGCCCGCCCTAACGAGGCACGGACCACTATCGCCAAGCACGGCAAGGGGTTTGCCGTCAGAACTGCAGGTCGATATCGTCATCCACCTGCAATGCCGCAAGATCTTGTATTCCGGCGGCGAATGACCGGGTTGCGCAGCGCTCACGCGCTGTTTTCGGCGCGCTCCTTGCCATACAGGAACAGCGGATTGGCCCGCGATTCCGCCACTTCGCGGTTGATCACCACTTCCTCGACGCCGTCCAGACTGGGCAGGTCGAACATGGTGGATAGCAAGATCTGCTCCATGATCGAGCGCAAGCCGCGTGCGCCGGTTTTGCGGGCGATGGCGCGCTTGGAAACCGACGCCAGAGCTTCCTCGGTGAACGACAGCTTGACGCCTTCCATCTCGAACAGCCGGCCATATTGCTTGACCAGCGCGTTCTTTGGCTTGGTCAAAATCTCCATCAGCGCCGCTTCGTCCAGATCCTCCAGCGTCGCGACCACCGGCAAGCGGCCGATGAACTCGGGGATCAGGCCGAACCGCAGCAAATCCTCCGGTTCCACTTCGCGCAGAATTGCGCCGGTCCGCCGCTCATCCGGGCTGCGCACTTCGGCGCCGTAGCCGATTCCCGAGCCTTTTCCGCGCGCGCTGATGATCTTCTCCAGGCCGGAGAATGCGCCGCCGCAGATGAACAAAATATTGGTGGTATCGACCTGCAAGAACTCCTGCTGCGGATGCTTGCGCCCGCCCTGCGGCGGCACCGATGCGACGGTGCCTTCCATGATCTTCAGCAGCGCCTGCTGCACGCCCTCGCCGCTGACGTCGCGGGTGATCGAGGGGTTATCCGACTTGCGGCTGATTTTATCGACCTCGTCGATGTAGACGATGCCGCGCTGGGCCCGCTCCACATTGTAGTCGGCCGCCTGCAGCAGCTTGAGGATGATGTTCTCCACATCCTCGCCCACGTAACCAGCCTCGGTCAGCGTGGTGGCGTCGGCCATGGTGAACGGCACGTCGAGGATGCGCGCCAGGGTCTGCGCCAGCAACGTTTTGCCCGACCCGGTCGGGCCGACCAGCATGATGTTCGACTTGGCGATTTCGACGTCGTTGTTCTTGGCGCCGTGGGCTAACCGCTTGTAATGGTTGTGCACGGCCACGCTGAGCACCTTCTTGGCGTGCAACTGGCCAATCACATAGTCATCGAGAACCTTGCAGATTTCCTTTGGCGTCGGCACGCCGTCGCGCGACTTCACAAGATGCGTCTTGTGCTCCTCGCGGATGATATCCATGCACAGTTCGACGCACTCATCGCAGATGAATACGGTCGGCCCGGCGATGAGCTTGCGCACCTCGTGCTGCGACTTGCCGCAGAACGAGCAGTAAAGGGTGTTCTTCGAGTCGCCGGACTTGCTCATAAGCGCTCCTGCCCCGGTGCGCCGGGGACATTCGCCCGGAAGTCTAGCCCCCTCGGCTCAGTGGGGACAAGAACCAGCCAGGACGACCCGGCTCCGCGTCCTGCGAAGCACGGGACATGTGAACGGAATCGCCGAGGCTTTCGGCTCGGCCATGCCAAGGATGCGGGCTACACGCCCGCTCCCGGCTGAAATATGGTTGTCATGGACGCTTTGCAACGCCCCGGTGCGATCCGAATCGCGGATCAGCCCTTCGAGTCGGCGTCGCTTGGCAGCGGACGCACTTCGACCACCTGATCGACGATCCCAAAATCGCGGGCTTCCTCGGCCGACATATAGCTGTCGCGCTCCAGCTTGCGCTCAATGGCTTCTAGCGCCTGACCGGTGTGGCGGACGTAGATTTCATTGAGCCGCTTGCGCAGCACCAGAATTTCGCGCGCTTGGATCTCGATGTCGCTGGCCTGGCCCTGCGCGCCGCCGGACGGCTGATGCACCATCACCCGGGCGTTCGGCAGCGCGTAACGCTTACCCTTGGCGCCCGAGGCCAGCAGCAGGCTGCCCATGCTCGCGGCTTGGCCGATGCACACCGTGCTGACCGGGCTGCGGATGTATTGCATAGTGTCGTAGATCGCGAGGCCGGCCGAAACCACGCCGCCGGGGCTATTGATATAGAACGCGATGTCCTTGGACGGATTCTCGCTTTCCAGGAACAGCAGCTGCGCGCAGATCAGCGCGCTGACCTGATCGTACACTGGACCGGTCAAGAAAATGATCCGCTCCTTCAGCAGCCGGGAATAGATATCGAACGCCCGTTCGCCGCGCGCGGTCTGTTCGACCACCATCGGCACCAGAGCATTGCCGTATACCTCGACCGGGTCCCGATCCCTCATTCCATCAACCTTCCCATCTGGCGGCACCCGCCGCCGGTCCACGCTGGCTGTCTACGCTGGCAATCCACGCTGGCGCACGCGCCTTCACGATGCCCTAACATCGGGCATCGTGAGCGAGTTACCAGGGCTAGCCTTCGGACCCAGCCGTCTGACCGGCTGCTTCGCCAGCCGTGTCCGTTGCGATCTCGGCCGCCACGGCTTCCTGCGCTGCCTGCGCGGCCCCGCTGATCGCCGCCGGCACCGCCGGATCGCGCGCCAATTCTTCCGGGGTCACCACGCTGTCGGTGACCTGGGCGAGCTCGAGCACGAAATCGACCACCTTCTCCTCGAAGATCGGCCCGCGCAGCGTGTCGGCCGCCTGCGGGTTCTTGCGGAAGAAGTCCAGCACCTTTTGTTCCTGGCCGGGGTAGCGACCAGCCTCGACCCGCATCGCGCGGTTCATTTCCTCGACGGTGACGTTGATATTGTTGGCGCGGCCGATTTCGGACAGCAGCAATCCCAGACGCACGCGGCGTTCCGCGATGGCGCCGTACTCGGCCTTCAGCGTCTCGTCGTCCTTGCCCTTGTCGTCATCGTCCAGCTTGCCTTCCTTGCGGTCGGCTTCCAGGCGCTGCCAGATCTGGGCGAACTCGCCCTCGACCATGGTCGGCGGCACCGGGAACGTCGCACGCTCGGACAGCGCGTCGAGCAGTTCGCGCTTGATGCGCATGCGCGACAGCTGGTCGTATTCGCGTTGCACCTGCGAGGCGATGGCCTGGCGCACTTCGGCCAACCCGCCTTCGAAACCCAGGCCTTCGGCCAGCGCTTCGTCGATCGCCGGCAGCACGATCTTTTTCAGCTTCTTCGCAGTGATGACGAACGAAGCGGCTTTGCCGGCCAGTTCGGTGGCGCCGTAGTTGTCCGGGAAGCTCACCGCGATGGTGCGCTCCTCGCCGGGCGAGATGCCTTCGAGCTGTTCGGTGAAGCCGGGGATGAACCCGCTGCCGCCCACTTCGATGTCCATGTCGGTGCCGGCGCCGCCGGGAAACGGCACGCCGTCGACACTGCCGAGGAAATCGACGGTCAGCATATCGCCGGTTACCGCCGGGCGGATGTCCTCGACGTCTTCCAGCTTGCGCTGGCGGGCGGCGATTTCGTTCAGCGCACGGTCGATCACCTCATCGGCCGGCTCGGCCTTCAGCCGGGTCAGCGCGATGCTGGCGAAATCCGGCAGCGTGATCTCGGGCAGCAATTCCACCTCGACCTTGAATTCAAGGTCCTTGGCGTCGCCCATCGAGACCAGTTCCACCTTCGGCTGCGTGGCCGAACGCAGGCTGCGGTCGTTGAGCACCTGCTGGGTGGCCTCGTTGACGCTTTCTTCCAGCACTTCGGCGGTAACGGCGCCGCCGTAGCGCTGCTTGACCACGGCGAGCGGCACCCGGCCAGGGCGGAAGCCCGGCAGCCGCACCGTTTTACCCAGTTCGGCAAAGCGCTTAGCGCGCCGGCCCTCGATATCCGAAGCCGGCACCACTACGGTGAAACCGCGCTTGAGCCCGTCGGAGAGCGTCTCGGTGACCTGCATCTGGGGGTAGTTCCTCGCGACCCGGAAAGCCAATTTCACGGCCGGTGGTGCGGGCGGAGGGACTTGAACCCCCACGGCTTGCGCCACCAGAACCTAAATCTGGCGTGTCTGCCAATTTCACCACGCCCGCCCTGTGCGGCCGTGAGCCGGGGGAGGTAGCGCAAGCCGCGACCGGGGGCAAGGGCACGTGCCCTGCATACTTGCAGCGCACGTGCGCCTTCCGGTCCGGGATTGCGGAGCCGCCGCGGCGCGCGCGGCCAGCAAGGTCTAGATAGAAGTCGAGATCGTGCTGAAGATTGTGCTGATCGATCCCGAGATCGACAGCATGAACCCGGCAATGGCGACAATCGTCGCTGCCGCGATCATGCCGTATTCCATGGCCGTGACGCCACGCGTGTCATGGGCCAGTAGCGCTAAGGCCTTGCGAAGTTTGTCCACCGCTGATCTCCCTCATTGCGCGCCGGCGGCATCCCCAGC
>Ga0153880_1139357_pt1 | contig 12846 bp, 6 predicted proteins | sample AM7aRNAsmRNA_FD_105227 | JGI IMG/M metagenome (GOLD analysis project Ga0153880, IMG submission 105227) | Metatranscriptome of freshwater microbial communities from Lake Alinen Mustajärvi, Finland - AM7a metatranscriptome (Metagenome... | ecosystem: Environmental > Aquatic > Freshwater > Lake ... | reverse complement strand
GACTTCTCCAACTGTTGTAAATTTGAGGGCATTTCCTGTGAGGTTCACAAGGATTTGTCTTAACCGGGATAAGTCTCCCCTGATTGTTAATGGAATAGCCGGATCGACATCGTAATAAAGACCAAGTCTTTTTTCATTTGCGGTTGTTGAAAGCAGGTCAATGACTTCTTCGATAGCCAATCTCAAATCAAAATTTTGTTCCTCAAGGACCATTTTACCCGATTCTATTTTGGAGAAATCAAGAATATCGTTGATCAGGTTAAGCAATAATTCACCACTGACCCTGATTGTTTCAGCATAGTCACGCTGGTCATAAGTCAATTGTGTTTGCATCAAGAGGCTGGTCATCCCTATTACACCGTGCATAGGTGTCCTGATCTCATGGGACATGGTAGCCAGAAATTCTGATTTCGTTTTGAAGGCATATTCCGCAATTTGCCTGGAACTGATCAACTCATCTTCAATAATCCTGCGTGAAATACTGCCACCTATGCTTCCTGCAAGGGCTTTAAGTGTTGAAATTTCGTTGGTTGACCATTCGGTACCAATAGAACAATCGTCAAAACCTACAATTCCCCAAAGCTTGTCATTGACAAAGATGGGTGCGGCTACTGCAGATTTGACATCTTTTCCAATAAGTTTACGTTCAGTTTCCGGGAAAGCCTCGCTTAACCCAAAAACCGTTTGCCCTGATAAAAGGTTATTGTACCACTTTGGAAAATTTTCTTCAAATGAAATTTTCTGCAATTCTGGACTGTCGATCTGAGGAATGATACCGGGTGCTGACCATTCATATTTCTGACTAAAGAAAGTTTGGTCATTGATTTTATCCTCTATATTCTCGAAAATATAAACTCTGTCAACTCCTGCAGCAACACCTATAGCCTCCAGTGCTTTCCGGATGGCTTCGTCATAATCCTGCACTGTCAATAAATAATTCATGGCTTGTGCCGTTCCACTTAGTAGCCTGCTTTGGAGCAAGAGATCTTTTTCATTTCTTTTCCTTTTTGTGATATCCCTGTAAATCCAAAGAATCCCAAAATTCTTTTTCCCTAAATCCTCAATAGGTATAAAATCTCGTTCAAGGGAAGTCCCATTGCTCATTTGCAATTCTAAGCCGGTCACGATTTGCCTATTGGCCAATGTATGGTTTATGTCGTTAATAAAGGAAACCGGATCCTTGAACATGGTTTTCGATGCCTCTGCAGCTTCCTCACAATTCATTCCAATCAAAAGGTCTGGTTGCACAGGAATTGAAAACAAATTGCAAAAATGCTGATTGACGAGCACGACTTTTCTTTGTTCATCCTCAACCATTATACCGGCCTGAATACTGGAAATAAGCGACCTGAACCGTAAATTAGCAAGCTGTAATTCATCATACTGATTTTTTTGCTGCAAAATATCGTCAGACATTCCTAAATAACTGGCGTTCAGAATTGTTTTTTTTGAGTTTATAGCTTGGTTTAAGAGATTGATATTCTCTAGTTTGCTGAGGAAAGTACCGATTAGGTTGCAAATAGTGGAAAGAATTTCAACATCACCTTCGTTAAACCTATCTGGTTCTGTGTCCTTAATCACTAAAACTCCACTTACACGATCCTGATCCTTGATTGGTAAATATACCTGTGTCCTAAATTGGTTTGAAATATCCCCTTTTTCTTTCTTATTGTCTTCAACGATCTGTAAATTAATAATATGGATTAATTCTTTTGATCGATAAACTTCACCAGGATAACCTTCCATTGCATTTAAGGAAGCAAACCGGTTTTCTTCTTTTGTGAATCCTTTTGAGTAAACTAGGTTTAAACAAACCCCTTCTGTATCAATAAGATATAATTCTGTATATTTTATATTAAATAATTCTTCGAGGATATTTTCAATAGATTGGGTCAACCCATCAAATGAAGAAATATTTGAAAAGGATAAGATAAACCTATTCAATAGCTTAATTGATTGAATACTAAGTATTTCCATAATTACATCCTTTTTTATCGTTTCAATTAATGAATGTTATTGGCTTTTTCATACCTATCAAATATAAAGGCTGTTTGGGAATTTTTTTTCACCCCAATTGTGCAAAACTTTAATCAGGTTATCAACCCTCATCGGTTTTGTGACATAATCGTCCATTCCAACTTCAAAGCATTTTTCACGGTCGCCCTGCATTGCATTGGCTGTCATTGCAATAATGATTGGCCTGGTCATGTTCCTATGGGAAATGATAATCCTTGTAGTTTCATAACCATTCATTTCAGGCATTTGAATATCCATAAAAATGACATCGTATATCTTCCGTTTGAGGGCTTCCAATACTTCGATACCATTGGCTGCGATATCGATTTTATATCCCAATAATTCAAAAATATTACGTATTAATTTCTGATTGATCAGATTGTCTTCTGCAACTAAAATCCGAAAGGGAAATTTTACTGCAATCTGGGCAAAATCTTCGTTCGGTGTTGTATCCACCATTTCGGTTTTCTTAAATGGGGCGATCACTTTTAATAAAATCTCTGCCAGTTGTGAATGTTTGATTGGCTTATTCACAAAAAATGAAAATAGTTTACCCAATTCATCAGCGATTCAGCCTGGGAAAAAAGTAATTGAGAAATAAGTAGTTGCAGTGAGTTGAAAAATATTTTTTTCCGGCTATTTTTGTGCGTTGGGACATAAAGGGGCTTCAGCCCCAGGGTGCTTTATTTAATTAGCATAATGTTCTCTCATTTCGTTCTTTTTTTTGCCATAAGGGATTAACGAGGAACTTATGGCGTTTTTCATTGATGCAAATATACATGTTATTTATTTGATATCCAAATATTTAACATGTATTTTGCATGTTTCTGCCATATATTTTGCATGTTTTTACATTGAGAGAACCATGTAAAAAAACGTCAGGGGCAGAAAAAGCGAAAATAGTCCTGTCCCGCATCAAAAAAATCGTTGATTCCCACTTCCCAGAGTTGGAAAAACTATCTAATGCATTGACTGACAATCGAAAACACAAGTCATATTCGATGGCCGCGATTGTCCTTGGGGCACTGTTCATGTTTATTTTCAAAGAAACCTCCCGCAATGCCTACAACGGTGATAGGCGCGAAGCCACCTTCCGAAAAAACTTCCTCAAATATTTTGGTTTTGACCTGCCCCATGCCGATACCATGGACAACGTGTTGCGGTTTTTGCCACCGGTGGAACTAGAAGGACTCAAAGCAATTCTGGTCAGTGGTCTTATCGAGCAAAAGATGTTCCGCAAGTTCCGGTTCCTGGGGAAGTTCCATTTGGTGGCCGTTGATGCTACCGGAATGGCAACTTTTGACCACAAGCACTGTGACCATTGCCTGACCAAGACCTCGAAGACGGGGGTGGTGACCTATTACCACTATGTCCTGGATGCTAAAATTGTCACCACCACGGGGCTGTCAATTTCCCTGGCCTCGGAATTTATCGAAAACGATCCGGAACGCGATTACGAAAAACAGGATTGCGAGCAGAAGGCTTTTGTCCGTTTGGCCGCAAAGATCAAAAAACACTTCCCCCGCCTTCCGATATGCATCCTGGCCGATGGGCTTTATCCCAACAACCCCATATTTGATATTTGCGCCAAAAATAATTGGAAGTTCATCATTACCCTCCAAGATGGCAACCTTAAAACTTTCCAGACTGAAGCCGGCCTTTTAAAAGCAACTGCCAAAAAACATGTTGTCCGCAATGCGGACAAAAACACCAGGACAACCCTTGAACATGCGTTTTTAAACAATATCGAATATTCGGGCAATCTTTATTGCTGGGTGGAATGCTTTGAAACTGTTGTCGATAAAAAGGGGGAAACAAAATCCCTCAAACATTTCGTTTACATTACCAACATCCCCCAGGACCAACGAAATGTCGCAGAAACTGCCCGCAGTGGGAGGCTGAGGTGGAAGATCGAAAACGAGGGGTTCAACACTCAGAAGAACCTGGGATATGAATTGGAACACAAGTTTTCGCGCATCTCGTTCACCGCAATGCAGAACTACTACCAACTATTGCAAATAGCTCACATGATCAACCAGTTGGTAGAACGGAGCAACCAGGTCGTGGCCCTATTGAAGGAGCATTCCAAACAGACCATAGTTGACCTTTGGAAGAAAACCATCGCATATCTCCTCTTTTCCCAAGGTGAAGAATGTATTCCGGATCCTTATCAACCAGGATAAAATTAGTGGACACGGTGTGAGAACCGTTGCGGAAAAACCCCATTCCCGAATCTGGGGAGAATCATCAACAAAAGGAAGGAGGTTCAGGCAAAAACAAAAAACATAGTGGCTCCATTTTCTTGGCAACAAATTGCTGCCAGAAGCTACTGCTTTGCCTTTGCCCGTGCCAGAAATAAAAACACACTCAAAAAATTGTTTTCGCTGAATCGCTGCAATTCATCCGTTTCTCTGCTAAAACCAACCGAAGTGAGCATAATAAGCGGTAACTGTTCTTTTGTAAATTTGACCCTGATCCTTCCTGCTAACATAATACCATCCATATCAGGCATTTGCATATCAAGAATAGCTATATCGAAATGTTGTTGGTCAAGCAATTTCAAAGCTTCAACTCCGGTTTCCAGTGCCAATGTTTTTAAGCCCCAATATTCACACTGTGAAGTTAAAACCTTACGGTTGGTTGCATTGTCATCAACAATTAAAACCGATTTTCCGGATAAACTCTGAAGTGTTTTATACAATGGATTAATATCTTCCTGAGGAGTGGAATACCTCGTTTTGATTGTGAAACGAAAATCAGATCCTTTGCCGTATTCGCTGATGACCCAAATTCTGCCATGCATCAATTTTACCAAACTAGCAGTAATTGCAAGCCCAAGGCCAGTTCCCCCATATTTCCTGGTTGTAGAGGCGTCCACCTGGGTAAATGGCGAAAATAGCGAATCAATTTTTTCAGATGGGATTCCAATACCCGTATCTTGAACCGAGAATTCAAGGGCAACATCTAATCCGTCCTGTGAAGCCAGCGTAATGGTAATTAAAATATCCCCTTTATTCGTGAATTTAATCGCGTTGCTCACAAGGTTTACAATGATTTGACGCAACCTGAAGCCATCACCAAAAATATGCTGATGTATTTGGGGATCAATAAAGTAAATAATATCAAGGTGCTTTTCCAATGATTTGGGTGCCATTAGGTCAAGAACATCCTCGACACAAAGCCGCAAATCAAAGGAAGTCTCTTCCAATTCCATCCTTCCGGATTCGATTTTTGAGAAGTCCAAAATCTCATTGATGATATTCATCAGTCCTTCACCCGAATTCTCGATGATGTTCACATATTCGCGCTGAGTGGGCGTAAGTTCAGAAAGCAATAACAAACTTGTCATCCCGATCACTCCATTCATTGGTGTCCTGATTTCATGCGACATTGACGCAAGAAACTCAGATTTTGCACGATCAGCCGATTTGGCCATCACCATTGCTTCCCTTAATTCTTCCTGAGATTTTTGTCGCCTTAAAGCCCCTGCTATATTGTTTGCCAGCATACTTAGGACAGTTTCTTCTGCAATGGTCCACAAGTGGTCGTCTGTGGAGTCAGCAAAACCTACAAAACCCCAGAACATATGGTTTTTCGGATCAATGACCGGTAGGATCATTATCGAATTAATTAATTGTTTTTCAAATAGTTGCCTAACATTTGGCTGAAATTCTTTAGTGAATCCTTTAATTGTTTTTCCTTGTAAAAGTGGTTTATACCAACTATTGGCTTTATAGGTAAACGATATCACCTCGGCCTCTTTAGGGTCAACCTGCTTTTTTATTGAAGGATTGATATATTCATAGATACGTTTGACTTTTTTCTCCCTTGAAGAGTTCTCGGAAATATTTTTATAGATGAAAATTTGGTCTATACCAGAAGCTAGTCCGATTGATTCAAGTGCATAGGATACGGCAGAATCAAAATCCTCGTTGGTCAGGAGGTGATTTGAAGCCAATGCCATCCCATGAAGTATGCTCCTCTGCCGGATCAATTCACGCTGAATCTTGTTTATTTCAGTATTTTCACGTTCCAGTTCCTGCTTCTGACGATAGAATATGGAGATCAATCCGGCAATCTGACTGAATTCATTGTTATTTTTTTTTAGGACTTCAAGTTGGGATGTATCCCCTTGCTGCAAACTATAGGAGATGATCTTTAGTGGCCGCCTAATCCAATAGTAGAGTATAATAAAAAAGAACGAAATAAAGATTAACAGCAAAGTGCTGATAAGATAAAATACATAATCAGTGTTCTTGTGATAGTTTAGAAGTACAGAATTTTGTTTTTTAACAACGATATCTCCGATTTTCAGACCGGCATAGTTAGAGAGTTTTTTGGAGACAACGATCGAATCACTTGTGATGAATTGATCGTACCGATGGGCAATAGCTTCAAAATATACACGGCTTGCGGTATTTTGTGAAAGTTCATTAAGAAAATCCTTGTCCCATAACCTGCAAATGAAAAAATATCCGGAAGGAGTTGTCACATGTGCAGTGTCAAGTGTTGGATGAATTGAGGATCCAGAGATCTCAAAAAGCCCTTTGGGCAAAACCTCAAAGAAGTGGATTTTTTTTCCTTCAGCAATGGTTCTTGATATTTTTTTACCTATTTCCGGATCAGAAAAATAATTGGTAAACTTATTACCGAAATTATAAATTAACTTGTAATCAGCATTATAGACATTAACAGAATACAAATCGAACGAATTCACGATGCTTTCAATATTGTCTTTTGCCCATTTATTGTTAATGACCTTTAGATTGGGAAGGATATCGTCCCAGTTTGAATAGTCTTTAACGATCTGATCAAGTTGGACCGAATGAACATTGATGGCCGAATTAATAAGTATAACTTGTTGGTCAGTTGCCGATTGTAAAATTATACTGTTTTGATGTTCTTGTGCATTTCTGACAATGAACAAAACGGCAAACAAGATCGAGACAGACGCGAAAAATAGAAGGAACAATTTACTTCTGATATTCATTTAGTTTGTAATCAAATCGGTTAATCGATTGGTTAATAAATACATTTAAATTTGATTTCTTGAAAAGAACTGAAGCCTAAAAACGCTTTTCAATTTCCGGCGCAGCCAGCTTCTCTTTTTAGGCAGGTCTCCTAATATCGACTCAATTACCTGTAGTTCTACGCCATTCAGTAAAAAGTGGGTTTTTTGTTTTGTAAGCTCTGTCAATACATCTAGCGCCCCCTGATCGGCTTCTGACCATATCCTGTTTGAACGGCAAATCAGTATTGACATATCAGTATCAGAAAGTAATCCTACTGGATATGGATAAAACAGGATCGGCGGCAGCTCAATAAGAACAAAATCGGGAGTAAATGACAGATAATAGTTATTCAGTGCGAGAATTTCCTTGTAATTATTCACAGAATAAAAGCTCTCATCAACGTTGTAATACATAAACTCGTGTTCGTCAAGAACGTTTTCGTAGTGTTGCAGAAATGGGCTATCATAATTGATCCGTGTGTCGGGATAACCTAAAAGCCAATTGATAACTGAAAATTTCCTCCGTTTATTGGTGAACCTTGTAGTAAAATTTTGGTTGCGAATATCCGGGTAGCCTATTTGGGTCACTTCTGTTTTGCGCAACGATTCGTAAGTGAAATTGAGCACAAATACTTTCTTTCCTTGCTTCTTTAACTTCTGCGCTAAGTTTCCGATAATAACCGTTTTTCCCTCATTTCTTAAGGTGCTGAAAATCAATAACGTTTTAGTTGTTTTTTGTGATCTGTCTGCACTCAAATAGCGTTCGATATTTTGGATCGCAATTTCAAGTAAACGGTTGGTTATGAACAAGAAATTTGTGTTCTGTACCTTTAACATGATTTTGGGAAAGGCAGATAAAAATTCTAATTTCAGGATTCGGGAAGCCTTTGTCTGATTTCTTAAAGTATCATCAAAATATTCCAAAACAAAAACAGTTGTTAAAACAATCATAAAACCAAGCAAACCAGCTACAACAATAAGTATCTTGCGCTTTGTGGGTATCGGAGACACTGGGAAATAGGGTGGGTCAACAGCTTTGATATTGGAGGACAATTCATTATCTTGCATTTTCAGTTTCGCGAGATTCAGACCATGTAAAATTTCAAGAAACTCCTGTTCCGAAACGGATATTTCCCGTTCGATCCTTTTAATATTGGCTCCTGCCGGTGCATAAACTGCATATTGTTTCTGAAATTCTTTGATCCTTTCCCCCAGTACATCTATTCCTGCTTTGGTGTTCTCTGCTTCAATAACATTGCTGATCCAATCATTCAATATCGTACTGATTGGAAGTCCTTCTTTTGAGTTGCTAAAGGAATAAAATTCTCCTACGGCAGATTTGATTTCATTTTTCAGTTTCTCTGCCCTATTTTTCAAATCAACCAATTGCTGTCCATTTTTAACATCCTGTGCCCCTAAAATTTCTGCAGAGAGTATTTTGTAATTTACTTCACCAAGTTCATTCCTTTTTTCGAGGATATTCGAACTTTTTAGTTGAATTTGCTGCTGAATCCCAAGTTTCTCCTCCAGACCTTTAATTCCTGCCTGTATTCCTGCAAGTTTGATCCTCTTATTGTTAAACTCAACATCAAGGTCTTCTTTTACAACAGCTACGGCCTTACTCTGTTCGTAATAGTTGATAATATTGTTGTCTTTATTGAATTTTAATAGTTTATCTTCTGCAACTTTAAGCCGGCCGGCAGCCTGTTTTAACTGAAACTCAAAATATTTGACCACTGCATCCGATCTGTTTTCCTTAATCCCTTTGTAATTTTTAATACAAACATCGGTTAGAAGAGCCAATGTCTGCTGACAAATTCCTGGATCATCGGTCTCATATTTTAATTTGACCATGTCGCTGTTGGCTATTCGTTGCACATTGATCGAAGAAATAGCCTGAATCGAATAATGCGGATCTTCAAAGTTTAAAAGCCGATACACAAAATTGGTATCACTGCTCGCCATGTAATCGGTAAGGTTTTTGACAGTTTGCTCATAATCAGCTGCGTTGATCGACGGAGGTAGTGTGTTGGAACTAAGACCGGAGTTGTTCAGATCTGAAAAAGAGAATGTTGCGGAGGTATCGCTGCTAAGTTTCGGAACTAAAATGGTATCAGCAATTTTTGAGGATTTTGAAAAATCGTCTAAGAGCTTTCCGACAATAAGCGATTGACCTACTCTGACATTGTTATTTTTCAGACCATTCATCATTTTTATTTGATCAACGGACACATGGTATTTTTGGCTGATTGAAAAGAGAGTTTCATTAATATTAACAATATGTATCTGTTTTTCTGCATTTTGACTATTTTCGTCTTTTAGGCTGTCTTTTTTTGTTACTGCTAGGGCATTGTTCACAGAACCCTGGGTATGATCTGCTGATTTTACAACCAATGAATTAATGTAAGCTGGAGTGATTTGTTTTAGGTTATCATACGAGCTGCTTGAAATGTATCGGACATCGTAATTCGGTAGCATTAAATGCTGGGCTAATAACCTGATTACCAGCTCTTGTTGGGTTTCTCTCGATTTAATGACATTAATCAGGTTGTCAAAAGCCGTATTGGTTGCGAAATAGTTAAAAGATTTATCCATCTCAACACTTGAACCAGTTGCAAGTCCTGTATAAAGCGTTGTTTCGGAGGCATACTTAAAATCGGGTTTTCTTGTGAGGTAAACCACTAATCCAGCCAGAAGAATTGGAGTAACCAGCAACAAAACAATATGCTTGCGCAACAACCTAATGAGGTCAATTATTTTCATTGGCTGGTTTTATTGCGATGTTTAGGTTCAATTTAAATCCGATACTCTCTTCAAGGAGCATAAAAGCCGTAATAAAATCAGTTTTGACAATTTCAAAATTCGATTCACCTGTAGTGTATATCTCTGATATTCTTGAATATTCACTTAATGTAATCACACCGTTTTGAAATTCCTTTTCGATCATTTCCATATTGATCCTTGAAGTTTCAAGGTATTTCGACCTGATCTTCACCAGTTTCTGTTTTAAGATCAGGTCATTATACTGTTTGATAACTTGTTGCCGCAATTCGTTCCGCTGCTCTTTGGCCATATCCTCAGCCTGTCCGACCTCCGATTTGGCCATATTGATCTGATTTTTTCGGTTCACAATATCGAAAATCGGAAACTTCATATATGCACCGGCACCATAATTCAATTGGACACTCCTTGTAGCAAGTAACGCAGGATTCTGTCCTTCAGCCGTATTGGTCGAGAAATTGTCAAACGTCCCGTATCGGACATCTGTTTGGACACCGAAATTCTTCATCCACAATGAGCGCTGGTCCTTTAGTTTGTTTTTGTTGACACTGATCTGACGTTCCCTGAATTTCACGAAAGGATTTTTTTTCAATGCCGAATCGATCAAAGTTTCGAGCGGTGGAAGCATCATTGAAAGGTCATCAGTCAATAGATTAAACTTTTTTGGAGTTTGTCCAAAACCTGATAAATGCAATAATCCAATGATAACAATTAAAAATTGTATATGAAAACTGCGTTTCACGAGTGTCTATTAAAATTAAATTCAAAATCACCTGCTGAGTAACCAAAAACGGCAGCAGAAACGAAACTACAAATGCAAATAATTAAAATTGATTATTAAACTGTATCCTTTTGAAACAATGCAGGAATCGTCCTAAGTATCAATTTCATGTCGTACCAGAACGAGTAATTATTGCCTTCAAAGTGGTCCGAGTATTCGTTGTCAAGCTTATTCCTCTCCTCCTCCGACATTTTCCCTTTTCTCGAACGTAACTCGACCTGCCACAATCCGGTTATTCCCGCCGGTGCATTAAACCGTTTTGCCATCGTGTCCTTTGTTAGTAAAGATGCCTCATCTACCATAGGTAGCGGCCGGTTTCCTACAATAGACATGTCGCCTTTAATTACATTGATCAACTGCGGAAGTTCATCGATGCTGGTATTGCGGATAAATTTTCCAACTTTGGTGATTCGGGGATCATCTAAAATTTTTTTATAGACTGAATTTGCTTCTGCAATCTCTTTTTTCTGTTTGTTGTACGAATAATCACATATTGCGTGGTTTTCAATATATTGGATCGGTGAGCAAGTCTCTCCATTGGTTAAAGCTGCACATTTTGGGCATGGCAAAGAATAATCAATATCTGTTTTTCGGGATAAGGTGGTGTTGTATTTATTTTTTTCCTTGGCAAGTTTTTCCAATTCCAAATCGGCCCCAACACGCATGGAACGCAATTTGTAAAAATTAAAAGGTACACGGCCATACCTTTTCGAAATGTAGTAAACTTTCCCTTTCGATTCAAGCCTTATCGCAATCACAACGAGCAACAAAAGAGGTGAAAGTACGATCAATGCCGAAATGGCAACAAACAAATCAAATGCCCGTTTTATTGGTGGCATTTTAAATTTATCATCAGGCTTTATATAACTTTCAAACGATTTTAAAGAATTTTTGTTCCTGAAATCGATTAAAAACTCGATTCTGCCTACCATGCTTATAGCCGGCGGAAGGGGAAGTACATAGTAGTCATCAATGCGACTTTCAAAGGCCGTGATGAACAATTCATCTTTGAATTCAAACGAGACAAGGATAAATGCAACTTTATTGAATTCAGGCCTTGCCCTGATCCATTCGTGCATAAGGAATCCGCTTCCCCCCGACAGGTAATTCTCTGAGATCACTGTATCTGGATTGTCATTCTTTTCCAGATAATTAACTGCCTCCTGCATATTCGACAGTTGAATGACCGAAACACCAGAATGTGTCCGCAGTCCTTCAATATTTTGTGTGGAACGTCCGATATAAAGGACTTTTAATAATTTTTCCATATTACCATTTTAAAGCATAGTGAACCGGAAACAAATTTTTAAGTATAATCTCACTTAACTCCTCAGGATTGAATGGTTTTGCTAAAAAGTCCTGTGCACCGAGCCTGTAACACTTAACCCTTTCATTACTACTTTCAACGCCAGATAACATGACGATCGGCGTGTGTTTTGTATATCCACGCTGACGTACTTTTTCAATAAATTCATATCCTTTCATAATTGGCATTTGCACATCGCATATGATTAAATCGGGAAGGTTCCCTTCAAGCCATTCAAGCGCATCTCTACCGTCACTCTTGCTTACAACATCGTAGTTTTTGGATAGGAAATTCTCAAGCAACATACGGATACTTTTTTCATCATCTATAATCAGAATCTTGTGCCTCATTTTATTTTATGTTTTGGTGTTTAATTGATTACTAATTAGGACTTACAGCTTCGCCCCTTCAATCACATAAAAACAAATTTACAATTTTGTTCTTAAATAAGATCGAACATGTCCAAATAATCTATCAAATAGCAATGATAGGTATTCCTTGATTGATTTCCAAATCCTATTTTATGAATAGTTGGGATCAGTATGGACAGTTATTTTATTCCCTGCAATTATAGGTCTTCCGGAACAATTCAAATCCTTTTTGATTATTATTATGATCATCAAGTCCGCTTTGGAAGAATATGATGACCGTTTTTCGGGAACAATTCAAGCAATAAATCGTCCCTTCGAGTTTTTGCCCCTTGACAATTGTGGCATATTCGCACCGGAGGACATTCTTGCCCGCCAACTTGTCAGGAACCGCCATCGAAAACTCAATTCCCGGATTTCGGTAGATATTGGAATTTTTCATGTTTTGTTGTTGGGCAATTATTGTTTTATTCAGGTCTTCTTCTTTGTTGGCCCAAGTAACAGTAATCAAACCAGTGGTTTTCGATCCTGTCCTTTCAGCCGAAAAGTAATAGGCTTGGTTACCGATCGAATCATTTGCAAT